>Ga0008835_101078_pt1 | contig 16129 bp, 14 predicted proteins | sample HotLakConsoUCCRE_FD_62215 | JGI IMG/M metagenome (GOLD analysis project Ga0008835, IMG submission 62215) | Hypersaline microbial mat communities from Hot Lake, Washington, USA - Hot Lake Consortium UCC-RE (Hybrid Assembly) ... | reverse complement strand
CCGCCTCCGGAGGCGGTCCGGGGTCAACGAAATCGGGTGCGGTGTCGCCGAGACCGGCAGCGAGCGCCGGGCCGGCAAGCGCCGCCAGCAGCGCGGAAAGGACAAGGGGTCTGTGCGGTGTCATGGTCTGCTCCGGGTCTTGATGCCTGTGGAGAGCAAGCCGCGGATGTGCGGCGCTCTCGCAGCACCAACGACGTGAACGCCGCAAGGTTCAATCCGGTGTTCGGCGGCCTGCCGGTCTCGGCAAGGCTTCGCCGGAGCGCCCGTCCGGTGTCGGCAGAAGCCCGCATGACGGACCGGCGTGACGTCACGTTCCTTTGCGGAGCGGCCTCGCCTCGGCGGGCCTGCTGAGGCTGCCGCCACCCACGGGGGCTGCGACGCCGGTCGTACCCGGCGCCGAGGTCGGCAGGCCACGTGCCACCCGCGCGGCAAGATAGGCGAAGGCCTGGGCCTCGAGCATGTCGCCGTCGAAGCCAACTGCCTCGACAGGCTCCACTGGGCAACGCGCCCCCGCTGCGACTCGTGCCATCATGGACCGGTTGTGCCGCCCGCCGCCTGCGACGAGCAGCCGCTCGGGCGGGGCGGGGCAAAGGGTCAGACCCGCGATCACGGCCTCGGCAGCGCAGGCGGCCAGCGTTGCGGCGGCATCGGCATCCGACAGTCCCTCCACCGCGGCCCCGAGGCCCGCGAAAGCGTCCCGGTCCAGCGACTTCGGCGGCATCCGGGCAAAATGGCGATGGCGGAGAAAGGTCTCGACCACGGAGGCATCTGCCCTGCCCGCAGCAGCCAACTCCCCGTCCCGGTCGATCTCGCCCAAACCCCTCAGATGCAACAGATCGTCCAGCGGCGCATTGGCGGGCCCCGTGTCGAAGGCAAGCAAGGCGCCGTCCACCTCGGGCCCCGCGGCGGTCGGGTCGATCCAAGACAGGTTGCCGACCCCCCCGAGGTTCAGTACCGCCAGCGGCGCCGTGGCGCCGATCCTTCGGGCCATGGCGAAATGATAGAACGGGGCCAGCGGCGCACCCTGCCCTCCTAACCCCATGTCGGAAGAGCGGAAATCCCATATCACCGGAAGGCCCAGCCAATCCGCCAGCGCCTGCCCGTCACCTGCCTGATGCGTTCGGCGCCGGTCCGGATCATGGGCCAGCGTCTGCCCGTGATAGCCCACGAGGTCTGCGTCGATGCCCTCCAGCGCGACCATGTGCGCCTCGTCCACCACTTCGGCGGCCTCGGCCACGCCCTCTTCGCCGGGCCAGCGCCCGAGAGCGTTGCGCAGGATCATGCGATCCGTGGCGGAATAGGGCCGGTAGCGGGTCTCTCCGACCTCGAGGATCTCGTGCCCGTCCGTAACGATCACCGCCACGTCCACACCGTCGAGCGAGGTGCCCGACATCGCGCCCGCGACCCTGACCGGCCCGCTGCGCCAGGGTTCCCTGGCCATGACCTGCTTTCCCTCGTTCCTGCCTCGCCCTATAGAGTGCCGCTCAGCGAAGGCGGGGACAAGAGAGCGAGATGACTTACCATCCGAAATCGGAGTTCATGGCCGTCATCATGGAGCGCGGCTTTCTGGCCGATTGTACTGACTACCAGGGGCTGGACGAGGCCCTCTCCGCCGGTCCGGTCACCGCCTATATCGGCTATGACGCCACGGCGCGGTCGCTCCATGTGGGGCATCTGCTGAACATCATGCTGCTGCGCTGGTTCCAGAAGACCGGGCACCGGCCGATCACCCTGATGGGCGGCGGAACCACCAAGGTGGGCGATCCGTCTTTCCGCTCCGAGGAACGGCCCCTGCTCGGCCCCGCAGAGATCGCGGCCAACATCGCCGCGATGAAACGGGCCTTTGCGCGCTATCTCGCCTATGGCCAAGGGCAGACCGATGCCGCGATGCTCGACAATGCCGAATGGCTCGACGGGCTCAACTATCTCGATTTCCTGCGCGACATCGGGCGGCATTTCTCGGTGAACCGGATGCTCAGCTTCGAGAGCGTGAAATCGCGTCTCGATCGCGAGCAGTCGCTGTCGTTCCTCGAGTTCAACTACATGATCCTGCAGGCCTACGATTTCCTCGAGCTCTACCGCCGCGAGGGGTGCCTGTTGCAGATGGGCGGCTCCGACCAGTGGGGCAACATCGTGGGCGGCATCGACCTGACCCGCCGCGTCCTCGACCGCGAGATCTATGGCCTGACGACGCCGCTGCTGACCACCTCGGACGGGCGCAAGATGGGCAAGAGCCAGGGCGGCGCCGTCTGGCTCGACGGCGAGATGCTGAGCCCCTACGCGTTCTGGCAGTTCTGGCGCAACACGACCGATGCCGACGTGGGCCGGTTCCTGAAGCTCTATACCGAACTGCCGGTGGCCGAGTGCGACCGGATGGGGGCGCTGGGCGGGTCGGAGATCAACGAGGCGAAGATCGTGCTGGCCCGCGAGGTCACGACGCTGTTGCACGGCGCTGATGCCGCGGAAGCAGCCGAGGCCACGGCGCGCGAGGTCTTCGAGAAGGGCGGCGTGGGCGCGGACCTGCCAACGCTGATGCTCACCGCGGCGGAACTGGGAGACGGGCTATCGGTCGTGCAGGCCATCGTGCGCACGGGCCTCGCCGCCTCGGGCAAGGAGGCCAAGCGGCTCATCGCCGAAGGCGGCGCGCGCATCGACGACGCGCCGCTGACCGATCCGGGGCTGGTGCTCGATGCAGGTCGGCTCAGCACGCCCGTGAAACTGTCGGCAGGTCGCAAGCGCCATGCGCTGGTACAGCTTTCGGACGGCTGAAATAAGCTCAAGACCATTCGCGAATGGTCTTGAGCGATTATTCGCGAATAATCGGGCCCGCCCGGGCGGCGGTCCCACTGGCCCCATGCCGTCTGCTGCGCTACTCCTGACCCAGACACCGAAAGACGACCGACCGACCCATGCCGAAGACGATCCTGCAACGCTGCGAGGACAAGGGCCTGCGCATGACCGGCCAGCGCCGGACCATCGCCGCCGTGCTGCAGGATGCGGAGGACCATCCCGATGTCGAGGAACTCTATGCCCGCGCCTCGGGTCAGGACGCGTCGATCTCTCTGGCCACGGTCTATCGCACGGTGAAGCTCTTCGAGGAGGAGGGCATCCTCGAGAAGCGGGATTTCGGTGACGGCCGCGCGCGCTACGAGGCTGCGAGCCGCGCCCATCACGACCATCTGATCGACGAGCGCACCGGCGAGGTGATCGAATTCGTCGACCCCGAGATCGAGAAGCTGCAGGAGAAGATCGCGCGCAAGCTGGGCTACCGGCTGACGGGGCACCGGCTACAGCTCTGGGGCGAACCGCTGGACGATGGCGCCCCGGACGAGGCGTCATGAGCGACACGCTCCGGGGGGCGGCCCTCATGGTCGCCGCCATGCTGGCCTTTTCGATCGAGGACGCCCTGATCAAGGGCACCGCCACCCTGATCCCGGCAGGCCAGGTGATGATGACGCTGGGCCTCTTCGGCACCATCGGTTTCGCCCTGCTCTTGCGGCGCCGCGGCCAGTCGCTGTTTACCCGGGCGCTTCTGTCGCGGGCCGTTCTCTTTCGCTCGGCCTGCGAGCTTCTGGGCACGGCAGGCTTCGTCGCTGCACTCACCCTTGGAAACCTGTCTACCGCGACGGCGATCCTGCAGGCCGTGCCGCTGGCGGTAGTCTCGGGGGCGGCGCTGTTTCTGGGCGAAAAGGTCGGCTGGCGTCGCTGGACGGCCGTGGGGCTGGGTCTGGTGGGGGTGATGATGGTCATCCGGCCGGGTGCCGCCGATTTCGATCCGAACTCGCTCTTCGCCCTTGTGGCCGTGGTCTGTCTCTCGGCGCGCGATCTCGCAACCCGTCGGATCCCCGCAGGCGTGCCTTCGAACCAGCTCTCGGGGGCCGCCTTCGCGACCACGATCCTGTCGGGGGTCCTGCTTCTCGGCCTGACCGGCGAGAGCCTCGTCGTGCCCTCGTCCCTGGCGCTGCTGGGTCTCGTGGCCACGATCGCCGTCGGGATGCTCGCCTATTCCACTATCGTCGCCGCCACCCGGATCGGCGAAATGTCGGTGATTGCGCCGTTCCGCTACACCCGTATTCTCTTTGCCCTCATTGTTGCCACACTCGTCTTCGGCGAGCGACCCGATGCGTGGACCTATGCCGGGGCTGCACTGATCGTCGGGTCGGGGCTCTATGCCTTCTGGCGCGAGGCGCAGGCCAATGCCCGCGCCCGCGCTTCCCTCCCGCCGCAGCCCACGGTATGACCGGGCGGGACAGCCGACGTTAGCGCAAACACTCCCATCCGGAGGACCGATCCATGAGCACCATCATCGACATCCACGCACGCGAGATCCTCGACAGCCGCGGCAATCCCACCGTCGAGGTCGATGTGACGCTCGAAGACGGCACCATGGGCCGCGCCGCGGTGCCCTCGGGCGCCTCCACCGGCGCGTATGAGGCGGTGGAGCGCCGCGACGGCGACACGGCCCGCTACATGGGCAAGGGCGTGCTCGATGCCGTGGCTTCGGTCAACGGCGAGATCGCCGAGGCAATCCTGGGCTACGACGCGACCGAGCAGGTGGAGATCGACCTCGCCATGATCGAGCTCGACGGCACCGACAACAAGGGCCGCCTCGGCGCGAACGCGATCCTCGGGGTGAGCCTTGCCGTGGCCAAGGCCGCGGCGGACTACACCTCCCAGCCGCTTTATCGCTACGTCGGCGGCACCGCCGCGCGGGTGTTGCCGGTGCCGATGATGAACATCATCAACGGCGGCGAACATGCCGACAACCCGATCGACATCCAGGAATTCATGATCATGCCCGTGGCCGCCACCTCGATCGCGGAGGCGGTGCGCATGGGCTCGGAGGTGTTCCACACGCTCAAGAAGGCGCTGTCGGCCGCGGGTCTCTCCACCGGTCTGGGCGACGAGGGCGGTTTCGCGCCGAACCTCGGATCGACCCGCGAGGCACTGGATTTCATCCTCAGGTCCATCGAGACCGCGGGCTACACCCCCGGCGAGGAGATCTTCCTCGCCCTCGACTGCGCCGCCACGGAATACTTCAAGGACGGCAAGTATGTCATGGAAGGCGAAGGGAAAACCCTGACCACTGACGAGAACGTCTCCTACCTTCAGGCGCTCGTCGCGGACTATCCCATCATCTCCATCGAGGACGGCTGTTCCGAGGACGACTGGGAGGGCTGGACCGCCCTCACGGAGGCTCTGGGCGGCAAGGTGCAGCTCGTGGGCGACGATCTCTTCGTGACGAACCCCAAGCGACTGGCGATGGGGATCGAGAAGCGCGCGGCGAATTCCATGCTGGTGAAGGTCAACCAGATCGGCAGCCTCACCGAAACGCTGCAAGCGGTCGAGATGGCCCACCGCGCCGGCATGACCAACGTCATGTCCCACCGTTCGGGCGAGACCGAGGACGCCACCATCGCCGATCTCGCCGTGGCCACGAACTGCGGGCAGATCAAGACGGGCTCTCTCGCGCGGTCCGACCGGCTGGCGAAATATAACCAGCTCATCCGCATCGAGGAAGGCCTCGGTGCCTCCGCCATCTACGCGGGCCGCTCGGTTCTCAAGGGCTGAGCGCGCCATGAAAAGAGGGGCCCGGCGCTGCCGGACCCCTTCCTCGGGATTGCGTGAGAGTGCGCCTCAGAACCAGTTCTCGCCCACTTCGGGAAGGTTCGCCAGTTCGTCCTGGCTCATGTTCGTGACATAGCTGTAGGAGTCGGCGTCACCGCTATCCATCAGCTTGATGTCGTTGAGCGTCACCAGCACATGGCTGTCCCCGATATCGAGGAAACCGCCGGTCTCGACGATGATGCCGGTCATCTGACCGTCCCGGGACATCGCCACATCGGTGATGTTGCCGATCTGCTCGAGCTCCATCTCGTTGGCCTCGGAGCTGTCCCAGTCCAGCCAGTCGTCGTCCTCGACCTCGACCGTGTAGACGACGCCGTCGGTGATTTCGCTGACGCGAATGAGGTTCGCCATCTGCTCTTCACCCATCCGGCCCGATTCGTATTCGGCCATCTGCGCGCCATCGTCCTGGCCCGACATCTCGCCCTCCGCGTCCATCGTGTGGGATTCGGCGACGGCGGCGGTGCCGAAACCAAGGCCGAGGACGAGAGCGGCGGTCGCGGTGGTGAGGTTCAGCGGATGAGTCATTGTCATCTCCCTTGCGTTTGCTGTGCTGTCCCCCCAACCGGTCGTGCCGGCGGTTGTTCCGCCTGTCCCGCCCCACGGATCGGTGCGGCCCGGATCCGCAGGCCTCCCGGAAAGGCAGACGGGACCTCGACCCGGAGGCCGGGGCGACGCGCCCGCCTTCGCGCTGGCAACCCCGGACGACGCGGCTATGCTGGGTGCCGCACCTGCGGAGGAGCCCATGACAGCCGCCGACATCATCACCCTGCTCGGGCTCACGCCCCACCCCGAAGGCGGCCATTTCCGCCAGACCTGGGAGACGCCGCCCGAAAAGGACAGACGCTCCGCCGGGACAGTGATCTATTTCCTGCTCGCCGAGGGAGAGACCAGCCACTGGCACCGGGTCGATGCCGACGAATGCTGGCATCATTACGCAGGCGCGCCGCTGATCCTGTCCATGGCGCAGAGTTCGGAGGGACCGGCGACGGAGCATGTGCTGGGTCCGGACCTCGCTGCCGGCGCGCGCCCGCAGCGCGTGGTCCCCGCGGGACACTGGCAGGCGGCGCGCTCCACCGGAGACTGGACGCTGGTGGGCTGTACGGTCTCGCCGGGGTTCCGGTTCGAGGGCTTCGAGCTGGCACCGCCCGGCTTTTCGATTCCGTCCAACTGACGCCGGCCGGCGGAAGCGGGGGATTTCACTCCCCGCACCCCCCGAGGATAGTTCAAGCCCGAAGAGATGGGAGGCGGGGCGCTCGGGTAGAGGTGGCACGTTCCCGAGCCTGCGACCGCCAGAGAAAAAAGGGGGCCGAAGCCCCCTTTGAGTTTTGCCGTTCAGGCTCGATTTATGTACCGCCCGGTTTCTGCCTGCGGCCTGAACTGCGTGCCCTCCTCGGAGGGCGGGTACGGGAGGGGAGCAATGTTTGCCTGACTGCCCGGTCCCCCCGTATCTGGTATCGCATTCTCTCAGAGAATGACGCGTTCTCTCGCTTTTCGGATTCGAAGAACCTCCAACTCCTTTTTGACCACTTGAATTGTAAGAAGGCCACTGAGTTTCCTGACTAGAAGCGGGTCAGTGAATGCTCTTTTCGCTAGTGTAACGGAATCCCATCGTGGATCTTCCAAGGCAGCACCACACTGAAAGCACACCGCTCCATAGTTTGCTTCAAGCTCTTCAACGGTTGGTGGAATATTGCATTGCCCGCTAGGACCGTCGAAAAGCTGGAAGTTCTTTGTTACAGCTCCTTTAGAATGATGGTCTAGAGCGACGTGGGCCAACTCGTGGGCCAGCACAAAGTTGGCAAACATTTGGCCTTTAGCTGCATTATCCCAAAGCCTCTCATCTACCGACAGGCGAACTCGCTCGTCGAATGCGACTACTCCAGCTTTTCGCTTGTAGTCTTCAGTATTCGGCCCACGGTATTTCATGATTGACCAGTTGTCATCATCATGCGTCAGCCACTCCCAAATCTCAGTAGATTTGAAGAAACGGCTGTCGCTTGTATAGCCACGGCGACACTCCAGCATTTCCTGGTGTATTTCCGCTAATCGGCGAGCTGAGATGTCCGGCCTTTTTGTCATGTTTCAACCAGCCTCAGCTACACCCGCTCGTCGCGCCGCAGGTGTTGCACTTCATGCAGGTTCCGTTGCGCACCAGCGTGTAGTTCCCGCATTCGCCGCAGGGGTCGCCCTCGTAGCCCTGCATCTTGGCCTTGTCCCGCGCGGTGAGCGCGAGAGCGGAGGTTGCCGCCGCGGTCCCGACCTCGGGCACCAGGGATTGCAGCGTCGCCACCGGGTCGCTGCCCGCGAAGGCCACTGCCCCGCCGGCGCCGCCATTGAGCACCATCAACTCCTGAGGCACCCGCTTGCGGATGTAGCCGGACGAGGCCACCTGCCGCAGCACGTCGATGGGCGAGGCGCCGCGGCTGTCGGGCACCTCGCGGATGTTGGAGACCCCCTCCTCCGCACCGCGGCCCACATCGTCGAAACTGACGCCCTCGGGCTGCACATGGGCGAGATCGGTGCGGTCGAGGTAGCTGACCGCCAGTTCGCGGAAGATGTAGTCGAGGATCGAGGTCGCCGACTTGATCGTCGCATTGCCCTGCACCATGCCCGCGGGCTCGAACTTGGTGAAGGTGAAGGCGTCGACGAATTCCTCGAGCGGCACGCCGTATTGCAGGCCCACCGACACCGCGATGGCGAAGTTGTTCATCATCGCCCGGAAGCCCGCGCCTTCCTTGTGCATGTCGATGAAGATCTCGCCCAGGCGTCCGTCCTCGTATTCGCCGGTCCGCAGGTAGACCTTGTGCCCGCCGATCACCGCCTTCTGGGTATAGCCGCGGCGGCGGTGGGGCATCTTCGAGCGCTGGGTCCGCTCCACCTCGCGGATGATGATCTTCTCCACGATCTTCTCGGCGAGAACGGCCGCCTTTTCCGGGATGGAGCCGCTCTCGAGGGTCTCGCGGGCCTCCTCGTCATCCTCGATCAGCGCCGACGCGAGCGGCTGGCTCAGTTTCGATCCGTCACGGTAAAGCGCGTTGGCCTTGGTGCCGAGCGACCAGGAGAGCTCGTACGCCCTCTGACAGTCCTCGATCGTCGCCGAGTTCGGCATGTTGATCGTCTTGGAGATGGCGCCCGAGATGAAGCTCTGGGCCGCCGCCATCATGCGGATGTGGCTGTCGACGCTGAGGAAGCGCTTGCCGGTCTTGCCGCAGGGATTGGCGCAGTCGAAGACGCTGTAATGCTCCTCGCGCAGATGCGGCGCGCCCTCGAGGGTCATGGTGCCGCAGACATGGTCGTTGGCCGCGTCGATATCCGCCTTGGTGAACCCCAGGTGACGCAGCAGGTCGAGGCCCGGATCGGAGAGTTCTGCGTCGCCGAGGCCCAGGGTCTTGCGGCAGAAGTCCTCGCCGAGGCTCCACTGGTTGAAGACGAAGCGGATGTCGAAGGCCGAAGGCAGGACAGCTTCCACCTTCTCGATCTCGGCATCGCCGAAGCCCTTCTTGCGCAGGAGCGAATGATTGATCCCCGGCGCGTTGCCCATGGTGCCGTGACCCACGGCATGGGCCACGATTTCCTCGATCTCGGCGGGGCCGTAGCCCAGTTTCTCCAGCGCCGCGGGAACGGACTGGTTGATGATCTTGAAGTAGCCGCCGCCGGCGAGCTTCTTGAATTTCACCAGCGCGAAGTCGGGCTCGATGCCGGTGGTGTCGCAATCCATCACAAGGCCGATGGTGCCCGTGGGCGCGATCACCGTGGCCTGGGCGTTGCGATAGCCGTGGGTCTCGCCGAGGCTCAGCGCCTCGTCCCAGGAGGCGGCGGCGAGGGCCGCGAGCCGGGTGTCGGGCACGTTGTCCCGGTCGAGGGCGACGGGCTTGACCGCCAGCCCCTCGTAGCCCTCCGTCTCGCCATAGGCGGCGCGGCGGTGGTTGCGGATCACCCGCAGCATGTGCGCGCGGTTCTTCTTGAAGCCCGGGAAGGGCCCAAGCTCGGCGGCGATCTCGGCGGAGGTGGCGTAGCTCACGCCGGTCATCAGCGCCGTCAGCGCGCCGCCCATGGCGCGGCCTTCGGGGCTGTCATAGCCCAGGCCCATGTTCATCAGCAGGCCGCCGATATTGGCATAGCCGAGGCCCAGCGTGCGGAAATCAAAGGACCGCTGCGCGATCTCCTTCGAGGGGAACTGCGCCATCATCACGCTGATCTCGAGGGTCAGCGTCCAGATGCGGCTGGCGTGCATGTAATCCTCGGCCCGGAACTGCCCGTCCTTGTAGAAGGTCAGCAGGTTCATGGACGCCAGATTGCAGGCCGTGTCGTCGAGGAACATGTATTCCGAACACGGGTTCGAGCCGCGGATCTCGCCGTCCTCGGGGCAGGTGTGCCAGGCGTTGACGGTGTCGTGGAACTGGATGCCCGGATCGGCGCAGGCCCAGGCGGCGTGGCCGACCTGTTCCCAGAGTTCGCGCGCCTTGATCGTCTTCGTCACCGAGCCGTCGACGCGGGAGATCAGGTGCCAGTCGGCGTCCTCCTCGACGGCCTTCAGGAAGGTGTCGGTGACCCGGATCGAATTGTTCGAGTTCTGGCCCGAGACGGAACTGTAGGCCTCGCCGTCCCAGTCGGTGTCATAGGTGGGGAAGTGGATGCTCGTATGGCCCTGGCGCGCATAATCGAGCACCCGCTTGACGTATGTCTCTGGAATGGCGACCTTCTTGGCGTCGCGGATCGCCTCTTTCAGACCCCCGTTCACCTTGGGATCGAAGGCGTCGGCCTCTGCCCCGTCCCAGGTGCGGATGGCGGCGAAGATCGCGTTGAGCTTCTGCTCGTGCATCTTCGAGCCGGCCACGATCGAGGCGACCTTCTGCTCCTCGATGACCTTCCAGTTGATGAACTGCTCGATATCGGGGTGATCGGCGTCCACGATCACCATCTTGGCCGCGCGGCGCGTGGTGCCGCCCGACTTGATCGCGCCCGCCGCGCGGTCGCCGATCTTCAGGAATCCCATGAGCCCCGACGACTTGCCGCCGCCCGAGAGCCGCTCGCCCTCCCCGCGCAGGGAGGAGAAGTTCGTGCCGGTGCCCGAGCCGTACTTGAAGAGCCGCGCCTCGCGGACCCAGAGGTCCATGATGCCGCCCTCGTTCACGAGGTCGTCCGCGACGGACTGGATGAAGCAGGCGTGAGGCTGGGGATGCTCGTAGGCGGTCTTCGACTTCGTCAGCTTGCCGGTCTTCCAGTCAACGTAGTAGTGGCCCTGGCTGGGACCGTCGATGCCGTAGGCCCAGTGCAGGCCGGTGTTGAACCACTGGGGCGAGTTCGGCGCGCCCATCTGGGTCGCGAGCATGTAGCGCATCTCGTCGTAATAGGCCTGCGCGTCGGCCTCGGTGCTGAAATAGCCGCCCTTCCAGCCCCAGTAGGCCCAGGCGCCCGCCAGCCGGTCGAAGACCTGCCGCGCGGAGGTCTCGCCGCCCATCACGGCGCCTTCGGCGGGTTTGCCGCGCCACAGGAACTCGGGCACGCCCTTTTCCTTGATGCGCTCGATCTTCGAGGGCACGCCGGCCTTGCGGAAATACTTCTGCGCGATCACGTCGGAGGCCACCTGGCTCCACGAGGCGGGCACTTCGCAACGATCCAGCTTGAACACGGTGGTGCCGTCCGGATTGCGGATCTCCGAGGACGTGATCCGGAACTCCAAAGCTGCATAGGCGTCCTGCCCGGCCTTCGTGAATCGACGTTCGATCTTCATCGCGGTCCTTGTCCTTTTTTCCCTCGGGGGCGGCTGATCGCCTCCGTTCGACACCTGCCTCGATCCGCAAGGCGACACGAAAGACGGCGGCCGCCGGCGCTTGGCGCCGCAGTCGGTGAGCACGCTGGCCCGCCATCCACCTCTTGATTTCTTTCGTCCCTCCTGCCGCAGCCCTACTAGATGTAGTGTTCTTGCGGTCGGCCAGCACAAACTGCAGCAAGCAGCCCTAGAGGGTCAACGTGATTTTTCGCCTGACTGTGCCTTTTTTCGGATTGACGGCGCCAGGGAACGAGTTGTCCCCGATTCCTCCACATGTTGATCCACCGCGCCCCAGGGGATCCTCGTTCGACCAGCCTCTGAAGACCTGTGGATAAGCGATTGCACACAGGGAAATTCCACGCGGCCGTGACCTGCGGCGCCAGGTCCGGCACAGGCGTCTTCCGAGCAGTCGCCCCTATCGCCGGGCGCTGCAATCGTGCAACGTTCCGGTCTCCTGATTGGAAGAGTCATGCGCCGAGCCACGTTTTCCGGGATCGCAGCGACGATGCTGACGGCATGCACCTCCGGCCTCCCGCCGCCGGAGCCTACGCCCCCGCCGCCGAGCGAAAGTGCGCGCCTGCCCGCGCCACCGCCCGAGGGACCCCGGGCCTTTTTCCCGGAGTTCCCGGAGCAGCTTCTTTTCGCCGTGGCCGCGGCCTGCGCCGGTCCGGGGCAGGAGATCGTGCGGCCCGCCGAAGGCAGCCTGCGCTGCGAATCGCTGCCTCCGGTCGATGCGACCGCCGCGCTGATCCTCCGCTACGACGGAACCGTCGAGGACCTGCCCCGCCTCGTCACCGCCGTCTCGAGCGCGCCTGCGGGCGAGGGTCATCTCGTCAGCACCGACACCTACATCCGTGTGCCGAAACGGACAGGCGGCGTCGAGGTCATCCGCCTCGGCGACGCAGACCTCGACCGCTCTATCCGCGCGGTTCTTGTTCGGGCGGGGGGACGTCCACTCTGAGAAAGGGCTGCAGCGCAGGATCGACAATCGGAAGCCGACACGCGCCATGGAGCATCCCCGGCAGGACCATTTCCCGGGGCGCGGCGCCGTAAAGATACCGGACGTAGTTCGGTCCCTCGAAGCTCACCATGGCCTCCGTCACGGGAACGCGGTCGAGATCGGTTCGACGGGCGGTCACTGCTTCGAGAAAATCGTTGATTGGTTCGACGCTGAACTGCTGCACGTAATGTGCGGAATGAAGCTGACCGACTATGGTCACCGGGCAGTCGTGCCGATAACTCACCAACGTTTCATAGACGTAGAATTCCGGCAGGAAATACCCCATGCCGCCGGTGTAGAGAAAGATGCTCGGGCGCTCGGGCGGCGGATCGCGGGTCTCGAGGTCGGATCGGATCTGCGCCGCGGCCTCCTGCAGGGTGGCGATCATGCGACCGTATTCGGACGGTGTGGTCATCGCGAGTTCGGGCTCGTTCAGATGGGCCAATCTCACGGGCGACGGGTTCATCCCCCGCTCCTGCACCCAGGCCGCCGCTCCCGTATTGGCAAGCAGCACCGCAGCTACCGCGGGCCGGAGTCCCCCGGGCCGGATCAGGGCCAGCAGGACAAAGGCCAGCGGCGCGAGGTAAGGCACGAAGAAGCGGTTGCCGAACATCATGTGCACCCCCGCCGAGCGCAGCGCATAGGCGAAAAAAAGCGCACCGGAGAGCAGGCAACCGGCCAGCAGCGCTCTTTGGACGCCCGCAGCGGCGCCTTGCGGGCGGATCAGGACAAGGCAGAGCGCGAGACCGCTGACGATGAGGAAATTCAGGGTGGCGATGACGCTCAGCCCCATCGGGTCGGCATCGGTGCCCAACTTGACGTAGACCGAGGTCGGGAGAATGTCGCCATAGGTGGCATGGGCAAATCCCAACCAGGCGCCGGCAAGAGCGAGCGCCAGCGCCGCCCCGGCCCAGACGCCCGGTCTCCGCCACCAGAAAGCTGCGAGGCCCAGAAGCGGCGGCAGGGTCACGAGAATGGAGTCGAATCGCGTCAGGAACGCCAGCCCGCAGAGTGCACCGAGGGCGACGAGTTCGCCGGTCCGTGCCGTTCCTGACCAGCCGATCCGCCACAGCAGCCCCGAGTAAAGCGATAGCCAGAGCGCGAGCAGCGGCGTTTCGAGCCCCCCGACCGACCAGAGGGCTGCGAAGGGCGAGCCCAGCATGGCGGCCGTCAGCAGCGCCAGCCGCCAGCCCGAAAGCCGCGCAATTCGCACCGCCCCGATCCATCCGGCAAGGAAGAAGAGCGGGGAGAGCGCACGCCCGAGGTTCACGGGATCGTCCGAAAAAGCCGCGAGGACCGTGATGTAGAGCGCATGGAGCGGTGAGGTCAGCGCCGAGATCGTCTCGCCCGGGTTGTAGACCAGTCCGTGTCCCGACGCAGCGTTCCGGGCGTAGCGTCCGACGATGTAGGCATCATCCGCGACGAAGGGCCAGAAGAGCAGGCATAGTGCCGCAAAGGCCAGAAGACCCGCCAACGCGATCCGGCGATCTGCGATACCTGTCATGGTGATGCCCCTCACACCGCTGTTGGCGCGGGATAACGGCAAAGAACGGCAGGAATTGGACGATGACCGGAAACAATCGAGGCCCGGTGATATCTCTGCAGAGATGGTCGGGGCGATAGGATTCGAACCTACGACCCCCTGTACCCAAAACAGGTGCGCTACCAGACTGCGCCACGCCCCGACCGTTCCGCACCTCTAAGCGGGCGCGGCGGCTTTGGAAAGGGGCTGGCTCAGCCGCACGGCGCTGCGGCGTCGGCACCGATCGCCGGATGCTGCAACAGGTCGCCCGGCTCGATCCCGAGCTGCTCCGCCATCCCGCCGTTGATCTCGAGCACGAACTGCACGCCATCGCCGCCGGGGATCGAGGTCTCGTCGAGCGGAACGGCGTTTTCGTGAACGCGCGTGATGGTTCCGTCCGGCGCGGCGAAAAGCATGTCGAGCGGGATGAGCGTGTTGCGCATCCAGAAGCTGACCGTTTCCGGTGCCTCGTAGACGAAAAGCATCCCCTCGAGCATGTCCATCTCCTCGACGAACATCAGACCCTGTGCGCGCTCGGCGGGATCATCGGCCACGGAGACGGTGAACCGCGCCTGGCCCCAGTCACCGATCACGGTGACGCGATCCTCTGCGCAGAGGGCCTGGGCCCCTGCCCCGCCCGCCATCGACATGAACGCCATACCGACGAGTCCGGCCCGCAGCTGCGGGGTCAGTCCGCGCGCGGCAGTTCCATTGATGCTTCCCATGAGACCACCTCCGTCGCCATCTTGCCGCGCTTGCCCTCGATGACCTTGAGGCCGACCGCCTCACCGGGCTGCAGATCGGCGAAGCCCGACCGTCGCAGCACCTCTATATGGACAAAGACGTCCTCGGCCAGCCCGAAGATATTCGCGAAGCCGAACCCTTTGGCCTTGTCGAACCACTTGACCCGCGCGGGCCTGACCGGCGCGGCGGCGATCTCCTCCGGGTCGAGCCCGGCCAGATCCGCGAGACCGGAGGCGGACGGCGTTTCCGGCGGCGTGATCTCCAGAACGGCGAGGGCCTGCTTGCCGCGCGGCGTCGTCTGCACCTCGACGACGATCTCGGACCCGTCCGCGACGGAGGACTGCCCGAAATTCCGCAGGACGTTGGCATGAAGCAGAATATCCGCTCCCCCTTCGTCCGATACGATGAACCCGAACCCCTTGCCGGGGTCGAACCACTTAACGCACCCTCTCACGATCTCGGCGTCGCCGTTGTCTTCCTGCATCCCACCCACGTCCTGCGTAGCTTCTGCCCGCGCTTCCTGCGAAGTCGCCGCTGCAGCCCGTCCCCAGTATTTCCAGAATGCGCATACGGCGCGTCCTCGTCAGCAAGGCCATGGTCCGATCTGGACACAGGACCTTCTCGGTCAGGGGTTCAACCTCAGGATCGTCCAGCGCTCCTCCCCCGGGGCTCTCGACCAGCGAAAGCGATCGTGCAAGCGGAACGCCCCGTCCGCCCAGAACTCGAACTCCACGGGCCTGATCCGGTAGCCGCCCCAATGAGGCGGCCGCTCCGGATCGAGCCCAAGGCGCGGCGTGAGTCGCGCCACCTCGGCAATCAGAGCCGTCCTGCTTTCCAGCGGGCGGGACTGTCGCGATGCCCAGGCTCCGATGCGGCTCTTGAGAGAGCGGCTCCGGTAATACTCATCGGCTTTCGGGCCATCTTCCCTTTCGACGATTCCGCGCACTCTCACCTGCCGGCGCAGGGATTTCCAGTGCAAGACGGCAGCTGCCCTTGCGGCACGATCCAGTTCCCGCGCCTTCGTGCTCTCGTAGTTGGTGTAGAACACGAAGCCATCGACCTCGATTTCCTTCAGCAGGACCACCCGCACGTTCGGCAGGCCGGTCTCATCAACCGTGGCAAGCGCCATCGCATTCGGATCGTTGATCTCCCTTGCCTCGGCCTCGCCGAGCCAGCGTCGGGCGATGTCGAACGGGTCGTCCCCTGCGAAGATCCCTGTACGGTCGGTCATAAAAATCCTGTCCCGGAAAACGGTTGCAAGTCGTAGGCGATTGTCGCGCCATCCACAAGCGCCCACCGGCGGATGCGCGCCGCCTTGAAGCCCGTGGGTCAATCGCCTATTGCCAGCCCAGCCCCGGCGGCGGGGGCTCAAGGATGGGACGGGATCGGCTTATGGGCTCTGAACTGATGCGCGGCAAACGCGGCCTGATCATGGGCCTCGCCAATGACAAGTCGATCGCCT
>Ga0008835_101053_pt1 | contig 16560 bp, 13 predicted proteins | sample HotLakConsoUCCRE_FD_62215 | JGI IMG/M metagenome (GOLD analysis project Ga0008835, IMG submission 62215) | Hypersaline microbial mat communities from Hot Lake, Washington, USA - Hot Lake Consortium UCC-RE (Hybrid Assembly) ... | reverse complement strand
GCCCAAAATGGTCGCACTCGTCGCCACCGCCAGAAAGCTCCTCACCATCCTCAACGCAATCATCCGGGACAGCACGCCATGGCAGATGCAAGACGCTTGACGCGAAAGACAGTCGCTCACACCAAGCGGCTCTGCACCAGCGCCGCTTCGATGAAGCTCGCAAATAGCGGGTGGGGTTCGAAGGGGCGGGATTTCAGTTCCGGGTGGAACTGCACGCCGATGAACCAGGGGTGGTCGGTGAGCTCGACGATCTCGGGCAGGAGCCCGTCCGGCGAGAGGCCGGAGAAGATCATGCCCTTCTTTTCGAGATCGTCCCGATAGGCGAGATTGACCTCGTAGCGGTGCCGGTGGCGCTCGGAGATCGTCGTCGCGCCATAGATTTGCGCCACTTTCGAATCCGGAATGAGCGCAGCGTCATAGGCGCCCAGCCGCATCGTGCCGCCAAGATCGCCCTGCGCCGCGCGCTTTTCCAGCTCGTTGCCACGCAACCATTCCGTCATCAGGCCGACGACGGGCTCGTCGGTCGGGCCGAACTCGCTCGAACCCGCTTTCTCGATGCCAGACAGCGAACGCACCGCCTCGATCACCGCCATCTGCATGCCGAAACAGATGCCGAGATAGGGTGTCTGGCGTTCGCGGGCGAAGCGCGCCGCGCGGATCTTGCCCTCGGAGCCGCGATGGCCGAAGCCGCCGGGGACGAGGATGCCGTTGAGGCCTTCGAGGAAGGGGGCCGGGTCTTCGTGTTCGAAGACCTCGCTCTCGATCCATTCGAGATTGACCTTGACGCTGTTGGCGATTCCACCATGCATCAGCGCCTCGATCAGAGATTTGTAGGCGTCCTTCAGCCCGGTATACTTGCCGACGATTCCGATCGTTACCTCGCCTTCCGGGTTGGCGATGCGCTGCGAAATCGTGGTCCAGCGCGTCAGATCCGGCTCCGGCTCTTCCTTGACGCCGAAGGCGGCGAGAACTTCGTCGTCGAGCCCTTCGGCATGATAGGAAAGTGGCACGTCGTAGATCGAGGGCGCGTCCTGCGCCTCGATCACCGCCGTCTCGCGGACATTACAGAACAGCGCGAGCTTGCGCCGCTCGTCCTGCGGGATGGGACGGTCGCAGCGGCAGAGCAGGATGTCGGGCTGGATGCCGATCGAGCGCAATTCCGCAACGGAATGCTGCGTCGGCTTCGTCTTGAGCTCTCCGGCAGAGGGGATGAAGGGCAATAGTGTCAGATGAACGAAGATCGACTGGCCGCGATCGAGATCGTTCGACAACTGGCGGATCGCCTCGAAGAAGGGCAGGCCCTCGATATCGCCGACCGTGCCGCCGATCTCGACGAGGACAAAATCGTAATCGTCGTTGCCGGAGACGACAAATTCCTTGATGGCGTTGGTGACGTGCGGAATCACCTGGATCGTGGCGCCGAGATAATCGCCGCGCCGCTCCTTGGTGATGATGTCGAGATAGATCCGCCCCGTGGTGATGTTGTCCTGCTTGGAGGCCGGCACACCGGTGAAGCGCTCGTAATGGCCGAGATCGAGATCCGTCTCCGCGCCATCGTCAGTGACGAAGACCTCACCGTGCTGGTACGGGCTCATCGTGCCCGGATCGACGTTGAGATAAGGATCGAGCTTGCGCAGCCGGACCTTGTAGCCGCGCGCCTGGAGCAGCGCCCCGAGAGCCGCCGAGGCGAGCCCCTTGCCGAGCGATGAAACCACGCCGCCGGTGATGAAAACGTACCGCGTCATGGACTGGTATCCATAGTCGAGCCCCGGCGATTCGCAAGCAGCGAATGCATCACGCGGGCATCATCCACACAAAAAGAAGGGGCCGGTCTCCCGGCCCCGCGAAGGCCTCTCCGGTCCCGCGCGTCCGATCAGCGCGATTGCGGAACCTGAGGCGAGTCGGGCTGATCGCCCTGCTGCTGCTGGAGTTCCTCCAGGATGCCGGGGCCGGTGCCTGCGGGCGCTTCCTCCCCCGGCTGAACGGGCGGAGCCGTCAGGCCGCCGGGAACATCGAAGACGGTCGTGGGCTGGCGATTGTAGCCTGCAAGGATCGCGAGGGTCAGGCTGGTCGCGAAGAAGGCTGCGGCGAGAATGGCCGTCGCCCGGGTCAGCGCACTGGCCGATCCCCGCCCCGTCATGAAGCCACCGGGCCCACCACCGCCGCCACCACCGGTTCCCATGCCGATACCGCCCTCCGAGCGTTGCAGCAGCACGACGCCCACGAGCGACAGCACGATGAGCAGGTGAATGATGATGATGACGGTTTGCATGCTCTACCCTTCAGCGCCCTGCCAGCCGGCTGGCCACTCGCGACCGATATGCGCCGACGTGAGACACAGGATCGCGGCGATTCCACGGCAGTGCCGTAACCGCGACGCCCCTCATATGCAATCGCAAAGGCGATCTGTCCAGCGCGAATCGGGAAATTCATACTGTTCCGATCCGATGCCCCTGGAGTCCGGCTTTCATGCCGAGTCGTCTGCGGTCGTCTCCTGCATGCGATCAAACAGCGCGATCGTATCGCGCAGGTGATTGATCATTTGCGCCTCGACGCGGTCGATATCGAGCCGCGAATCCGGGCCCAGGGTATCGCTGCGGCGCATCTGCGTGATCGGAGAGGGATTTTCGATCTCGTCAATGATCCCGAGGAGGCCATTGCGCATCATGTCTCCCACCGGAAGAATTTCGGCATGGCGATCGACCGCATGGCGGAACGTGTCGCGTGTCGCATCGTTCAGCGCCTCGAGGCCGTCGTGAACGGAATGCGCGCCAGCCTCCAGCGTCAGAGGTGCCGCGGGCAGCGCGACCTCCGCCGCCATGCGGTCGCGGTTGTTCTCGACAGCCTGCATGAAGACGTTGCGCAAGGCGGGATCGGCGTGCACGAGGCCCGGCTGCGCTGTCGCGTGGAGGGCACCTTGATCGTCGTTGATGGGCCGCAGTTCCGCCGCCATGCGGTCACGGTTGCTCTCGACAGCCTGCATGAAGACATTGCGCAGGGCGGGATTGGCATGGGGGAGCCCCGGCTTTCCCACGCTCATCAGATTGTTCCCGGCGCCCGCAGCAGCGGGCGCGTTCGGGAACCCATGCGGCAACAGGTTCGGCGCAGCATGCTGCACAGAGTTTTGCAGGGAGTTCTGCATGGCGAGGTCACGGTCGAAACCCGACTGATCAGGGCAGTGCGCGCCCGTATCCACGCGACTCGTGTCGGCGACACAGACACGGCAATGGCTTGCGGCGATATCAGTCATCTCGGCACCCCCTTGATGCGAAAGGGACACCCTGAGGTTGCGCAACTTTTTCCGTGCATGCAATCACCAGCGGAAAGCAATCTTTTATTAATATTAATGCAGCTGATTGGCAGGGAGCATCTTCAGCAGGCCCGCGCGATGGCAAGGAAATCGGCAGCGACGAGGCTCGCCCCGCCCACCAGGGCGCCATCGACATTGGCAGCGGCCATCAATTCGCGGGCATTGCCCGGCTTGACCGATCCCCCGTAGAGCAGACGCACGCGGCCCGCCTCCTCCGCACCGATCGCCCCGGCGAGCGTTTCGCGGATGGCGGTATGCATTTCCGCCACATCTTCCACCGTCGGCGTGAGGCCGGTGCCGATGGCCCAGACGGGTTCATAGGCGAAACAGCTGTTTGCGCCGGTGATGCTGTGATCAAGCAGGGCCTCGACTTGACTGCGGACCACGGAAAGCGCGTTTCCAGCCTCACGCTCCTCCTTCGTCTCGCCCACACAGGCAATCGCGACGAGACCGGCGCGATGCGCGGCCTGCAGCTTCGCGGCGACGCTCGCATCATCCTCACCGTGATACTGGCGGCGCTCGGAATGGCCGACAATGACGTGGCTGGCCTTGCAATCAGCCAGCATTTCGGCAGAGATGTCTCCGGTGAAGGCACCTTTCGGCTCGGCGTGGCAATCCTGCCCTCCCACCCCAATCGCCGAGCCGTCGAGGGCCTCGACCACATCCCTGAGCATGGTGGCGGGCGGGCAGACGAGGAGATCGGCTTCCGCGAGTCCGCCGGCAGCGCCGACGCGCAGCTCCGCGACCAGATCGAGGGTCGCCGACGTCCCGTTCATCTTCCAATTACCGGCAACAAGCTTGCGGGGCTGGCGCGAAGACATCCGACTTCCTCTTCTCTTTCAAAAAAAGCAATGCGCGAGTGGGATAGCAGTTCCCCGTTGCGTGGGCAATCAGCCCGGAGACCGCCACATTTCTGGGCTGGAAAAGCCGCCCTGCCCTTCCCCCGCCGCGGAAACTGCGGTATCGCGAGCACCAAGAGGTCTCGCACAACAAAGAACACGGAACGCTCATGCTTCGCAATATGCGCAATGTCGGCCGGACCTGGATCGGCAAGGTCATCGCCGGCGTGCTGTTCACGCTGCTGATTCTCAGCTTCGCGGTCTGGGGAATCGGTGACATCTTCCGCGGCGGCGCGAGCTCGACCGTCGCGCGTGTCGGCGAAACCGAGATCACGGCGGAAATGGCCCGGCAGAGCTATCAGGATCAGGTCAGGCGCCTGAGCATCCAGATCAGGCAGCCGATCACGCCCGCCGAGGCGCGCGCCCTGGGACTCGATCGCGAGGTACTCTCCAGCCTCGTCACCGAGGCGACCCTGAACGAGCGCGCCCGCCAGATGGGCCTCGCCGTCTCTGACCAGCTTGTCGCCCGCGCAATCATGGACGATCCGACCTTCGAGGATGGGGCCGGCAATTTCGACCGCAATCGTTTTCAGGCGCTCCTGCGCAATGTCGGCCTGACGGAAGAGCGTTATCTGTTCGAGCAGCGCGACGCCGTCGCCCGCGACCAGATCGTCAGCGCCGTGGCAGGAGATGTCACGGCGCCCGTGGCGGCGATGGAAGCCGTGCACCGCTATGGCGCGGAACGACGCGAAGCGCGTTTCGTCATTCTCGACGAGACCGCCGTCGGCACGCTGCCCGAACCGAGCGAAGACGCCCTCGCCACGTTCCATCAGGAAAACCTGCAGCTTTATCGTGCTCCGGAATACCGTGCCGCGACCGTGCTTGCGCTGTCTCCGGAAGATCTTGCCGATCCGCAGCGTATCACCGAATCCCAGGCGCGCGCCGTCTACGAACAGGAAGGCGAGCGGCGCTTCGGTGCGCCCGAGCGCCGTGAAGTGCAGCGCATCCAGTTCTCTGACGAAGACGAGGCGCGTGATGCGGCGCAGGCAATCGAGGTCGGCCAGACCGATTTCGAGAGCCTCGCGGATGAGCTTGGTATCGCCAGGGACGTGTTCGAGATGGGCCTGATGACGCGCGAAGACTTCATCGACCGTGCCCTGGCCGATGCCGCCTTCGCGCTCGAAGAGGGTGAAGTCTCGGATCCGGTCGCCGGTCGCTTCGGCCATTCGCTCGTCCGGGTGGTACGCATCGAGGCGGGCAGCGTACGGCCCTTTGCCGAAGTCGAGGCCGAAATCCGCGAGGAACTCGCCCTCGCCGAGGCGCGCGACCGCATGGGGGACGTCTATGACGAGATCGAGGATCAGCGCGCCACGGCGCGTCCGCTCGCGGATATAGCCCGCGAACGCGGCTTCACCCCCCGCCTGGTCGACGCGGTGGATGCGCAAGGTCGCGATCCGACCGGTAGCCAGCTCGATCTCCCGCGTGCCGACACGCTGGTGAGCGAGATTTTCGATTCCGATATCGGCATCGACAATGCCGCCCTGCGCACCGATGAGGGCGGTTACATCTGGTTCGACGTGACAGGGATCCAGCCTGCGCGCAATCAGGAGCTCAGCGAGGTCCGCGACACCGTGCTGGCAGACTGGCGCAGCGACCAGATCGCGGAACGCCTGCGCGATATCGCCGGCGAGAAGGTCGAGCGCCTGCGCACGGGGGAGACCCTGGAAACGGTCGCGCAGGATACCGGAGGCATTGTCGCACGGGCCGAAGACCTCGCCCGTGGCCAGGCTTCCGAACCGCTCGACGAGGCCGCCGTGACCGCAATCTTCGCGACCCGTGTCGGAGAACCGGGCATGGCTGGGATGGGCGACACGCGCCGCGTCGTCTTCACCGTCGAAAATGCCGCTGCCACGCCGTTCCTGACGACCACGCCCGCGGCAGAGACCATTGGCGAGCGACTTGAAGGTGATATCACGGAGGATCTTCTCAGCCAGTTCATCGCGAAATTACAGGAGGATGTTGGTGTGAGCATTGACGAACCCGCCTATCGCGAAGCGATCGGCCTTGATTTCTGAGGCTCATGATGGAGATCACGCCCGCCTTCGATGATTTCGCGCAAGGTTACGAGGCGGGCGCCGCCACGCTGCTGCGCACCCGGCTGATCGCCGATCTCGAAACCCCCGTCGCGGCTTATCTGAAGCTGCGTGCGGCCCATGCCGGCCCGGCCTTCCTGCTGGAATCGGTCGAAGGCGGCGCGGTGCGCGGACGTTATTCCATGATCGGTCTCGCGCCCGATCTGATCTGGCGCTGCCATGACGGCGCCTGCGAAATCGACCGCGCTGCACTGTCGGGCGAGAGCGCCTTTACGCCTGATCCGCGCCCGCCGCTGGAGAGCTTGCGCGCGCTGATCGCCGAGAGCGCAATCCCGGAAGAGGCGGATCTGCCGCCGATGGCAGCCGGCCTGTTCGGCTATCTCGGTTACGACATGGTCCGCGCCATGGAGCGGCTTGGTCCGCCCAACCCGGATGTGCTGGGCGTGCCCGATGCGACCATGATCCGTCCCACCGTGATGGTCGTCTTTGATGCCGTGCGCGACGAGATCACGCTCGTCACGCCGATCCGCCCAACTGCCGGCGTGAGCGCGAAGAGCGCGCATGAGACCGGCATCGCGCGGCTCGAAGCGGTAATCGACGCGCTCGAGAAACCCGTGATCGCGCCCGTCGCGGCGGATCCCGCCGCTCTTCCCGCCGTAGCCGCCCGTTCCAATACGGGCGATGCGGAATATGAGGGAATGGTCGAGCGCGCCAGGGAATACATCCGCGCCGGAGACGCCTTCCAGATCGTACTCTCCCAGCGCTACGAGGCGGAATTCCCGCTCCCCGCCTTCGCGCTCTATCGCTCGCTGCGCCGGATCAACCCGGCGCCGTTCCTCTGCTACCTCGATTTCGGGGATTTCCAGATCGTCTGCTCCTCGCCGGAGATCCTGGTGCGCGTGCGCGATGGCGAGGTGACCGTGCGCCCCATCGCCGGCACCCGTCCGCGCGGTGCAACGCCGGAGGAGGATCGCCGCCATGCCGAGGATCTGCTCGCCGATCCGAAGGAACGCGCGGAGCATCTGATGCTGCTTGATCTCGGGCGCAACGATGTCGGGCGCGTGGCGCAATACGGCACCGTGGAGGTCACCGACAGCTTCTTCCTGGAATATTACAGCCAGGTGATGCACATCGTCTCCAACGTCACCGGGCGCCTCGATCCACGCCACGACGCGCTCGAAGCGCTTGTCGCGGGCTTTCCGGCCGGCACTGTCTCGGGCGCGCCAAAGGTGCGGGCGATGGAGATCATCGACGAGTTGGAGAAGGAGAAGCGCGGCCCCTATGCCGGCTGCATCGGCTATTTCGGCGCCGACGGGCAGATGGATACCTGCATCGTCCTGCGCACCGCCGTGGTCAAGGACGCCAAGATGTATGTCCAGGCCGGTGCCGGCATCGTCTATGACAGCGACCCGGTTTCCGAGCGGATCGAATGCGTCAACAAGTCCAAGGCCTTGTTCAAGGCCGCCGAGGACGCCGTACGCTTCGCCAGCCGCAGCCGGCGCGGGCAGTAGGGCCGGGGCACGACGCACTCCCGCCAGTGCGAAAGGCAGCGCGCCCGCTCACGGAGCGCGCTGCTGCCGATGTCACATCGCACTGATGCGCTTTCCCTCTTTCGCGGTGCGCACGAGCAGTTCCGCCGGCTCGAAATCCGGACCGAGGGTCTTCGTATAGGTTTCGAGTGCAGCGACGACCTTGTCGAGGCCGATCGTATCGGCATAGAACATCGGGCCGCCGCGATAGACCGGCCAGCCATAGCCCGTCAGCCAGACGATATCGATGTCGGAAGCTCGCAGGGCCTTGCCCTCCTGGAGGATTTTTGCGCCCTCGTTGATCATCGGATAGATGCAGCGCTCCAGGATTTCCTGGTCGCTGATGGCGCGGCGCGTGATCCCCTTGGCGCGCGACAAATCGAGGATGATCTCCTCGGTCACCTTTGAGGGCGTCGCCTTGCGGTTCTCGTCGTAATCATAGAAACCCTTGCCGTTCTTCTGGCCGCGCCGGTCGATCTCGCACAGCCGCTCCTTCGCGGTCTCGCCGGTGGAATTCTCCGGCGTCCAGCCGAGATCGAGCCCGGCGAGATCGGCCATGGCGAAGGGGCCCATGGGCAGGCCGAATTCATGGAGCACCCGGTCGACATCCCAGGGCATCGCCCCTTCCATGATCAGGTTGTTGGCCTCGCGCTGGCGCTCCGAGAGCATGCGGTTGCCCACGAAGCCATGCGCGACGCCGACGCAGACCGCCACCTTGCCGATGCGCTTGCCAAGCGCCATCGCCGTGGCGACGACGTCCTTTTCAGTCTTCTCGCCACGCACCACTTCGAGCAGGCGCATGACATTGGCCGGCGAGAAGAAATGCATGCCGAGCACGTCACCCGGGCGGCTCGTGACCGAGGCGATCTCGTCGATATCGAGATAGGAGGTGTTGCTCGCCATGATCGCGCCCGGCTTGCAGATGCCGTCGAGCTTCGTGAAGATCTCCTTCTTCACCTCCATCAGTTCGAACACCGCCTCGATCACGAGATCGCAATCGGCCAGATCATCGAGCGCAAGGCTCGGCGTGATCAGCGCCATGCGTTTTTCGACATCCTCCATGGAAAGCCGCCCGCGTTTGGCGGAGTTCTCGTAGTTCTTGCGGATGGTGGCGAGCCCGCGATCAAGCGCATCCTGCTTCGTCTCGACGATGGTGACGGGGATGCCGGCATTGAGGAAGTTCATCGAAATGCCGCCGCCCATGGTCCCGGCGCCGATCATGCCGACGCGGGCGATTTCGCGGGTGGGGGTGTCCTTGGGGATATCCGGAATCTTGGCCGCCTCGCGCTCGGCGAAGAACGCGTAGCGTTGCGCCGCCGATTGCTCGCTGGCGACGAGCTTTTCGAACAATGCGCGCTCGAATTTGAGCCCCTCCTCGAAGGGCTTTTCCACGGCGGCCTCCACGGCTTGGATGCAGGCCTCGGGGGCCTCGAAGCCGCGGAACTTGCGGGCATTCTTCTTGCGGAAATCGTCAAAGATCTCCGGCTTGCCGCGTGCGGGCGCGATCGCCTCGTCGAGATCACGCACCTTTTTGAGCGTTGCACCGGAGGCGAGAACCTCACGGGCGAAGGCGATGGCCTCCTCGCGCAGATTGCCTTCCGCGACGAGCTTGTCGAACAGACCCATAGCCGCCGCGTCCTTTGCCGTCACATGCGCGCCCGAGGTAATCATCTCGAGCGCCTGCTCGACACCGACGATGCGCGGCAGGCGCTGCGTGCCACCCGCACCTGGCAGGATTCCAAGCTTGACTTCCGGCAGGCCGCATCTGGCTGAGGGCACCGCAACGCGGTAATGGCAGGAGAGCGCCAGTTCCAGCCCGCCACCCAAAGCCGTGCCGTGGATCGCAGCGATGACGGGCTTGGGTGCGGCCTCGATCACCGCCTGCACGGCGGAGAGGCTGGGATCCTTCGGCGGCTTCCCGAATTCGGTGATATCGGCGCCGGCGCAGAAGGTGCGGCCCGCGCAGGTCAGCACGATCGCCTTGGCCGCATCATCGGCGACGGCCTGCTCCACCGCCTGCGCGATGCCGGCGCGCAACTGCGCCGAGAGCGCGTTGACGGGTGGGGAATCGAGGGTGATGACGGCGATTTCGCCTTCGCGGGTCAAATCCACGACGTCATTGATGGCGGTCATGGTGGTCTCCGGTAAACGTGTTGCAGATAGGTCTCGCGGCGCGATCAGAAGATCTCGAACAGGCCGGCAGCGCCCATGCCGCCGCCGACGCACATGGTCACGACGCCGTATTTCGCGCCGCGCCTCTTGCCCTCGATCAGCAGATGCCCGGTCATGCGCGCGCCCGACATGCCATAGGGATGGCCGATGGAAATCGCGCCGCCGGATACGTTGAGCCGGTCATTGGGAATGCCGAGCCTGTCGCGGCAATACAGTACCTGCACGGCGAAAGCCTCATTGAGTTCCCAGATGCCGATATCATCCACGCTGAGCCCGTGCTGCTTCAACAGTTTGGGCACGGCGAAGACAGGGCCGATGCCCATTTCGTCGGGCTCGCAACCCGCCACGGCCATGCCGCGCCAGGCGCCAAGCGGCGTCAGCCCGCGCTTCTCGGCCTCGCGCGCCTCCATCAGCACGCTCGCGCTCGCCCCGTCGGAGAGCTGGGAAGCGTTGCCGGCGGTGATGAAGCCGCCTTCCGCGATCACCTGCCCGTCCTTGAAGACCGGCTGCAGCTTTTCGAGATCGGCGAGCACCGTCTGCGGGCGGTTGCCCTCGTCGCGCTCCAGTGTCACATCGCGGCGCGAGGTCTCGCCGGTCGCCTTGTCGATGACGATCATGCTGGAGGGCAGCGGCGCGATCTCGGAATCGAAGCGCCCCTCTGCCTGCGCCTGCGCGGTGCGCTGTTGCGATTGCAGCGCATACTCGTCCTGCGCCGCGCGCGAGATGCCGTAGCGCTTCGCCACGATTTCCGCTGTCTCCAGCATGCCCATATACATGTGCGGCACGCGTTCCAGCAGGGCGGGATCCTGCGCGCGGAAGCGGTTGGCCTTGTCGTTCTGGACGAGCGAGATCGATTCGAGGCCGCCACCGACCGCCGTCATCATGCCGTCCGCGACAATCTGCTTGGCGGCGGTCGCGATCGCCATCAGGCCGGAGGCGCATTGCCGGTCCAGCGACATGCCGGCGACGCTCACTGGCAGGCCCGCAGCGAGTGCGCTCTGGCGGGCGATATTGTAGCCCGTCGAGCCCTGTTGCAGGGCCGCGCCCATGATCACGTCGTCGATCTCGCCAGGCTCGACCCCGGCGCGCGCCACGGCCTGGGCGATGGCATGGCCGCCGAGCGTCTGGGCCTGGGTGTCGTTGAAGGCGCCGCGATAGGCCTTGCCGATCGGCGTGCGGGCGGTTGAGACGATGACGGCCTCGCGCATGATATCCTCCTCGAAACGGCGCCCGTCGCGCGGGCGCTTCTGTCGCAGAATCTGACCGGTTTTCTCGCGGCACTATGCCGAAGCCGGCGTGTTCGCGTGCGCGGCATTTGCGAAAACGCGGATTGGGCGAACACACCCGATGTGATTGCGCGATGTCGCGTTGACAAGCGCAGACCGCCTTCCTAGTTTCGAACGCACTGCAAAACATGGTTTTGCTATGCGAAATATAGATGATTTGCAAGTCGCCATCCGCTCGCGCAATCCTTTGCAACAATGCGGCAGGCACGGGCAGCTCTGCGGAAGGAGAGACAGATGGATCTGAGATTCACCGAGAAAGAAATCGCCTTTCGCGACGAGGTCCGCGCCTTCTTCCGCGAGAACCTGCCGGAATCGATCCGCACCAAGCTGACGCTGGGCAAGCATTTCTCGCGCGACGACATGGTCACCTGGATGCGCATCCTCAATGCGAAAGGCTGGGCTGCGCCGCACTGGCCGGTGGAATATGGCGGCACGGACTGGGACCCGGTGCAGCAATACATCTTCCGCGAGGAACTCCTTGCCGCACCCGCCCCCGAACCGCTCTCCTTCGGTGTCAGCATGGTCGGGCCGGTGATCTACACCTTCGGCAACCAGAAGCAGAAGGACTATTTTCTGCCGCGCATCCGCAACATGGATGACTGGTGGTGCCAGGGCTTTTCCGAGCCCGGCGCCGGCTCCGATCTCGCCTCTTTGAAGACCCGCGCCGTGCGCGAGGGCGATCATTACATCGTCAACGGCCAGAAGACCTGGACCACGCTCGGCCAGCATGCCGACTGGATCTTCTGCCTCGTGCGCACCAACCCGGATGCACCGAAGAAGCAGATGGGCATCTCCTTCCTGCTCATCGACATGAAATCCCCCGGCGTCACTTTGCGCCCGATCCAGACGCTGGATGGCGGGCATGAGGTCAACGAGATCTTCTTCGACGATGTGAAGGTGCCCGCCGAGAACCTCGTCGGCGAGGAGAACAAGGGCTGGGATTACGCCAAATTCCTGCTCGGCAACGAGCGCACGGGCATCGCCCGGATCGGCATCTCCAAGGAGCGCGTGCGCCGCATCCGCCGCCTCGCCAGCGCCGAAAAGGCGGGCGAGCGTCCGCTGATCGAGAATCCGCGTTTCCGCGAGAAGCTCGCCGCGCTCGAAGTGGAACTCAAGGCACTGGAAATGACGCAGCTGCGCGTCGTGGCCGAGGCGCGCAACCGCCCCTCCGACAAGCCGGACCCGGCTTCATCGATCCTCAAGATCAAGGGTTCGCAGATCCAGCAGGCGACAACGGAGCTCCTGCTCGACGTGGTCGGCCCCTACGCCCTGCCCTTCACCCCCGAGGAAGAGGGCCGCAACGAGCCTCCGATCGGGCCGGAATGGGCGCAGATGATCGCACCGAACTATTTCAACACCCGCAAGGTCTCGATCTACGGCGGCTCGAACGAGATACAGAAGAACATCATCGCCAAAGCGATACTCGGGCTCTGAGGACAGGTCATGGATTTCGATCTCAACGACGAACAACGCATGCTCAAGGACAGCGTCGAGAAGCTGCTCGGCGCGCGCTACGATTTCGACACGCGCCGCAGGATCTCCGATTCGCCCGAGGGTTTCGACCGCGAGATCTGGAGCGCCTTCGCCGAAATGGGGCTGCTGGCCCTGCCCTTCTCCGAGGATGACGGCGGCATGGGCGGCGGCCCGGTCGAGACCATGATCGTGATGGAGGCATTCGGGCGCGCCCTCGTGGTCGAGCCTTATCTCGCCAGCGTGATCCTTGCCGGCGGCATCCTGCGCCGGGCCGGATCGCCCGAACAGCGCGCGGAGCATATCGCGGCCATCGCCGGCGGCGAGGGGCTCTACGCCTTCGCCCATCACGAGCGCCAGGCGCGCTATGATCTCCATGACGTCGCCACCATGGCGCGTGCCGATGGCGAGCATTACGTGATTTCCGGCGAGAAGGGGCTGGTGCTCTCCGGCGACAGCGCCGATCGGCTGATCGTCTCGGCGCGAAGCTCCGGCAACCAGCGCGACGAGGCGGGCATCTCGCTCTTCCTCGTCGATGCGAAGACGGAAGGCGTGAGCCGGCGCGGCTATGCCACGCAGGACGGCGCGCGCGGGGCGGAAGTCACGTTCAACAATGTTCGTGTCCCGGCTTCCGCCTTGATCGGCACCCGCGACGAGGCCTTCCCGGTGATCGCGCGCGTCATCGAGGAAGCCATTGCGGCCCTGTGCGCAGAAGCCGTCGGCGTGATGGCGGACATGCACGAGGCGACCGTCGAATACATGAAGGTACGCAACCAGTTCGGCACGCATATCGGCAGCTTCCAGGTACTCCAGCACGCCGCAGCCGACATGTTCATCGCGCTCGAACAGGCGCGCTCCATGGCGATGTTCGCCTCGATGATGGTGCAGGAGGAAGATGCCCGCGAGCGCGCTCGCGCCATCGCCGCATCGAAAGTGCAGATCGGGAATTCCTGCCGCTTCGTCGGCCAGAACGCAGTGCAACTGCATGGCGGGGTGGCGGTCACCATGGAATACAAGGTGGCGCACTCCTTCAAGCGTGCGACCATGATCGAGAAGCTGTTCGGCGATACCGACCACTACACCACGCGGCTCGCCGATCTCGGCGGCGTGATCGGGGAATGAGCAAGACGGGGGATCCATGTCGGGGGAATCGGGAATGATGGAAGACGCGCTGTTTTCAGCGCGTGCGCAGGAACTGCGCGAACGCGTGATCGCCTTCATGGAAGAGCACGTCTATCCGGCGGAGAGCGTCTTCGAGGAACAGCTTGATGCCGCGTCCTCGCGCTGGAGCGCACCGCCGATCATGGAAGAGCTGAAAGCGAAGGCGAAGGCGAAGGGCCTGTGGAACCTGTTCCTGCCCAGGCGCGAATATCCCGACAGCCTGACCAATTACGAATACGCCCATATCTGCGAAGTCATGGGCCGCTCGCCGATCGGCCCCGAGCCGTTCAACTGCTCGGCTCCCGATACCGGAAATATGGAGACGATCGCGCGCTACGGCACGCCGGAGCAGAAGAAGGCCTGGCTTGAGCCCCTGCTCGAAGGTGAAATCCGCTCCTGCTTCGCCATGACCGAGCCCGATGTCGCCTCGTCGGACGCCACCAATATCCGTACCCTGATCAGCCGCGACGGCGATGATTACATCATCAACGGGCGCAAATGGTGGACCTCCGGCGCCATGGATCCGCGTTGCAAGATCGCCATCCTGATGGGCAAGACCGATCCGGATGCCGAGAAGCACAAGCAGCAATCCATGATCCTCGTGCCGATGGACACGCCCGGCGTCACGGTCGAGCGCGCGCTCACCGTGTTCGGCTATGACGACGCGCCCCACGGCCATGCCGAGGTGACTTTCGACAATGTCCGCGTTCCGGCCTCCAACATCCTGCTCGGCGAGGGCCGCGGCTTCGAGATCGCGCAGGGGCGGCTCGGGCCGGGGCGCATCCACCATTGCATGCGCGCCATCGGCGTGGCCGAGCGGGCGCTCGAGACCATGATCAAGCGGGCCCTGTCGCGCGAGACCTTCGGGCGCGCCATTGCCGATCACGGCGTTACCCGTCACTGGATCGCGGAATCGCGCATGGAGATCGACCAGGCGCGCCTGCTCACGCTGCATGCGGCGAAGATGATGGATGCGGTGGGCAACAAGGCTGCGCGGGCCGAGATCGCCATGATCAAGGTGGTCGGCCCCAACATGGCGCAGAAGGTGATCGACCGCGCCATCCAGGTCTGCGGCGGCGGCGGTGTCGCCCAGGATTTCCACCTCGCCTATGCCTATGCCCGCTCGCGCATCCTGCGCCTCGCCGACGGGCCGGACGAGGTGCATCGCGAGACCGTGGCCAAGCTCGAACTGAAGAAACACATGCAGCAACGTCCGCGAGGCTCGGCATGAGCGCGCGCCATCCCTTCGATCTCACGGGAAAGCGCGCGATCATCACCGGCTCGAGCAAGGGGATCGGGCGCGCCATTGCCATGACCATGGCCGATCTCGGCGCGAAGGTGGTGATCTCCTCGCGCAAGCGCGAAGCCTGCGAGCCGGTGGCGCAGGAGATCCGTGAGCGCGGCGGCGAGGCCATCGTCCTGCCCTGCAACATCTCCCGGCGCGAGGAAGTCACCACACTGATCGATGGCACGGTCGAGGCCTGGGGCGGCATCGACATCCTCGTCTGCAACGCGGCGGTGAACCCGTATTACGGGCCGCTGGCCGAGATCGATGACGGCGCCTTCGACAAGGTGATGAACGCCAACGTCAGGAGCAATCTCTGGCTCTGCCGCGATGCGCAGCCCCATCTCGCAAAAAACGGCGGCGCCGTCGTGATCATCTCCTCGATCGCGGGCTTGCGCGCCTCCGACAATATCGGCGCCTATGGCATCTCCAAGGCCGCCGATTTCGCGCTCGCCCGGCAGCTTGGCGCGGAATGGGGGCCGCAGAACATCCGTGTCAACTGCATCGCGCCCGGTCTGATCAGGACCGATTTCGCCCGCGCGCTATGGGAGGACCCCGACCGCCGTGCGCTGCGCGAAGAATCCACCCCCTTGCGCCGGATAGGCGATCCGGAGGATATATCCGGCGTGGCGGCCTTCCTCGCCTCCCCCGCCGCGGCCTTCATGACGGGCACCGTCGTCACGGTCGATGGCGGTGTGACCATCGCCTGATCCGGCTGCGTGCGGGACGCCAACAAAGAAGAAACGACGATGACCATGGATGATTTCGAAGATCCCGGCCTGCTCTCCATGACCGGTGAAGAGCCGCCTGGTTTCCAGCGCGCGATGGGCTACCGCCTTACCGAATGGCGTGAGGGCGAGGCCGTGCTCGAAATGGAGATAGGCGAACAGCACCGCAACCGGGTCGGCGTCGTGCATGGGGGTGTATTCGCCGCCCTGATCGACACGGCATGCGGCTTTTGCGGCTCCTATACGGACACGCCCGGCGAACAGCGCGGCGTCGCTACGCTCTCGCTCACCACGAGCTTCACTGCACCGGCCCGCGAGGGCGTGCTGCGCACGATCGGCAAGAAGCGCGGCGGCGGGCGCAATACATTCTTTGCTTCGGCCGAAGTCTTCAATTCCGAGGGCGTGCTCGTGGCGTTCGGCGAGGGCACGTTCCGCTATCGCACGAAGAAGACGCGGGAATACTGAAAATCCGGCGCCCCCTCGGGAAAGACGCCGGATGAAGCGTTCCGGGCAACACCATATCGGGTGCGAACTGGCCCCACATCGTTGAAGCCAGTGTCCCTTAGAGTATCCGTCCAGGCCTCAAGGGAAAGACGAGGGCGATCCGACTCTAACTCGACCCGTCAAACGGTCAGCGCGTTCACGATCCGACCCTCGCCGCCGGGAGCGGGTGGCCACCCGCTCCCG
>Ga0008835_101051_pt1 | contig 16581 bp, 16 predicted proteins | sample HotLakConsoUCCRE_FD_62215 | JGI IMG/M metagenome (GOLD analysis project Ga0008835, IMG submission 62215) | Hypersaline microbial mat communities from Hot Lake, Washington, USA - Hot Lake Consortium UCC-RE (Hybrid Assembly) ... | reverse complement strand
GAGGAATGGGCGGTGATGGCCGAAGGCGACGGTCTGGAGCTCGCGAAGGCGACCGGGCAGGACCGCGTCGCCATCTACAAGAAGGGCCCCGAGGGCTGCGAGGCTTTCCTCGAGGGGCGGTCCTTCGCGACCGGCATCTTCGCGGTGGAGGCCCTGAAGCCCATGGGCGCGGGGGATGGCTTCATGGCCGGGCTGATCTCCGGGCTGGCGCAGGAACGACCGATGGAGGAGGCGGTGGCGCGCGGCGCGGCGGCGGCGGCGCTGGTGGTGTCACGCAAGGGCTGCGCCCCCGCGATGCCCACGGCGGCGGAACTGCAGGCGTTTCTGGCGCAGCGCAGCGGCTAGCCCAGCATCGGCGGCAGCATCAGGCGCAGGGCCGCACCGCCGGGGGGTGCGGGCATGGCCCCGCGGCTGGCGCGGGCGAGGACGACGCGGCAGGCGGTGCGGATGTCCTCGGCGAGGTCGTGGTAGATCACGGCGTCAAGCGCCCCTTCGGCCAGCAGGACCCGGTTGTCGGGATCGAGGTCGTGGCCGATCACGAGGGTTGGGCGGACCTTGGCGCCTTGCAGTGCAGACAGCAGCCGGCGATTGCCGCCGCCGATGGAATAGAGCGCGTCGGGCGGCGCGCCCTTGCCCGCCACCGCCAGAAGCCGGTCGATGAAGGCCGGGCCATCGGTGCCCTCGGTCAGCTCCGCCACCTCCGCACGGGGCAGGAGCCGCGAAAGCGCCGCGCGAAACCCCGCCGCGCGCTCGCCCTCGCCCCGGAACCCGGGGTTGCGGATGGTCACGAGGACACGGGCCGCATCGGGCCTTGTGCGGGCGATGATCCAGGCGGCGGTCTCTCCGGCCCGGCCGTTGTCGAGGCCGACATAGCTGCTGCGCCCCGATCCCGGCATGTCGGAGGCCAGCGTGATGACCGGGATCTCCGCCCGCGCCAGCGCCCTGATGCGCTCTGCCAGAGCGGGCGCATCAGGGGCCATCAGGATCACGCCGTGGCTGCCCGTCCGCTCCGCCCGCGCCAGCGCCTCGGCGATCTGGGGCACGGGAAAGCGGGTGCGCATTTCGCTACGGACGCGGAATGCGGCGGGCTGCATCAGTGGCAGTTCGCGGCGCAGCGCACTCTCCAACTCGTCGATGAAGGTCTGGGGCGCCTCCACCAGCAGGTCGACGATGAGCCGCCGCCCGGCGATGGAGAGCTGGCCCGCCTGAGCGTCAAGCTCCGCGATGGCCTTCTCGACCCGCGCCACGGTGCCTGCGCGCACACCGCCGCGCCCGTTCAGCACCCTGTCGACCGTCGCCGTGCCAAGCCCGGCCTGAAGGGCGATTTCCTTGACCGGAAAGCGGTGGGGCATCCTCTTGATGGTTTCCTGATGGATCTGGGCCGCGCGATATAGGGTAACCCGCCCTATCGTGGAGGGACAGAACCGAACCACAGCATGAGAGGAGGAGAGCATGCTCGACCAGGGAGAGGCCCGCGCGCCGGTATGGCTGAATGATGCGTCCTGCGACATCGACGCCTTCAAGCGCCATGTCGGCCGCACCACCGAGGCCGCCGATTACCCCCATGCCGCCCAGATCGCGGCGAATATTCCGGTCTATGACGGCCCCGCGCTCGAGTTCGGCACCGAGGCCGGCGCGCGGGAGATCATGGCGGAATGGAACCGCGCCTTCCTGTCGGGGCCGGGGATCATCGCGGTGAGGCGCGGCTATACCGACGTTGCGCTCGTCGACGCGGTGACCGAGGCGCTGTCGGCGATCATCGCCGAAGAGGAGGCGGCGGGCAGCGGCAAGGGCGATCACTTCGCGGCCTCGGGGGCCAACAGCCGGGTCTGGAACGCCCACGAGAAGCTGGCGGTCACGGCACCGGAGTTGTTCGTGCGCTACAACGCCAACGAGATCGTGCGCCGGGTGGCAGAGGCCTGGCTCGGCTCCGGCTACCAGATCACGACGCAGGTCAACGTGGTGCGGCCCGGCGGCAAGGCGCAGACGGCGCACCGCGACTACCACATGGGGTTTCAGGACGCAGAGACCCTGCGCGGCTATCCCGCCTCGCAACATGCGCTGTCGGCCTGCCTGACGCTGCAGGGGGCGGTGGCGCACAGCGACATGCCGGTCGTGTCGGGCCCGACGAAGCTTCTGCCCTATTCGCAAAGCTACCTGCCCGGCTACCTCGCCGTGCTGCGCCCGGAATTCAGGGCCTTCTTCGAAGAGGCCCATGTGCAACTGCCGCTCGAGAAGGGCGACCTGCTGTTCTTCAACCCCGCGACCTTTCATGCGGCGGGGGAGAACCGGACAGCGGATGTGCAGCGCTTCGCCAATCTCATGCAGATCGGGTCGGCCTACGGGCGGTCCATCGAGATCGTGGACCGGACGCGTCTGTCGGAGGCGGTCTATCCGGCGCTGGCCTGTCTGATGGCCGAGGGCGTGCTGAGTGGACGGCAGGCGGACAACGTCGTGGCAGCCGCGGCGGAGGGCTATCCCTTCCCGGCCAATCTCGACATCGATTCGCCGCTCACGGGGATGGCGCCGCCAAGCCAGCAGGACGTCATGCGGCAGGCCTTGGCCGAGGGCTGGGACGCGGGACGGTTCGCGCAGGCGCTGGCAGAGCAGAACGGCCGCAAGCGCTCACACTGAGCCGTGCACGCCCGGCGCCAGTTCCCGCAACAGGCGCCGGGCGGCCCCGGTCAGGGGGGCGATCACCTGGGACAGGATCTCGATCCGGTCGAAACGGTCGGGATGCGTTGCCAGCCCCTCCCGCAGGGCCGCGCCGAAGGTCCGGCGCAGTTCCGTGCCGAGGTTGAACTTCGCCACGCGGGTCTCGGTGGCGAGACTGCGGCGCATGTCGGGCGGGATGCCCGAACCTCCGTGGAGCACGAGGGGCACCTCGGTCACGGCCTCGATGGCGGCAAGGGCCGCGCGGTCGATCCGCGCCTCGGGACCGGTCTGGAGGTGTACGTTGCCCACGGAGACGGCCAGCGCGTCGAGGCCGGTTTCCACCGCCAGCACCCGCGCCTCAATGGGATCGGTGGCGGCGGAGGCGGCGCTGCCCGCATAGCCCACGATCCCCACTTCGCCCTCCACTGACACGCCCGAGGCATGGGCGAGGCGCACCACCTCCCGGGTCAGGGCGACGTTCTCGGCGAGCGGCAGATGCGAGCCGTCGAACATCAGCGAGGAGAACCCGAGGTCGAGCGCGCGGCGGCATTCGTCGACATCGCGGGAATGGTCGAGATGGGTGACGACAGGGACCGTCGCGGTCTCCGCCAGATGGGTCAGCATCGGCGCCAGCACCTCGAGCGGCGTATGGGCCCGCGCGCCGGGCCCGATCTGCACGATTAGCGGCAGGCCCTCGGCCTCTGCGGCGCGGGTATAGGCCAGCGCGTCCTCCCAGCCCTGCACGACGAAGCCGGGCACGGCGGCGCCTCGGGCGTTGGCCTCCGCGAGGACCTGCGACAGGGAGGCTCTCATTTGAACTTGGCGATCATGTCCTTGATGCCCGGAATCGTCTCCAGCTGATCGGCGTGGGACGGTTGGAAATATTGAACCAGCGACCGCTGGGAGGCGCCTCCGAGGATGGTGAAATAGTACATTTCATACCCGGGCAGGACGGCGCAGGGGTGATAGCCCTTGTCGATGAGCATCGTGGAGCCGTCGACCACATGGTAGGCGTCACCGGGTTCGCCGTCCTCGCGTTGCAGCATCTGCAGGCCCGAGCCATGGGAGGGGCGAAAGCGGAAGTTGTAGCATTCGTCATGGCGCGTCTCGTCGGGAAGGCGGTCGGTATCGTGCTTGTGGCTGGGAAAGCCGGACCAGCCCCCCTGCCCCACGGTGTAGAGCTCCGACACCAGCAGGCGGCTGACGCGGCCGGCCTGTTTCTGGCCGAGGATGTGCTTGATCTTGCGATGGGTCTTGGTGTCGTCGGAGCCGTATTGCACGAGGTCGATCTCGTCCCGGCGCACGGCGAAGGGGGTCAGACGCTCGTCCGTGCGGGCGCCGGCGACGAAGACCTCCGCCGTCCCGGATGTGCAGGCCACAAGGGCCGGGACGCCCGCGGGGACATAGACGCCCTCGGGTTCTCCGTCCCAGACATCCGCGCCGCGACCGCCGAGCGCCGCATAGGTCTGGTTGTCCACCGACACATCGACGGCGCCCGTGGCGGGGACGATGCAGGTTTCGTAACCTTCCACGCGGCTTTCGACGCTCTCTCCGGCCTTCAGGCGCAGGATATTGAAATAGACGAACGGAAGGCGGGAGTCGCCCGCGCCGACGATGGCGGCGTTGCAGTTGTCGTGGGGCGGGATGTGCATGGGGCTGCTCCAGGGCGTCGAATTACCGTTTGACCGGGGCTCGGGGTCAAGGCTACCGATCGGATGCAACCGGTTGCAAGGACAATCGGGTTCGGGGAGGGGCAGAGCATGGCGGAGATATCCTGGGGGCTGATCGGCGGGGGACGCGGCAGCCAGATCGGCCCGGCGCACCGGCTGGGCGCACGGCTCGACGGGCATTTCGCGCTGAAGGCGGCGGCGCTGGATGCCGACCCGGAGGCGGGGCGCGCCTATGCCGCGGAACTGGGGGTGGAGCGCGCCTATGGCGACTGGCGCGAGATGCTGGAGGGGGAGACGGCCCGGCCGGACCCGGTGCGGCTGGTGACGGTGGCGACGCCGAACCACACGCATTTCGAGATCGCCCATGCCTTTGTCGAGGCGGGCATCCATGTCTTCTGCGAAAAGCCCATGACCATGGAGGTGGCCGAGGCCGAGCGGCTGGTGGCCGCGGCGCGGGAGCGGGGCGTGCTCTGCGCGGTGAACTACGGCTATTCGGGCTATCCGCTGGTGCGGCACATGCGCGAGATGGTGGCGCGGGGCGACCTGGGCGCGGTGCGGGTGGTGGTGGCGGAGTTTGCCCACGGGCACCACGCGGATGCCGCCGATGCCGACAATCCGCGCGTGCGCTGGCGCTATGATCCGGCTCAGGCGGGGGTGTCGGCGGTGCTGGCGGATTGCGGCATCCACGCGCTGCACATGGCCTCCTTCGTCACCGGCCAGACGTCGGAGCGGCTGTCGGCGGATTTCGTCTCGGGCGTCCCTGGGCGGGTGCTGGAGGACGACGCGATGGTGACGCTGCGGCTCTCGGGCGGGGCGACCTGCCGACTCTGGGCCTCGGCCATAGCCCTCGGTCGGCAGCACGGGCTGACGTTGCAGGTCTTCGGCGAGAAGGGCGGGCTGCGCTGGGCGCAGGAACAGCCGAATCAGCTCTACTGGACGTCGGTGGGCGGCCGGACGGAGATCATCGAGCGCGGCGCGGGGGGGCTGTCGCCCTCGGCGGATGCGGCGAGCCGGGTCACGGTGGGCCATCCGGAGGGAATGCCGCTGGCCTTCGCCAACCTCTATGCCGACCTTGCCGCCGAGATCGGCGGGGCGGCGTCGCTCTGCCCCACGGCGGAGGACGGGCTGCGGTCGGTGGCGGCGATCCACGCGGCGGCGGAGTCTGCGAAGTCCGGCGGAGCCTGGGTCGATGCCCGGCCGCCGATGTTCAGGCCGGTCTGAGGGTCCCGCGCAGGACGAGTTCGGCGGGCAAGATGCAGGACCCGGGGTCCTGCCCGGTTTCGATCCGGGCAAGGAGCCGGTCCACGGATGCGGCGATGATGAGGGGGAAGGGCTGGCGGATCGTGCTGAGCGAGATCGAAGTCCACCCAGCCATGGCCATGTCGTTCATGCCGAGGATGCCGACATCGCCCGGCACGGCGAGCCCCGCCTCCTTCAGCGCGTCGAGCGCGCCGATTGCGAGTTGATCGTCGCCGCAGAACCAGCACGGGACGAGGTTTCCGGCCTCGATGAGCCGCGCCATGGCGGCACGGCCGGCCTCGTGGCTGTAGGCCTCGGCGAAGGTGATGACGGGCTGCAGCGGGGCGAGACCCGCTCGGAAGCCGGCGAGCCGGTCCTCGGTGGAGGTTGCGCCCTGCGGCCCGCCGAGAAAGCCGATGCGACGGTATCCGTGGGACAGAAGCGTTTCCGCCGCGAGCCTGCCGCAGGCGACGTTGTCCACCCCGACCACGGGCATGGACGTGTTCCGTGCCTGCCGACCGAAGCAGTGGACCACCGGCAGGCCGGTGGCGTGGAAGGCGGCGGCGAAGTCGCCCGGCAGGGTCGAGGAGGCGACGATGACACCCTCGACCGAATATTGCTGAAGAAGGGCGAGAGAGGCATCGGCGCGCGTCTCTCCTGACAGGTTGACCAGCAGGGGGCGGTATCCGCGATCCTGGAGGTGGCGGGTGAACGCGTCGAACACGGTCATGAAGACGGGGTTGCGGAAATTGTCCACCACCAGCCCGACGAGGCCGGTGCGCCGGGTGGTGAGGCTCGAGGCGATGCGGTTCGGGCGGTAACCAAGCGCTTCCGCGGCCTCGAGGATGCGGGCGCGGGTGGCGGCGGCGACCGAGGCGCCCTCGGTGAAGGTGCGCGATACGGCGGAGCGGGAGACGCCTGCTTCGGCGGCCACATCGGCGAGGGTCACCTGCCGGGCTGTGGGGCCGGGCTGCCCTGCCCTGCGTGGGCCCGTCACGAGACGGTCCTGCGCCGGATCGGAGGACAGCATGTCGCGGGGGTGGTGGCGGTGCTTGCCTTTGCAAGTCCGACTGTTTTTGTAGGGGGAATTGCCGGGTCCGGATGGGACCGGCGTTCGGACCCCTCAGCGATCCCGGTGACCATGTCGAAGAAACTGCCGTCCCCTTGCATCGATGTCTGCAAGTTCCGCCGCGAAGGCCACTGCATCGGCTGTTCCATGACCAAGGTGCAGAAGAAGATGTTCAAGGCGCTGAAGAAGCCGGACCATCAGGCCGCCTTTGTCGATCTTCTGCTGCACCAGCAATCCGACATGGGCAAGTATGGCCACTGGACGCCGGTCTATCTCAGGAAATGCGCGAAGAAGGGCGTGAAGCCCCCCTTTGCAGCCTGACTGCGGCCCGAGGGCGGTTCAGCCCTGAAGGTGGGCGCGGAGCATCCAGGCGAATTTCTCGTGAACACGGCCACGCTCGATGGCGAGGTCCTCGGTCCGCGAATCACCGTTCTCCGCCGCGATGGCCTCAAGGCCGGTCAGGGTGGAGGCGATCTGCTCCTCGGCCTTGAGCAACAGCGCGATCATCTCGCGATCGGTCTGGCGGCCATCGGCCTCCTGGACCTTGGAGCGCTGGAGCATGGTCGAAAGCATCCCGTCGGCATGGGCGTCGAGTGCGCGGATGCGCTCCGCGAGATCGTCCTGACCCTCGAAATGGTCCTCGTAGATCTCCTGGAAGAGCTCATGGAGCGGGCCGAAGGACATGCCCCGGACGTTCCAGTGGAAGTTCTGCGCCAGCATCGTGGTCACGACGGTTTCGGCCACGCTCTGGTTGAGTGCGTCGACGATGGCTTCGCGCGCGCTGGGGGTGAGGTTGAAGGCCGCTTCGCTCATGGGCTGATCCTTTCCGGGTGTCGTCACCACTAACTTAGACTCATTCTAAACCATGTCCAGATGCCGTGCCACCCGGTTGGCAAGAAACGCCACAGGCCGCCGGTCGTTGCGACCGATCCGGCTTTGCAGCAGGAAGCTGGCGCTCGCCTCGTCGCCGCGCCGGAGCGCGGAGATCAGGGACATGAGCCACCTCTCGTCGAAGCTTGTCTCGGACGCGCCGGGGCGGAAGAGCTTGAGCCCGTGGCCGCCGGGCGCCTGTCCGAGAGTCAGAAGGAGGGCCTCGACGTAGGCCGAGGGCTCGGCATCACCGGTGGCGGCAAGGTGGGTGTAGAGCGCGTGCAGATCAGTCCGCGCCGCAGCACGGCAGCGGAGGTTCTGAAGCCGCAGCCGGTTCAGAAGAGCGGTATCGGTCGCAAAACCCATGCTCTCTGCCGACGCAGGTCGAGAGCTTGCCGGCGGAACGGGAGGGAAGGGCGGAGGTTTGCGCAGAAGGGGGGTCGTCATGGTCAGCGTCTCGTCCCGCGCGGCGGGACGCCGCGCCTGATTTCCGAGCGACCAACACCGCAGCCCCTCGTTCCTGACTACAATAGTCGGGAAAGATGGTCCGAGGAAGAGGGAACGGCGCGCTCTGTCGTCGCAGGCTGTGCGCCGAGCGCCGGGACCACGGGTCGGGCCGCGGCGGGAGGGCCGGATCAGCGCAGGCGAAGCTCCGTCCGGCCGTCGAAGAAGAGCGCGTGACGTGGTTCGAAGTCGACGGTGACACTCTCCCCCTCGGCCACGGGTTCTTCCTCGCGGGTTTCCACGACGATCCGCTCCTCGCCATCGGCCAGAAGGTATTCGTAGGACACACCGCCGAGCCGCTCGCGGATGTCGCGCTTCAGGGTATCCCCGGTCACGACCGAGAGGTGCTGCGGCCGGAGCCCGACCCAGACCGGGCTTCCGGCGGCGGGCAGTGCCGCGGATGTCTCGACGCGGCGGTCGCCGAGAGCGGGAAGTCGCACGGCGCCCGCCTCCGCGACCCCCCTGAGGAAGTTCATCGAGGGCGAGCCGATGAAACCCGCCACGAACTTGTTGTCCGGATCGCCATAGAGCTCCATCGGGGCACCGACCTGTTCGACCCGACCCGCGCGGAGCACCACGATCTTGTCCGCCAGCGTCATCGCCTCGACCTGATCGTGGGTGACGTAGATCATCGTGGCGCCGATCTCCTTGTGGAGGCGCGCGATCTCCACCCGCATGTCGACGCGCAGTTCCGCATCCAGGTTCGAGAGCGGCTCGTCGAAGAGGAACACCTCCGGTCCCCGCACGATGGCCCGCCCGATGGCGACACGCTGGCGCTGGCCGCCGGAGAGGGCCTTGGGCTTTCGCTTGAGATAGGGGTCAAGCTTCAGGATGCGGCTCGCCTCGGCCACCTTGCGGCTGATCTCGTCCTTGGGGTGGCCCGTCATGCGCAGGCCGAAGCCCATGTTCTGCTCGACGGTCATGTGGGGATAGAGCGCGTAGGTCTGGAACACCATTGCAACGCCGCGGTCGGCCGGGTCCATCCGGGTGACGTCCCGCTTGCCGATGTGGATGCGGCCCGAAGTCGTCTCCTCAAGGCCTGCGATCATGCGCAGGAGGGTGGATTTTCCGCAGCCGGAGGGGCCGACGAAGACGGCGAACTCACCGTCCTCGATCTGCAGGTCCACATCGTGGATCACCTGCATGTCGCCGTACTTCTTGACGGCCTTGTCGAGCGTGACGCCGGTCATGCGCCCTCCCCCTTCGTTTCGAGTGCAGGAAATTGCCATGGTGCGGCGGCTTCGGCGATCCGCCGGGCGGTGTCGTCGAGCGCGGGGCGCAGGGCGATCAGCGCATCCGGCTTGGTGTGCTGGGTGGATGCGGTCACAGAGAGTCCGCCGATCATCCGACCGCCTTGGCCGAGGATCGGGACGGCGATGCAGTGGATCCCGACCTCGTGCTCCTCCCGGTCGAGGGCGAAGCCCCGCAGCCGGATGGCGTCGAGTTCGTCTCCGAGAGAATCGGGATTGGTGATGGTCTGCGGCGTGTGCGGATAGAAGGCTTGAAGCCGGATCGCGGCGGCGCGTTCTGCGGGCGGAAGGAAGGCGAGCATGGCCTTGCCGATGCCGGTGCAATAGCCGGGCCCGATCTTGCCGGCTTCGGCGAACATACGGATCGGCTTGCCTGTGTGGCACTTGTCCACGTAGAGCACCTGTCCCCGGTCGAGTTGTCCCAGGTGGACCACCTCGCCTACGCGGCGCGACAGCGCCTCGATATGGGGCCGGGCGATGGGGCCGAGGGAGCTTTGGGCCCAGGCGGCATGGGCGAAGCGCACGACCCGAAGTCCCGGCACGTAAGACTGCGCGGTGGCATCGTAATGCAGCATCCCCTGTTCGATGAGCGTCTGGAGAAGGCGGTGGAGTGTCGCCTTGGGGAAGCCGGTCATGTCACGCAGTTCGGCGAACCGCACCGGGCGCCCCAGCTCGGCCACCCGGTCCATGATGGCCAGTGCCTTGCCCACGGTGCCCATGCCCGCCACCCGCGGCACGTTTTGCCTGTTCATCTTTGCGGCGCTCCTCCCCGTCCCCCGCCCCGCCGGTTGGATGGGGGTGTTGACATTGTTAGGGGGGGGCTCCCATAGTTTCAATAGTCGGAAACCAGTTTCGCTATTCGGAACCAAGGAGGGGGCCGAAGCGAAACGGCCCGACACCAGACTGGGAGGACCACATGCTGAACAAGACTACGGCAGCCCTCGTGCTGTCGACCGCCCTCGTTGCGCCTGCCGCCTATGCGCAGGAGCTGGAAGGCACGCTGACGATCTTCTCCGACATGTCGAACCCCGCGCCGCGGGCCGTCATGGAGAGCCTCGCCGCCGAGTTCGACGAGCTGCATCCCAACCTCGAGGTCGAGCTGACGGTCATCGACCGCGAGGCCTACAAGACCCAGATCCGCAACTTCCTCACGGCGAACCCGCCGGACGTGGCGAACTGGTACGCCGCGAACCGGATGCGGCCCTACGTCTCCGCCGGTCTTTTCGAAGATGTCTCCGACCTCTGGGAAGAGCCCGAGATCACCGAGAACCTTGCCTCGACCAAGGGTGCGATGACCATCGACGGCGCCCAGTGGGGGGTGCCCTACACCTACTACCAGTGGGGCGTGTATTACCGCGAGGACATCTACAACGATCTCGGCCTCGAGGAGCCGCAGGACTGGGAAACCTTCAAGTCCAACTGCCAGACGCTGCTCGACAACGACATCAAGTGCTTCACCATCGGCACGAAGTTTCTGTGGACCGCGGGCGGCTGGTTCGACTACCTCAACATGCGCACCAACGGCTATGACTTCCATATGGCCCTGACCAACGGCGAGATCGAGTGGACCGACGAGCGCGTCCGCCAGACCTTCGCCAACTGGCGCGAACTGATCGACATGGGCGCCTTCATCGACAACCATCAGTCCTACAGCTGGCAGGAAGCGCTGCCTTTCATGGTGAACGGCGACGCCGCGGCCTACCTGATGGGCAACTTTGCCGTAGCACCGCTGCGCGAGGCGGGTCTGTCGGACGATCAGATCGACTTCTACCAGTTCCCGGTCATCAACCCGGATGTCGAACTGGCCGAGGACGCGCCCACCGACACGTTCCACATCCCCTCGGGGGCGCAGAACAAGGAAGCCGCGCGGGAATTCCTGCGTTTCGTCGTGTCGGCCGATGTGCAGACCCGCATCAACGCGGGCGACGCGCTGGGCCAGCTGCCGGTGAACGCCTCGGCCTCCATCGATGACGACGAGATGCTGGCGCAGGGCTTCGAGATGCTGTCGTCGAACAGCCCGGGCGGCATCGCGCAGTTCTTCGACCGCGACGCGCCGGCCGAGATGGCCTCTGTCGCGATGGAGGGCTTTCAGGAGTTCATGGTGTTCCCGGACAACCTCGACGACATCCTCGCCAGGCTCGAGCAGGCGCGACAGCGCATCTACTGATCAGCCCCGGTGGGGCGCAGCCCCATACTGAAAAGGCGGCCTCCATCCTGTCCGGGATGGGGGCCGCAAGACCCCCGCCCACCGCGAAGGAACCGCCCGGATGACGACCGCGACGCTTCCCGATACCCACGCCGACAGCGGCCCGCGGAACGGTTGGCTCCGGCGCAACCGGATGATCGTTTCGCCGCTTCTTTTCCTTGCGCCGGGCGTGCTGTTCTTTCTCGTCTATGTGATCTTTCCAATCTTCCAGAGCTTCGGGCTGTCCTTCTACGCTTGGGACGGACTCGGCGAAGCGCGGTACGTGGGCCTCGCGAACTATCAGGAGCTGGCCACGGACCGGAACTTCGAGGTTTCGCTCTGGAACAACCTCAAATGGCTGGTGCTCTACCTTCTCGCGATCCCGGGCGGGCTTTTCATCGCCTTGTTCCTGAACCAGACGATCGTGGGCATCAGGCTCTACAAGTCCCTGTTCTTCTTTCCTTTCGTGATCTCCCAGGTCGTCGTGGGCCTCGTTTTCACCTGGTTTTACGATCCGACCTTCGGTCTTCTGAACACCATGCTGGGCCGGCTCGGCGCAGGGCCGATCAACGTGCTCGGCGATCCGCAGCTTGCGACCTATGGCATCATAGCGGCCGGCCTCTGGCCGCAGGTCGCCTATTGCATGATCCTTTACCTGACGGGCCTCAACGCCGTGGACCCCGAGCAGATCGAGGCCGGCCGGCTTGACGGCGCGCGGGGCTGGCGGATGCTCTGGCACATCATCCTGCCCCAGCTCAGGCCCGCGACCTTCATCGCCTTCGTGGTGACGATCATCGGGGCGCTCCGGTCCTTCGACCTCATCTCGATCATGACAAATGGCGGGCCGTTCGGCTCGACCCGGGTGCTCAGTTTCTACATGTTCGAAAAGGCGCTCAGCGAGTACGGCTTCCGCATGGGCTATGGCGCAGCCATCGCAGTGGTGCTCTTTCTCATCATGCTCGTCTTCATCGCTTATTTCCTCTACTCGATGTGGCGCGACGAGCAGGGGGCGCGCCGATGAGCCTGCGCGACCGCTGCCTTGCCATCGCGGGCTGCTGGCCCGGTGTCGTCCATGCCACGGCTGAAAGCGAGCTGCCGTCGCTGAAGGTCGGCGGCAAGATGTTCGCGACATTCGGGCATGTGGATCCGGGCGTCTCGGTCAAGACAGACAGCGTCGATACGGCGTCCATGCTGATCGACGCGGGCGTGGCCGGGCGGGCGCCCTACTTCCACCGCTCCTGGGTCAGGCTGGCCGAGGGGGTCGCCGAGGACGAGCTGCGCCACAGGCTGGGCCTGTCCTACGACCTCGTGCGCGCTTCGCTGAAGAAGGTCGAGCGCGAGGCGTTGCCGCCAAGGGAGACCACCTGATGTTCCCGCGTCCCATCGAACAGGCGCCGCGCGCCGCGCAACTGACCTACCAGAGCCTCGTGCCGGTCGCGCTGCTGCTCTGGCTGGCGCCGCTGCTGGCGGTGGCGGTCTTCTCGATCAAGCCGGATGTGGACTTCACCACCGGCAATTACTGGGGCTGGCCGTCGTCGTTCGAGGGCGCGACGAACTACGGCAAGGTCTTCTTTGAGAGCGACATGCCGCGCTATCTGCTGAACTCGGTCTTCATCACCGTCCCCACGGTGATCGGCGCGGTGGCGCTGAGCTGCATGACCGGCTTCGCGCTGGGGGTCTACCGGTTCAAGGGGAACCTCTTGATCTTCTTCATGTTCGTGGCAGGAAATTTCGTGCCGTTCCAGATCCTGATGGTGCCGGTGCGCGACCTGACCCTCAACCTCGGACTCTACAATACCCATGCGGGACTCGTGCTGTTCCACATCGCCTTCCAGACCGGGTTCTGCACGCTTTTCATGCGCAATTTCATCCGCGCCCTGCCCTTCGAGCTGATCGAGGCAGCGCGCGTCGAGGGTGTCGCGGAGTGGCGGATCTTCTGGTTCGTGGTGCTGCCCCTGATGAAGCCCGCCATCGCGGCGCTGAGCGTGCTGATCTTCACCTTCATCTGGAACGACTATTTCTGGGCCATCGTGCTGACCCAGGGCACCGACACGCAGCCGGTCACCGCCGGGATCACCTCGTTCAACGCGCAATACCGCGCGGCCTATCACCTGATGAGCGCGGGCAGCATCGTGGCGGCCCTGCCGCCGGTGGCCATGTTCTTCCTTATGCAGCGCCATTTCATCGCCGGGCTGACGCTGGGCGCGGTGAAATAGCCGCTCAGGGGTTGCAGAGAGGGCAGGTTCCGGGGTCGGCCCGGGTGGTGCCGTCGGCACGCCCGCGCCGCTCTGAATGGGCGCAGGCGGGGCAGCTCCACAGCTCGGAGACGACGAGTCCGGTGGCGGTGCCGCAGCAGCCGCAGGGCAGGCCCGTCTCCACGCCGGTGCGGCCGAAGCCCGGCGCCTCGCACAGCGGGCAGGTGCAGCAGAGACGGTCCGCGAGGCGGGTGGCGAGGCGGCGCAGGGTCTCCATCCGGCGCGGGTTCATGTGGGCGCGCATGTCGGTTTCGAGCACGGCGCCCGCCTCCGCGGACCCGAGCTCGGCACGCAGGACGGCGGGGTCGCGAAGGCCCTTGATCATCCGCCCCGGTTCCGGCGCGCCCCAGGAAAGAATCAGGCCCTGGGCAGGAAAGTCCACCCGTCTGAGGAAGGTGTCGAGGTCCTGTGTGCCGCCCGTCTCGAAGCGGCCATAAGTCGGGGTCTCGTCGGTGACCGTCTCCCGGACCTCGGTTTGGGTGGCCGCGTCGAGCAGGATCGCCGTTTCCAGTCCGAGGGCGAGAAAGGGGATCTGCGGATGCGGGCCATAGGCGCCTTCGCTGGCAAGGCCGAGATTAAGGCCCGTCATGGCCATCCCGAGACGCGCCTTCGCGCGCACGGCCTCCTCGATTGTCCCGGCGCGGGGGATATCCCCGGTGAAGGTGCCGAGGCGGTCGGTATCGATCCCCTCGGGCACCACGAGCGTGAGGCCGGGACCCGCAGCCAGAGGCGGCCCGAAAGCCGCCTCCTTGCCGTGCATCGTCGCGAAGACCGCCGTGCGGCCCGCGAAGGGACCGGGCCTCATGCGGCGGCGCTCTCCGGCTGAGCCGCGGGCGCGCTCGATGTCTGCCAGCCGCTGCGTTCGTAGCGGTCGGAGAGCCGGCCCTCCTGGTCCATCACATGCAGCGAAAGCCAGCCGTTGTCGAAGAGCGCGCGGACGCCCGGGTGGCGGTCGAGAATCGCGCGGATCGCCTCGGCGGGGGCCTCGACCACCACCGAAAGCCGCAGCGGTTCGTGCCGCAGCCGCTCGCCGTCATGGAGGGACTGGAACGGCAGGCCGGGGCGCAACATCCCGCCGTTGCCCTCGACCACGCCGACGCCGCCCACGACGTTGTGGATCAGCTTGTTGCCGCCGCCGAACGCCGTGGGGGCCACGGAGGAGCCGTGGTATTGGAGCGAGATCCAGCTTGCCACCACGACCGGCGCTGTGAGGATCAGCTCGAGCACCGGAAAACCGCGGGACTCGTCCGCCTGCCAGTCGTAGCTGTGCAGAAAGGCCCGCCCGCCGAGGTCCCGGCCCGCGGTCCGCTCGCGGGGCGCGGCAATGAAGGCGCTGCATCCGGCGAGGCCCCATTCGGGGCGCAGTTCCGACCAGTCGCCGCCCCGGGCGGGCAGGCTGGCCTGACCGCCGGCACGCGGCAGGGTCAGCGCGCGCTCCCCCCGCGCCAGTTTTGCGGCCTGCTTCAGCGCCTGTTTCAGACGGGCGAGGTCGGACTGGTGGGCGGGGACGGGGCTGTCCACGTAGAGCGTGACCTCGTCGGAGACGGTGTCGTGGAGGCCACCCACGAAGACCGTGTCTTCGGGGATCCGGAGGCCCTCGTCCTCTGCAAGACCCGCGCGGACCTCCGGGTCGTTCAGGAGCCCGGCAAGGAGCCGCGCGTTGACGTCGCCCGCGTGGCCACCGCAGGCGCCGCACTGGAGCGCGCTCGCATGTGGAGCGTTGGTGACCGTAGAGCCATGGCCCGCGATGAGCACCACCCGGGCGAACCCCTCCGTCAGGGACATGGCGCGCAGGATCGTGGCGGCAGCGCCGATCCGGGCGGGAAGCGGCAGATCGACCTTGGGGGCCGGCATCAGCTCGGGCGTCTTCGTCCTGGCTTGGGTATCCTTGAGGAGCTTTCCGACATAGATGGGGCCCGCCGCCTCGACGAAGGCGAAGGCGGAGACCGTGGCCATCTTGAAGCGGTTCCATGCCCGGACGGCCCGCTTCTGCAGCCGGAAGGCGCGATCCGCCTCAGCATCGGCGCTCGTGGTGCTCTCGACGCCCGTTTGCAGCAGGACCGGAGCGCGGGCCTCGAGCAGATCCGAGGCCATCTCGCGGTGACCGGTGGCGAGGCCGAAGAAGCCCGCGAAGCCGATGGTGCGGATGTCGTCAGCGGTGCTCTCGAGCGCACGGCGGAGGATCTCCGAGCGGACGTCGATGCAGAAGGCTGCCTGGATCGCGGGGCGCGCGTGGGTGGTGCCGGACGTCCGGGTGGAGAGAAGTCCTGCGAGCCTGCGCTCGCCGGCGCGGTCGGCGGCCTCCTGCAGGGCAGTGTCGATCAGATGATCGGCGGAAGGGGCGACCGGCGCCTCCCAGCCATCCCGGACGGCGGCCCAGGTGGCGCCGAGGCTTTCCCGGAAGCGGTCGAGCAGCGCGGCCTCCCAGATCAGGCGGATGGTTAGAAGATCGAAGGTGATCGTATCGCGTCCGCCGTCCCGCTCCGCCAGCCAGCCCTCGGCCCGCGCAAGCTGCGCCCAGCCGCCCAGCGACATCAGGAGGCGATGGAAGTAGAGTTCGGACGCCTCGGGCGTGAGGTCCAGCGTCTCGCAGGCAGAGCCGAAGCCAGCGCGCACGTCATCGGGCAGGGTGGCAACCCGCTCGGCGAAGCCCGAGAGACCGGCAATGCCGACGGTCAGGTCACGGCGGGCGAAGGACCGCCAGGAGGCGTAGGGCCTGCCGCCAGGAGCCGGCCAGAGCGCCTGACCCCGGTCGAAATGGGCGGCAGCCCAGAGGCCGATGCGGTCCTCGATCAGGCCGGGCCAGTCGATGCCGGTGGCCTTTCCCGCGAGATCGGCGAGGGTCGGGCCGGCCGCGGGCGCGGGCGCGTCCTCGAGGGCGCCC
>Ga0008835_101048_pt1 | contig 16640 bp, 9 predicted proteins | sample HotLakConsoUCCRE_FD_62215 | JGI IMG/M metagenome (GOLD analysis project Ga0008835, IMG submission 62215) | Hypersaline microbial mat communities from Hot Lake, Washington, USA - Hot Lake Consortium UCC-RE (Hybrid Assembly) ... | reverse complement strand
CGAGGACAGGCGGTTTGTGGATCGCGTGGTTGCGCCGCCAGAACCGGAGCAAGGCACGCCGATGATGCAGGATGATCCATGGTCATCTCTCCCGACCATCGAAGCCGATACACCGACGGGCGCGTCGGCGCCTTCGACCAACACAGATGAAGCGAACGCAGGCCTGCGCCGGGAGCCGGACTTGCCCGAACATGTCGCCGCGGCCCCGGAAAAGACAGCAGAACCGGCGCGAGAATTCGAGATGATGCTCGATGATGAACCGGAGGATGCCGCACGGCAGCGGCAGGCCCTGCGCAAACAGATGGGGCAGGTGGCCCGACAGGCCTCGATGGACCGAAATGACGGCATCGAGCTCTGAGGACTGACCCATGCGCGACCGTCTCAACCTGTCCCTGCCAGCCGAACTCATCGGGCGGATCAATGACATCGCCGACCGAAAACGCGTGACCCGCTCCGCCATCGTCGAGGCGGCCGTCGAGTCCTTCCTCTCGCCCGATCACGCCGATATGCAGGAGGCCGCCCTCACGCGCCGCCTCGACCGCCTCTCCCGCCAGGTCGCGCGGCTGGAACGCGACCAGCGGATCACGACCGAGACGCTCGCACTATTCGTGCGCTTCTGGCTTACCATCACCCCACCGGTTGCACCGGAAGCGCAAGCTGCGGCGCAGGCCAAAGGGCGCGAGCGGTTCGATGGGTTCGTCGAGACGCTGGGCAAGCGGGTGCAGAAGGGGCGTTGGTTCACCGATGAGGTGGTTGGGGACCAGGATAAAGGACATGGGAACACATAAAGCGACCGCATGTGCTTTTGCCAAAAGGCCTTTAAGTCATTAAAATTCCGCAATATGTTTTCTCTTCAGCGCAAGATTTCGTTGCGTTCCTCAGGAATCACACCTACAAAAAAGACAGCACAAAAAATGGGTGCGTATGATTTTCGTGCGCGCCGACAATTACGGGGAACGTGGTGGAAAGCGGCAAGTCAGATCTTCGATGGGGGGTTGCACAGCGACTCGAGTTCATCGAATTTCGATTGTTTTGGGAAGGGCATGTGAACCGTAGCGATTTGATGGAACAGTTCGGGCTATCGGTGAACCAGGCATCCGCCGATCTGAACCGCTACATTGGCTTCGCCCCGGACAACATGGTCTATGACAAGAGCGCGCGGACGTATGTCCGTGGACCCGACTATGCTGCACAGTTCTTGAAACCTGACGCCAGCCGGTACCTCGCACAGCTACGGTCCTTGGCCGACGGCATCATGGACAGCGACGATACCTGGATCGCTGAATTGCCGTCCTATGATGCTGCGCCAACCCCGGCGCGTGGCGTGAACCCTGTCACTCTGCGATCCGTTGTAGGTGCCATCCGCCGATCCGAGGCCATCGAGGTGAAGTATCAGTCCCTTTCGCGCCCCGAGCCGAGTTGGCGATGGATCGCACCTCACGCCATCGGGTTCGACGGTTTCCGATGGCACACTCGTGCGTTCTGTAGAACGGACGATGTATTCAAGGACTTCCTGCTCTCTCGCATCATCTCGACGCGCAGTGTTGAAGGCAGTGAGGTCACGGATGCTGCCGATGCGGACTGGCAAGAGCACGTCACGCTTGAGATTTGCCCCCACCCTAAACTCTCCGAGGACCAGAAAAAGGTGATCGCGCTGGACTATGGGATGCGTGGCGGCAAGGCGAAGATCAAGGTTCGCCGCGCGCTACTCTACTACGCGCTCAAGCGTCTCGGGCTGGACACTGACCCCTCAGCGCGAAAACCCCACGAACAGCAAATTGTTTTGATCAATCGAGACGTAGTTCTTGGCGAGCACAGCGCCGGTCAGGTTTTGTAGGAATTTTCATGAAAGCGTTTGAATTCGACCATCATCTTATCAGCTCTTACGAACGGTTTTCCCGGTCGTTCAGTTCAATTCGCTCTGACGATCTTCGGGCTGAAATTGATGCGCAATACGATGCCGGGCGCTTTTGGCCTGATGCTTTGCTGTCCCTTAATCCTCGATTCCTTTCAGGGCCAACGGTGGACAATCTGGTCACCTCCGGCGATCTGGATGAAGGCACAGGACAGGTCTTTCGGTTTGGAGAAACTCCGCTCCGCTTTCACCGCCATCAGGCTGAAGCAATTGCAAAGGCAAAGACTGGAAAAAGCTTTGTCGTGACCACTGGGACAGGTTCCGGTAAATCTCTTTGCTTCTTTGTACCCATCGTCGACACGATCATTCGCGCGCTCAGAGCCGGCAAGCCGCGCAAGACCCGCGCGATAATCGTCTACCCAATGAACGCGCTTGCCAACAGCCAGCTCAAGGAAATTGACAAGTTCATCGGCCAATCTGGGCTGCCAGATGCTCTGAAGCCGATCGTCAAACGCTATACGGGTCAGGAGAGCCGCGAAGAACGCTTGAAGATCGCAGCTAACCCGCCAGACATTCTGCTGACCAACTACATGATGGCTGAGCTACTTCTTACCCGGCAGGATGAACTCGACTCCCAAGTTATCAACAACGCTTCCGGCCTAGAATTCATCATCCTTGACGAGCTTCACACGTACCGAGGCCGCCAAGGCGCCGACGTTGCCGTACTTGTTCGCAGGCTGCGCGACCGCTGCGCACCAGACAAGGCCCCGATCTGCATCGGCACATCCGCGACCATGGCATCTGAAGGCTCCGATGAAAGCAGAGCGCTGGCTGTGGCCAAGGTGGCGACCCGCCTGTTCGGTTCTGATATCGGGCCGGACGCTGTCATCGATGAATCCCTGCAGCGTGCAACGGATGACTCCATTGATCTCGCTCAAGCCAAGGCTGTACTCGCAGCGGTCCTGAACCAACCGTTGCCGGACAATTTGAGTGATGAAGTTTTAAAGCGGCACCCGTTGGCAGTTTGGGCGGAGCTTGCGCTCGGCCTTGATGACGGTTTGGAACTTAAGAGGAAAAAACCTATCCCCTTCGAGGACGCGGTCCTCCGCCTCGCCGAAGATAGCGGCGTTGAGACAGGTCAGTGTAGAACCGCGCTTGAGGGTTTCCTGACCCTCGTCAGCCTTCCCGAACAGGAACGTGGAGGACCAGGCGAGGTCGCGTTTCTCGCGTTCAAGTTACACAGGTTCATTTCTGGAGCAGGTGAGGTTTTCACGACTTTGGTTTCGCGGCCTCGAACTGTTCTATTCGAAGGCCAACTCGAGGATCCGGATTCGCCCGGAGACCGCCTTTACCCAACACGATTTTGCCGGAGCTGCGGACACGAGTATCACGTTGTCACCAAGAGCGACAACGACGGCCAAATCAAATTTTTGCCCCGAAACATTGATGACACGCCGCTCGAAGCTGATGAAGACGATGACGTCGCAGGATACCTTTGCCCGATCCCGGAAACTGATCCGGAGTTTGCTTTCAACGGTGATCTAGACAGTTACCCGGAGAGTTGGAGGGAAGAACGCAATGGCATTGAACGCCTTAGGTCTTACCGAAAAAAGCGGGCTCCAGTGTCCTATGTCGTCGGCTCGGATGGTCGACATGGCGCAGGAGGAAAGGATTTCTGGTTCATACCGGGAAAGTTTGCGTTTTGCCTATGCTGCCAAGATGAACCGAACCAAGGCATGCGGGAACGAAGCAAGCTGGCGGGCCTGTCTGGCGAGGGACGCAGTTCGGCAACGACCCTGCTGATTTCGAGTGCACTTGAATGGATGAACCATCCGGAAAGTGGCGTTCCAGAGACGAAGAGAAAGCTTCTTGGATTCACCGATAATCGCCAAGACGCGGCGCTTCAGTCTGGAAACTTCAATGACTTTCTTTTCGTTAGCTTGCTGCGTGGAGCAATTCTCCGCGCGATTATTGCTGCCGGAGACGAAGGGCTCACTGAGGATGAATTTGGCCTGAGAGTCGTCAAGGCTCTTGGTTTTACCTCCGCCAATAAAGACGCACTCGCCCACTGGATGCTCGATCCTTCCTCAGGTGCTGTCATTCGAGAAGACGCACAACGAGCGCTCGCAAAGGTTCTGGCGCACCGGGTCTGGACGGATCTTCGGCGCGGTTGGCGATATACCAATCCGAGCTTGTTCGTCTTGAACCTGTTGGATGTTGAGTTCGTTGGCCTCAGAGACATTGCTTCGGACCGTGAACGCCTGATGACCGTGCTGCCAGAGCTGGGCGAACTTGACGAGGAACAACGAGCCGAAGTGTTGAAAAGAGTCCTCGGCGCGATGCTGGAGGGCCTCGCGGTCAACACTGAAGCGCTGGACCTGACTGTTCTTGACGGTGTCGCTCAGAAATCACGATCTCTGCTGCGGTCGCCTTGGGCTATTGATGCGAAAGAAAATCCACGTGGGCGCTCATCATTGCTTTTGCGAGCTCCCGGGAAGGGTGTCATCGGCCTGCGTGAAGAGCAGACTCTTTTGCGGGCAGGCCATAACTCGCGCATCGCTCGATTGATCAACAAAAAGAGCGTCATCGGCACAAAACTCGGGAAAGAAGACTATCTCGAGTTCTTCTTGCGTCTTCTAGAGCTGCTTGCAGACGAAGGCGTGATCGCCCCAGTCGAACTGGATGCGGATCTGGTCGGATGGCGGTTGACACCATCGGCTGTCAGGCTCGTTCCAGGTGCGGCTCTCTCAGATGAAGGCAAGCGTGGAAACCGCTATTTCCACGATCTTTACGCTTCCATCGCAAACGATCTTGCTTCCGGCCAGAGCGCATACTGGGGGTTGGAGGGCCGCGAACACACCGCACAGGTATCCCAAAAGCAACGCGAGTGGCGGGAGTGGCGCTTCAGGTTCGAAGACGATGACCGCGCCAACCTCAGCACGTCAGAATATCGGGCCGAGATACGCGCTTCCGGTGAGTCCGACCAATTTCTGCCCGCATTGTTCTGCTCGCCTACCATGGAACTCGGCGTTGATATCTCGGCTCTGAACGCCGTCTATCTCCGCAACGTCCCACCGACTCCAGCAAATTATGCACAACGCGCTGGTCGCGCAGGACGCTCGGGTCAGGCGGCAGTGGTCGTAACTTACTGCGCCTCCGGCTCACCACATGACCAGTATTTCTTTGATCGACGCAACGATATGGTGGCAGGCGTTGTCCGCCCTCCAGCCTTGGACATCACCAACGAAGAATTGGTGCGCTCGCATCTGCATGCTGTTTGGCTCGCCGAGGCAAAACTGGCCCTTAAGCCAGATATTCCAGATATCCTTGATCTTACGGGAGCAGGCTATCCGCTCAAAGAGGAAGTTCTGTCCGTAATCTCAAAGTCTGATCTGCTCGCACGGGCCCGTTCTCCGATGAAGCGGGTGCTGGATCAGATCTTGGCGGCGGACGACGGTTCAGCACCAATTTGGATGGGCGAACCTGAAGAATTTGTACTTCATGTCGCAATGAACGCGCCGAAGGAGTTCGATCGCGCGTTCGATCGCTGGCGCGAACTTTACAACTCTGCGCGCACGCAACTCGCAGAGGCTAACGCGCGATCCGAAATCACGGGGCTGTCCGGCTCCGATCGTCGCAAGATCAAGGCTGCGCAAATGCAGGCGAGCGACCAGTTGGCGATCCTTGAACAGGGCAAAGCGTCAAACGGCTCGGACTTTTACTCCTACCGATACTTGGCCACAGAAGGTTTTCTTCCGGGGTATAACTTCCCGCGTCTGCCACTTTATGCATTTGTGCCAGGGGAAGGGAAAAGCGGCTCGTTTCTGTCGCGCGCACGCTTCTTGGCGATCTCCGAATTCGGACCTCGGAGCCTCATCTACCATGAGGGCCGCGCATACCGTGTCATGAAAGCCAAGCTTCCCCCCGAGGCGCGCGAAGGCGACGGGTCGGAACTGGCTACGAAAGACATCTACATCTGCCCGAACTGTGGCGCATGTCATGAAGGCGAGGTCGAACGCTGCCACGGCTGTGACACTCACATGGCTGGAGAAGTGCCAGTCAAACGCACGCTTCGTATCGACAATGTCGAGGCAGCGCCAATCGAGCGTATTACTGCCAACGATGAAGAGCGGGTACGCCAAGGCTTCGATATTCAGACTGTTTTCGCTTGGCCCACGAAGGACGGGCAACTTCAGGTCACGAACGCCGAGTTCAGGTGCGGCGATACCTCGTTACTCGCGCTTCAATATGCCAACAGCGCAGAGATCAGCCGCCTCAACAAAGGCCTGAAGCGCCGGAAGGATCAGACTGTCTTTGGCTTCAACATCGATCCTCGAACCGGGTATTGGGCAAAAGCGGAAGATGAAGACGCAGACACCGACACGCCGCCCGATGTTGTAAGACCTGTAAAAATCGTTCCAATCGTCCGGGATAGGAAGAACGCGCTGCTCTTCCGCTTCAAGAAGCCAGAAAGCTTTGATCCTGAAACGATCACCACTGTTCAGCATGCACTTATGCGGGGCATTGAAGTGGTTTATCAGCTTGAGGAAGGAGAAATCCTAGGTGAACCCCTTCCGGCGCGCGACAATCGCAGAGCAATTCTTGCCTACGAGGCGACTGAGGGCGGAGCCGGGGTCCTGAACCGCCTGGTCGATGACCCTAAGGCGATCAGCGAAGTTGCGCGGACAGCACTCGAACTGATGCACTACGAGAACATTGAAGCTTCAATCGAAGCGGGTGACGCGCAGCTTCTGACTGAGAAAGCCGACGATGCATGTGTGCGTGGCTGTTATCGTTGTCTCCTTTCCTACTTCAACCAACCTGATCACGAACAGATAGATCGAAGCAGCACAGAAGTAGCGCAGCTTCTGATTGATCTGGCGCGGGGACAGACGCTTTTGGAGGCACGCGCGTCCTTCAACGGCTCCGCCTCACCCTGGGTAAAGGCTTTCGAAGAAGCGGGACTTCCACATGTGGATACCATGCCGGTCAAATTTGGCGGAACCGACGTAGAGTTCGCGTGGCGAGGTCACGGCGTGGCCGCAACAGCCAACTCCGTGTCGTCTGAAATGTCTCAAGATGCTTCGAGCAAAGGTTGGGAGCTGGTCTCGCTGCCAAGTCGTCCGCACGCCGGTGTGCCCAAACAACTCACCGACCTACTCAAAGGATAGGCCATGACGCTTAGCTTTTCTCCTGGCGATCTTGTCCTTGCCCGCGGTCGAGAGTGGGTTGCTCTTCCAGCGCCGCGGCCGGGCATTCTTGCGCTTCGCCCACTCTCGGGAAACGAGAACGACGTAGTCATCCTAGATCCTGAGCTGGAAATCGCGAGCGTCGCGGCGGCGAGATTTGATCTGCCAGACGACGCGCGATCCACGGTACAAGCCAAAGCGGCACTCCTTGCAGATGCGCTTAGACTGACTTTGCGTCGCGGTGCAGGACCATTTCGGTCTGCCGCTCAGCTCGCCTTTGAGCCGCGAACCTATCAGCTTGTTCCGCTACTTATGGCCCTGCGACTACAGGTGCCCCGCCTGCTGATCGCTGACGACGTAGGCATCGGCAAGACCATTGAAGCGGGCTTGATACTTCGCGAACTGATGGATCGCGGTGAAGTCGATGCCTTTTCAGTCCTCTGTCCACCTCACCTGGTCGATCAGTGGATCATAGAACTCAAGGATCGTTTCGGTATTGATGCGGTCCCGGTGACGTCTGGCACTGCGGCTCGCCTTGAACGCAACTTACCACTCGCCCAAACGCTATTTGACGCCTACCCATTCACGGTCGTCAGCCTTGACTACATAAAGGCAGAGAAGCGCCGGGAGGGGTTTGCGCGTGCCTGTCCCGACTTTGTCATTGTAGATGAAGCGCATGCTTGCGTTGGAACACATAAAGGGAAGCAGCAACGCTTCGACTTGCTCCAGGGGTTAGCAAAGGATCCAGAACGCAGGATCGTCATGCTCACGGCCACACCGCACTCCGGAGATGAAGAAGCATTCGCGCGCTTGCTGTCGCTGATTGATCAAGAGTTTGCCTCAGTCGATTTCGACAATGCGCGTTACCGCGAGCGCCTGGCGCGGCACTTGGTTCAGCGGCGCCGGGTCGATCTCATCGAAGGGGATTGGGACGAGGATCGCTCTTTCCCAAAGCACGAAACAACCGAGTTCCCTTATCGCCTTTCAGCTGACCATTTGGCCTTTCAAGAGTCTGCCATCGACTACTGCCTTGAAGTTGTCTCGAAAGCTGGTGATCAGAAGAAGGATCAGCGGCTCGCTTTCTGGGGCACCCTCGCCTTGATGCGATGCGTGGGCTCTTCTCCAGCTGCGGCGCTCAGCGCCCTGAGAAATCGTGCCTCAAACGAAGCAGAGCGTTTGGAGCCACAAATCTACGACGAAGATGGCGACGACGAAGACGCTGTTGATGTTGAGCCCAATACGATCTTCGCGAACGATCCGGCTCTTCAAGCTCTCCTAGATCAAGCGACCAGTCTTTCGGCTACAAAGGATCCCAAGCTTGATGCGCTCGTGAGTGCGCTGAAGCCGTTGCTCAAAGCTGGCGCCAATCCCGTCGTGTTTTGTCGCTACCTGGCAACGGCTGAACACGTGAAGGAAGGCCTTCGCAAGGCTTTTCCGAGACTGACCATTGAGGCCGTCACCGGGGAGCTGACACCGGACGAGCGACGGGACCGTGTCTCGGAGATGTCGATCGAAGATGGTGAGAAGGACATTCAGCGCATCTTGGTGGCTACAGATTGCCTGTCTGAAGGGATAAACCTTCAGCAGTTATTCGATACGGTTGTGCATTATGACCTCTCCTGGAACCCGACCCGGCACCAACAGCGCGAAGGTCGGGTGGACCGTTTTGGTCAACCCGCCGAGCTGGTTCGCTCCATCATGATGTTCTCGCCAGACAGCGCTATCGATGGCGCGGTCCTCGACGTCATCTTGCGCAAAGCAGAGGAAATTCGGAAGGCAACAGGCGTAACTGTTCCGCTGCCCAATGAACGCGGCCCCGTCACCGATGCACTCATGGCCGCGATGATGCTTCGTCGCGGTGGTAATAAACAGCTGACATTTGACTTGCGTCTGGATGACGGCACGCATGCAATGGATGCCCGTTGGCGTGATGCGAGCGAGAACGAGAAGAAATCCCGTGCGCGCTTTGCACAGAACGCAATGAAACCGGCCGAGGTGGCGCCTGAATGGAACAAGGTCAAAGATCTGCTCGGCTCGCCGGATGATGCCCGGCAGTTCGTCGAGCGAGCCATGTCTCGCTTTGGTGTGCCTCTCGAAAAAAAGCGGTCTCTATACGTCGCGCATGTCCATGCGCTGCAAGAAAGCCTGAAAGAAAAACTGGGGCAACGAGGGCTCCAAAAATCCGTGAAGCTCGCCACTGCGGAGCCCGCGCCTTCGGGCACGTCGCTGTTGACGCGTACCCATCCCCTGACAGCCGCCCTCGCAGAAAGCCTTGTGGAGGCGTCTCTGGACCGAGACGCCCTGCCAGATCTCGGCATCGGGCGCGTTGGCGCTTGGCCCACACCGGCAGTCTCAGCAATGACCCGTCTCGTGCTTCTACGGATCCGCTACAAGCTAACCATCCATTCTCGCAAGGAAAGACTGCTACTCGCAGAAGAGGCCGCACTCGTTGCCCTTCAAGGGAACAGCATTGTAGCGATCGCAGACACCGCGCGTGAAATGCTGAACACGCCAGCAACTGCTGATCTTGCGCAAATTGCGCGAGACCGGCTGGTGAACAACGCAAAGTCGGAGTTGACCACGCTCATTGAAGGACCGCTGGCGGAATTCGTGAGAAAGCGGGCGGAGGAGCTCGTCGAAGATCATGCACGACTGCGTGCTGCGGCTGGATCGGCCTCGCGTGTCAGCGTGGAGGCTGTGCTTCCACCTGACGTCATTGGAATGTTCGTCCTGATGCCGGGCGAGGTTTAAGCATGGCCCGCAAACCCATTACCGATATGTCCGCCTGGCCCTCGCTTAGCCTCGAGGGCAATCTCATCGCGCCCGCCATGATTGCAAAGATCGATCAGCGGGCCGCGCCTGAACAGGCTCCGGAGGACTATTCCGTTCGAAAGGGCCTGACGATCCGCGAAGAAATCTCGACAGCTTTCCGCGTCGGACAGTCTCATTTCGATGCCTTCGCCAAGATCGAGACACCAACTCAGGATGCCACACGGCGCTTTGTTTCGAGCTTCTTCAAGGAAACCTTCGGATACGATGATCTGGCGGCTGCTGAGGCACCCATCGCCCTGATCGCAAGTGGGCGCGTTCCGTTCGTCGTGGTGCCCACGTCCGAAACGCTCGACCGTCGCAGTCCGACCTTGTCTGTCGACCGGTCTCGCTCCCCGGCGTTCGCCCTTCAGGACTACCTCAACGACAAGGACGAGGCGCTTTGGGGTATTGTCACCAACGGCACCCATCTGCGCCTCATGCGGGATAACGCCTCGCTGACCCGCCCGGCCTATATCGAAGCTGACCTCGCCCAGATGTTCTCGAACGAGGACATCGCCTCCTTCGCCGTCCTCTGGCTGCTGATCCACCGGTCCCGTTTCGGCAAAGAAGGCGCACCCGCCACGGACTGCCCGCTTGAGCGGTGGCGAGAGACTGGTTCCAAGGAAGGTGAGGTTGCCCGAGATCGCCTGGCCGATCAGGTCCAGATCGCGCTCAAGGTGCTCGGCTCCGGCTTCCTCGAAGCCAACCCCGACCTTTCGACAAAACTGAAATCGGGTGAAGTGAACCTCACCGAGTGGTTCAACGAACTCCTTCGCCTCGTCTACCGCCTGATCTTCCTCATGGTGGCCGAGGACCGGAACCTCCTGCATCCCACCAACGCCAAGACCGACGCCCGCGCGCTCTATGCCCAAGGCTACTCCCTCGCGGCGCTGCGCAAGCAATGCTACCGCGCCGCGACCTGGGACAAGCACCATGACCGCTACGAAGGCGTCAAGATCGTCTTCAAGGCGCTCGCCCATGGCCAGCCGGCACTCGCCCTCCCGGCGCTCGGCGGGCTCTTTGCCGACGACCGTCTGCCCCATCTGGAAACGGCCCGCCTGCGCAACAAGGCCTTCATGGAAGCGTTGTATCGCCTCTCTTGGCTCTCGGACAAAACCGGCATGGTCCCCGTCAACTGGCGCGCCATGGAGACGGAGGAACTGGGCTCGGTCTATGAATCCCTCCTCGAACTGCAGCCCCAGCTGGGCGATGATGGCAAAACGCTCGTCTTCGCCTCCGAAGCGGCCGAGCAGAAGGGCAACCAGCGCAAGACCACCGGCTCCTACTACACCCCCGACAGCCTCGTGCAGGCGCTGCTCGACACCGCGCTCGACCCGGTGCTGGACAAGACCGAGCCAGACAAGCTGCTCAAGCTGACCGTGATCGACCCCGCCTGCGGCTCGGGCCACTTCCTGCTGGCCGCCGCCCGTCGCATCGCAACGCGCCTTGCCCGGCACAGGGCGGAGGGCACGCCCGCGCTGTCCGACTTCCGCCATGCCCTGCGCGATGTCGCTCGCTCCTGCCTGCACGGGGTGGACCGAAACCCGATGGCGGTCGAGCTGACCAAGGTCGCGCTATGGATCGAGACTGTGGACCCCGGCCTTCCGCTTGGCTTCTTCGACGCGCAGATCCGCTGCGGCGATGCGCTGCTCGGCGTGTTCGACCTGAAGGTGCTGGAGGAGGGCATTCCCGATGCCGCCTACAAGCCGCTGACCGGCGACGACAAGGATATCGCCAGCATCTACAAAAAAATCAACGCAGCCACGCTGAAAGGCCAAGGCGGGTTCGATTTTGGGTCCGGACTAAACAAGCTGCCTGAAACCAAACCGTTGGCTCTGGACTTCTCCGGCTTCCGCGATCTGCCCGAGGACACACTCGAGGAGATCGGGGCAAAGTCCAAACGGTTCAAACAACTGCGCAAGGGGCAAGAGTTCGTACGGGCCAAAGCCGCCTGTGACCTCTTCGTTGCAGCGTTCTTGCTGCCGAAGACGGGAAGCGCGCCGACTGGACCTTCCGAACGAGCTATTCCGACCACCGAAGAACTGTGGATGGCGCTCAATCAAGGCAAAATGCGTCAGGCGATGGTGGACGCGCCCAAGGCCGCCCGCCGAGCCCGTGCCTTCCACTGGCCGCTCGAATTCCCAGACATCATGCAGCGCGGCGGCTTTGATGTTGTTTTGGGAAATCCGCCTTGGGAGCGCGTGAAACTTCAGGAACAGGAGTTCTTCGCGCTCAAGGATCAGGAGATCGCGACAGCGAAAAACGCTGCCGCCCGCAAGAAGCTGATCGCGGCCTTGGCACAGACCAATCCGCGCCTCTCGCAGGAGTGGGACGATGCCTTGCGAGCGGCTGCGACCGAAAGCCATTTCATGCGGGAGTCGGGGCGGTTCCCGCTCGGCGGCGTGGGTGACGTGAACACATACGCCGTTTTCACTGACCTCGCATGGCGAGCCCTGCATCCCTCGGGGCGAGCTGGTTTAATCATCCCCAACGGGCTGGTAGTTGGCTTCACCTACCGCGAATTTCTAAAGCAGCTTCTGTCCAACAAATCCTTGGTGTCCTTTTACGGCTTCGAAAACGAAGACAAAATATTTAAGGACGTTCACAATGAGACCAAGTTCGGCCTACTCACGATCGGCGGAACGAAAGTCGAGATTGATCAGCCTTGGTTCACCGCTCACATTCGACAACCGGCTGAGATCGCTGATCCGGAGAAGCGCTTTGCTCTGACGGTCGATGAAATTAGAGCCATAAACCCAAATACACTAAATCTTCCGACCTTCCGCTGGACGAAGGACGCCAAAGTGACGGCCGCCATCCACATGGCTGCCCCCATTCTAATTGAGAAAGATGGGAATACAGTTGTGTCAAGCCCATGGAAGGCATCCATGGCAACTCTGTTCCACATGTCAGGTGCTTCGGAGAAATTCATTGATCACGCTGACGTTGAAGACAAGATTTCAAATCGAGATGGAATGCTTGCTGAGCTTTCGAACGGGCAGAAGGTTTATCCACTGTACGAAGGGAAGATGTATTGGCACTTTGACCATCGCTACGGCACCTACGAAGCACAGACGGAAAAACAGGCAAACAAGGGTGTTCTTCCTCGAGTTACGGAAGCCAAACATCGTGATCCGAACTATCGCGTGCAGCCCCGGTACTGGGTCGACGCCAAGCTGACCGACAGCGTTCTTGCAGATCAAGCAAACCGAAAATGGTTCTACTCTTGGCGTGATGTTGGGATTTCTGAACGCACGCTGATTGGAACAATCATTCCAAAAACGGCGACCGGCGACAAGGCCCCAGTGCTTTTCGCAGATCAAACGCCGAAGCTATTCGCTGCCCTTGCAGCCGTGCTTGGTTCTCTTGTCGCCGATTATGCAGTTCGCCAGAAGGCAATGAACATCAAGTTCTTTGTAATGGAGCAAGCACCGGCACTTGCTCCTGAGCAGTTGTCTCAAGACTTAGAATGGCTTGCTACAAATCCGGTCGATTGGTTGCTCCCTCGCTTGCTCGAGCTTTGTTATACAAATGTTGAACTTGAAGCTTTTGCACGCGATCTCGGACACAAAGCCGGGCCGTTCATTTGGAATCCTAATCGCCGCCCGCAGCTCCAAGCCGAAATTGATGCAGCCATGTTGCATCTCTATGGCTTGGACAGGACGCAAGCGGAATGGATTTTGGACTCGTTCACAGTTCTGCGGAAATACGAAGAGCGTGACCATCAGGAGTTCCGTACCAAGCGGCTCGTCCTGGCCGCATACGATGCCATGGTCGAAGCCCAAAAGCGGGCCACCGCCTACGAGACTCCGTTAAACCCACCGCCTGCAGATCCCAGCCTCTGCCATCCAGCGACGACCGCCGAGGCGGCGCAATGATGATCGGCCACGCAAGCGGCCACTTCACGGCAATGGGGATGTAAGGGATGCACCCGTACCTCAAGATCGCGCTGTGGATCGGAATTGTCGTGGCGATGTTCATGATTTTCCCGGCCTTGCTCGTTATTGCAGTGTTGATCCTGTTGTGGTGGTTGATTTCGAACCTGACCGAGCACGGTCCGAAATGGATCTTGTGGCAACGGGATGCTCTGTTCCTGAGGATGGGCAAGTTCTGGTGGTTCGGCAAATTGCCATGGGTGTCGGGAGTCCTGCGCCGCGTCCAAGCGGAAGATGAGCGCCGAAAGGAAGACGCCCGTCGCAAAAAAGCCGAGGCCGACGCCCGAGAACAGGCCGAACGCGACCGGGCCCAAAAGGAACATGATGCGCTGGTCGAGCGTCCTATCCCCCCGGACATCAAGCGGGACATGCGGGCGTTCCTTGATGGCAGTTTCGTGGGGGAGGACCAGTCCCCGCTGGCCTATGTCGGCTACCGCGTCGGAAAGACCCGAGGGCTTGTCAGCCGCGAAAGACAGCGACGGCTGGATGCCTGTTTCCGCATCGAGATTCCGTCTGACCTTGATCCAAAATACCAGGGATGGGGCGCACCCGCGACATACCAGCGGTTCCATTCAATCGAGAAGCACCTGAAGATGCTTGCCGATATGCGCGGCGGTCGCAGCAACCAGAGATTTGCCGTCGCAGATTGGGAGGCAGACCGGACGTGGTTTCAGGGCGAGTACCGAGAACTGGCAGGGTTGCTGCAGCGCCACCCTCCACGGCGTTATTGGTGAGATGTACCGATGCCAGTGATCCACCCTCAGACCTATGCCAAGTTCAAGCCGATCTTTCTGGACGCCTTGAAGACCCGCACTGAGCCGGGCGCGGATCGGACCGCGATGATGCACGCCATCATCCATCAACTAAAAGACGCCTCCTACACTCGCGATGATGCCGAGGATATCAGGCCATACATCGAGCTGTTTCTGGAAGAGGTTCAGAACGGGACGATCGAGCCCTTTCCCAAGGGGCCCTATCTGGCTGGTTTGGAACCAACGCCGAACCCGGTTTTTGCACCTTTTCAGAAAGACCTGTTCACACCCAAGCCTCAGGAAAAAGCCCCGGCGGAACAAGCGCTCATCGACCAGCTGATCGCCGCGACAAAGCTGTATGACTCGAGCGAGGCAATCGAGGCGCTGTTCTCTTTCACGATCAACTTGCGAGAGTTCGCCCCGTTCAATGCGATGCTACTCCACATCCAGAAGCCGGGCCTGACCCATGCCGCGACTGCGCATGACTGGTGGCACCGCTTTGGACGTGTCCCGAAGAAGAGCACGCGTCCCTTGCTGGTCTTGCGCACCAAAGGTCCAGTCGATTTCGTCTTTGATATTCTCGATACGGAAGGCCGCGATGTGCCAGTTGATGCGTTCGCGTTCCCGACTTTTGGAGACCTGAGTGACAACCGGTTTTCCGAGTTCATGCGCGCAGTCGCCAAGGAGCGGATCGATCTCGTCGTCTTGGATTCCGGCGATGGACAAGCAGGTTGGATACGTCTTCTGGCTGAATCCAAGGCCAAGACCGGCAAGAACGTTTATCAACTCGCCTACAATCGAAACCACGCCGCACCTACGCGCTTTGTAACCGTGGCACACGAGCTGGCACACCTCTATCTCGGACACCTCGGGTCTGATGCTGGACGACGGGTTCCTGATCGGCGGGATACACCGCATGCGTTGATGGAAGTTGAGGCCGAGATGGTTGCCTACCTTGTTGCCATGCGAAATGGGTTAAAGCCAAGGAGCGAGAGCTACCTCGCGAATTACAAAGGCGCGTTTGAGGACCTGAATCTGTATGCTGTGACGCGGGCCGCCAATGCGGTTGAAACTGCTATGGGGATTGCCTCGCACAAGCTGTGGAACGAGAAGTCATGATCGAAGCGCCCCAGTCCTTCGTTATTCGGCAGGAATGCGACAAGATCGCGTTCCAGAACGGATTTCGCCGGACTCATGGCGAAACAGACGGCTGGCGGCGATACAGCTCGACCACAGCGCAAGGCTCGATCTGGTTGGCTGCCGAGCACACCGGCACATGGCTTCTTTCAATCGATCATGCTGGCGTGTTGGCAGAGATCGGGCTTGAGGTTTCTGATGCCGACGGCCCGGGCTTCGCGCGGTTTCGCTTTACATCGCTGACCTCGCTCTATGCCGTCATGCCCCGCCTGTACGAACTCGCGGTCAGTCTCCCTGACGCCCCTTTGCAGGAGTTTTTGCACCGAACGAAGGGGATGCCAAAGACGACCGAAGCAGAGCGTCTGGTGGTTCAGCGTGTTGGACAGGGCATATTCCGCGACCGTCTGATCACCTACTGGCAGGGCCGTTGCCCGCTGACAGGCATTTCGGACCACGCCTTGCTGCGGGCCTCCCATATCAAGCCTTGGAAGGATTGCGAAAGCGACGAGGATCGACTGGACGTGCACAACGGCTTCCTTCTGTTGGCGCTCTGGGATGCCGCGTTCGACCGCGGCCTCGTTACCTTCGATGACGACGGCCACCCGCAGTTTTCAACTCAGCTGAGTGAAACGGCTGCTACTGAATTGAGATGGCAGGCCCCAATTCGCCTGACAAACAAGCACCGTGCCCACTTGGAATGGCACCGCAGCGAAGTATTCGAAAAAGGATGCGGCGGCTAAGTAACAGGCCAACAAGGATTTCGGCTGAACTGAGAAAACGTAGGGGCTTGCGCGGGGGGACCCAATTCTGCGCACGGTCTTGGCCTTCGCCGGATTTCTGGAAGGTCCGGTATGCGTCGAACGGTCATCCAATCGGGCTTCGGTTTCCAACGTCACAAGACGCGCAACACCTCCCCGTTATCCAGCCGCTTGACGTAATCGACTGCCGTGCCGTTCCAGTG
>Ga0008835_101046_pt1 | contig 16675 bp, 17 predicted proteins | sample HotLakConsoUCCRE_FD_62215 | JGI IMG/M metagenome (GOLD analysis project Ga0008835, IMG submission 62215) | Hypersaline microbial mat communities from Hot Lake, Washington, USA - Hot Lake Consortium UCC-RE (Hybrid Assembly) ... | reverse complement strand
GCCGCGTAATTGCGTCCGATGCAGTAGACCCGTCTGACGGGGAAGGCGCCGCCGCCCTCGACCGGTATGGCCACCGTTGGCGGCGGGGCGATCACGTAATCTGGCATCGGGGGCTCCCTCCCACTTCTCTCGTGGCTTGTCATATAGCAGCTTTGTGGTAAGATCAATCTTGACCATTCCGGAAAATCCGGTGGATTAAGTACTTGATAATAGTTCAGCCTAGGAATTTTTCGGCTTTTATGGACCAATTGCTCAACCAATACACCGAACAGTCGGTCACTCGGCCACTCCAGGCGCGGGACGGTGATGTGATCTTCCGGCTGAGGAGATTCATCGCTGAAGGCGGCTATCTTCCAGGCGACAGGCTTCCTGCTGAGCGCGACCTCATTGGCGAGCTCGATCTCACTCGCAGCGCTCTGCGCAAGGGGCTTGAGACACTTGAGCGGGAAGGCGCGATCTGGCGTCATGTGGGAAAGGGAACATTCGTTTCGAGCGCGGAAACCACCGCGGATGGAGGCTTCCTCGTGGAGTTGGGGCGTCAGTTGACACCCTACCGAATGATGCGTGCGCGGATCTGCATCGAGCCCGCCATTGCGCGGGAGGCGGCGATGAATGCCTCCGGCGACGCGATGACACGGATGCGGGCGGCCATGGACGGTGCCGCGATGGGCTCCACATGGGCCGAGTACGAGGCGCAGGATGACAGCTTTCACAGGCGTATCGCCGAGGCGAGCGACAACGCGCTTCTGCTGGCCCTGTTCGACCAGTTGAACCAAGTGCGAAGGGTCGTGGCCTGGGGGAGTGTGAAGCGCGAGACTTCATGTCCAGCGGCGGACCATTCTAGTTTCGCCGAACACAAGGCGATCGTCGAGGCCATTTCTAAACGGGACCCTGAGGCCGCTTACGAGGCGATGCGCGCTCACCTTCGATCGGTTTCGGCCCGCCTATTCGAGGGCGAGCACTGACAGAGAACCACGGGCACGCAGAGTGGAGGCGTGATGGAAATGGAGCAAAGGCCGTAAACGGGAGGAGCGGCATGGCACTCGAAGAAAGCGGACTCTTGAGCGACTGCTCCGCCGTATGACTGGCGCGAGGATTACCCATTCGCGAGGCTCGTTCGGTCACGGTAATACCGATCGGGGCAAGCCGCGCTGCTTCGTGGACCGCTTTCGGTCGCAACCGACACAATCGCCAGCCTACAGGGGCCATGGAAGAAGCCGCATAGAAAACCAAACTCACGTCCTCCGGTGCGCGCGAATGGCTGCGCAGGTGGAGGCATAGAAGAACGATACGCTTCAAAGGGAGGAACCAGAAATGAAGTATACCACAGGAATGAACCGCCGCGGATTTCTCAAGACATCCGCAGCAGCGGCCGCCGCTTCGGGGCTCGCAGCCCCCGCCGCTTTCGCGCAAAGTTACCCCGAGCGCAGTATTGACGTCGTGATCCCGACCAGGGAAGGCGGTGGTGCCGACCGGCTCTTCCGAGCCTTCGCGAGTGTTTGGAAGAACTACCTCGGCACCGAACTCGAAGCGGGTTTCTTTCCGGGCGCTTCCGGCAGGGTAGGCTACGAGGTCTACCTCGGCAGGAACGAGCCTGACGCCTACAGCCTGATCTTCGGAAACATGGGCCCGGAAATCGCGGTAATGATCACGTCCGAAGCGGATTACAGCTTCCCCGAGGATTTCCAGTACTTCTGCCGCGTCGACAGCGACCCCTCGACGCTCTTCGTGGCGGCCGACAGCCCGTTCCAGACCGTCGACGACGTCATCGCTGCGGGAATGGAGCGCACGCTCTCCGTCGCGACGAGCCGGTTGCCGCACCCCGCGTCGATCGGCGCGCTGCTGCTCGCCGAGCACACCGGGGCGCAATTCAACCTGATCCCCCTTTCCGGTGGCCGGAACACGCTCGCCGGTGTGGTGACCGGCGAGACCGACTTCGGCGTCCTGCCGTCGGGCTCGGTCGCCAGTGCGGGGGAATCGGTGCGGACGCTCGCGCTCTGGGACGATACGAACCCGATGCCGGAGAAGCTCAACAACGCGCCGACAATCAACCAGCACTTCGGCACGAGCTTTCCCGCACTTGTCTCGGCCCGCGCCTTCGGCATCCATACCAAGGCCATCGAGGATCATCCGGAACGCTTCGAGTTTCTTTCCTCGACCGCGAAGCAGGCGTTCGACGACCCGGCATGGCTCGAGGCTGCTGCAGCGGCTGGCCAGCCGCTCGAACTAGTCAATTATGGCGATCGGGAGGCTTGCACGGCTTATGTCGACAACATGATCGAGGTCGCGAGGCGCTACAAAGACCTTCTGACCGGCGCCTGAACGACACGCGGCGGCGCGGACCGCATGCCGCCGCATCCCCCGATTCCGGAGAAAACTCATGGCCGACGATCCTCGTGAAGAACCATCGCGGGCGGCGGGAGGGGACCTGGTGCTCCCGATCGCTGCGATGGCGTTCACGACCTACTATTTCTGGTCGATATGGGACAGCCCTTGGGAGGCGCAGGTCGCCGCCTTCCTGATCGGTTCGATCCTGATGTTCCTGATCGCGATATTCCTTTTGCGCACCTTCAGGGAGGTGATCACCGGGCGGGCCAATCTCGGTCTCGGACCGTTGATCGGACCGTCTTGGATAACGCCCCGGCGGCTGGTCCTTCTCGGGCTCACGCTCGGCTATGCAATCGGGTTGGATTGGCTCGGCTTCACTCTGACGTCGTTTCTGTTTCTGTTTCTGGGAATGGTTACGCTTTCCGAGGCGCGGGGCGAGCTGCGCGCGTTTCTCCACTACGGCACCATTGCCGCGCTTCTATCGCTCGCCGGCTGGCTACTCTTCATCGTCGCCTTCGATACCCGCTTCCCGGCGGGTCCCTTCGAACGCCTGATGGAAGCGATGTTCGGACTATGATCAGTGGCGCCCTCTTTCTCGAGATGTTCGCCGCGTCGCTCGCGATGTGGTGGGTCATCATCCCCGCGATCTTCATCGGTCTTATCGTCGGCGCGATCCCGGGCTTCTCGGCCGCGAACACGATCATCATCCTCTTGCCGCTGACGCTCGCCGTCGATGTCCAGGTGGGCCTCGTCTTCATGGTTGCGCTCTATTGCTCATCACGGATGGGCGCGGGTGTGCCGGCGATTCTCGTCAACATTCCCGGCACGGCAGGCGCAGCAGCGACGCCGCTCGACGGCTACCCGATGGCGAAACAGGGAAAGGGTACACAGGCGCTGGCGATGTCCTTCGTCGCCTCGGTGGCAGGAGGTCTCATCACCACGCTAATCGCCATTTTGACGCTGCCCTGGCTTGCCAAGGTGGGCTACGTGATGCACTCGGTCGAGATGATCGTGGTGATGCTCTTCGGCATCTCCCTGATCGCGACCATTGCCGCGAAGGACACGCTGAAGGGGCTTATCGCCGGCTTCTTCGGCCTGATGATCGGCGCAATTGGCGCAGATCACATCTATGCCACGCCACGCGGGACGTTTGGATTTCTAGAGCTCTACGACGGCATCCCGCTCATTCCTGCGCTTGTCGGCCTCTTCGCCGTGTCCGAGGCCTTCGTCTTCATCGAGAACCGCTCCATCCTCAGCGACGAGGGCCGTGCACGAATGAAGGTGCGCGGTTGGGGACAGACGATCGAAGGAGCCGCGATTGCGCTCAAGCGCTGGTGGCATGTCGTCTGGACCTCTCTCATCGGTCTCCTGATCGGCGTTGTGCCCGGCGCGGGCGCGTCGATCGCATCCTTCGTGGCCTACCAGCAGTCAAAAACCTTCTCGAAAACGCCCGAGCTTTACGGGACGGGGCACCCGGAGGGCCTGATCGCTCCCGAAGCCGCGAACAACGGGGTGACGGCGGGCACGCTTATTCCGCTTCTTGTCCTCGGCATTCCGGGAGGCGCGACGGCGGCCATCATGCTCGTCGTGCTCCAGTTCCACGGCGTGCAAATGGGGCCACGGCTTTTCATGTCGTCGCCCGATATCGCCTTCGGGATGATCATGGCGATGTTCGTTACCTACATCTTCATGATCTTTACGGTTCTTCCACTCAGCCGTTACCTGAGCCAGGTGACGATGGTCTCGACCGTATACATGGCGCCTGTCGTTCTCGCTTTCACGCTGGTGGGCTCGTTTGTTCCGCGCGAATACATGTTCGACATGTATCTGGCGCTGGTCTTCGGCCTGATCGGCTACATTGCGCGCAAGACCGGCTATCATGTTTCCGCGATCCTTATCGGGGTGATCCTCGGACCTCTGCTTGAGGCCTACTTCCTGCGCGCGCTCCGGATCAGTCAGGGTGACCTGACCGTGCTCTTCTCGTCGACCCTCGGCAACGTGCTCTGGGTTCTGCTCGTGATCTCGATCTGCATTCCATACGTGGCGGAATGGCGGCGCAAGCGCGCCCGCGACGCCGCGTCCTCAGCTACACAGGAGTCCTGACATGACCTATCCCGGACGCGAAAAGATGTCCTACCGCGTGAGCCGCCTCGGCGCGCTCGACGACTTCGCCGGAGGCGGTCAGGTCGTGGTGCAGGGCAATTACGCCTATGTCGGCCACATGGACCCGCCGAACGGGACCTCGATCATCGACGTGTCGAATCCGCGGAATCCAAAAGTGGTGAGCCAGCTCACGCTTGAGGGAAACGCGACGCACACACACAAGGTGCGGGTCGTGGGCGACCTGATGTATATCAACGTCGAGCGCTACGACCGCCACTTCCGTCACAAGGCGACGTTGATCGACGGCACGAAGGCAGCGCTGAAGGAAGACCTGGGGCGCGAGCCGACCGATGATGAGATCGCCGACCGCATTGGCATTCCGCGCAAGCGGATGGGCGACCTCTGGGCGGCCTATCACGACGACTACAAGGACGGCGGCTGGAAGGTCTACGATATCAAGGACAAGGCGAACCCAAGGGAGATCGCCTATGTCAGGACCCACGGCTTCGGTGTGCACCGCTTCGATGTGGACGAGAACTACGCCTACATGTCGACCGAGATGGAGGGTTATCTCGGCAACATCCTCGTCGTCTACGACATGGCCGATCCGACCAGCCCGAAGGAGGTTTCGCGCTTTCATATAGCCGGCCAACACATCGCCGCCGGCGAGACGCCGAACTGGACGGGCTACAAGCACCGGCTGCACCATGGAATGCGGGTTGGCGACGAAATCTGGTGTGCCTACTGGCATGCGGGGATCCGCGTGCTCGATTGTTCCGATATCACCGACCTGAAGCTCATTGGCGAATACGACTACCACCCGGCGATCCCGGAGCCGACGCATACGGTGATGCCGCTGGAAAACCCCATAGGCGGACGCCGATACGCAGTGGCGGTTGACGAGGAACACGACCACCGGCACGGGGCGCTCCATGGGTTCATGTGGGTTTTCGACGTGACGGACGTCGGCGCGATGAAGCCGATATCGACTTTTGACGTCTCCGAGCGCGACAGTCCCTACGCGCGCGCTGGCGGCCGCTTTGGCGCACACCAGTTCCGCGAAAAGCTCGATGACACGCTCGTTTACCTAACCTGGTTCTCGGGCGGTCTCCGGATCGTCGACCTGAAGGACCCCACCCGTCCCGAGGAGATCGCCCATTACATCCCCGAGCCGCGCGCCGGCTTTCCGAGCCCCCAGTCGAACGACGTCGACGTCGACGAACGGGGCCTTGTCTACATGCTCGACCGCAACAAGGGTCTCGATATTCTTGTGTTCGACCGGCCATGACCGACATCAACTCGACATCGCGGCCGGGAGAGGAGGGGCTTCTGCCGCCTTCCATAGAGCCGGAGACGGCCAAGCTGGGCGTTCGCCAGGTTTCGGGCGTGAACGGTGCGTCGACGAAGACCGTCTCGACCGTGCGCGGCCATACAGCGACCACCGACGAGGCAGACGGCACCGACGACGGGCCGACCCCGCTCGAGACAGTGCTGATCGGCCTCGTCGGCTGCGAGGGCGTGATCATCAACCGAGTCGCCGACGCCATGGGCTTTGCCTATTCCGGCGTCGAGATCTCGGCCGAAGGGGAGGTTGACAAACGCGGCTCGCGCGGTGTCGCCGGGGTGCGCCCGCATTTCAACTGGATCGACCTCAGGATCCGGATCACCTCGGACGAACCGCTCGACCGACTGCATGTTCTTCAGAAGAACGTCGAGTACCGCTGCCCGGTGCTGAACCTCATGCGCGACGCAGGTGTCGAGGTTCGGGCGAAGTGGTCCATCAGGCGGGAGACCGGGACGTGAGAACGCGACTTCTCGGCGCATTGGAGGTGCCGGCTCTCGGACTCGGCTGCATGGGCATGTCGGTGGCCTATGGGGAACGCGACGAGTCCGGGTCGATCGAGACGATCCATCGCGCGCTCGACCTCGGCGTGACCTTCATCGACACCGCTGACGCATACGGGCGCGGACACAACGAGGAACTCGTCGGGCGGGCGCTGAAGGGTCGGCGCGGCGAAGCGATCATCGCGACCAAGTTCGGCAATATCCGCACTCCCGACGGAAAGTCCGACGTTCGGGGCGAGCCGGAGTACGTGATCGAGGCTTGCGAGAGAAGCCTTGCGCGGCTCGGAACCGACGTGATCGACCTCTACTATGTGCACAGGATCGATCCGAAGGTGCCGATCGAGGATACCATGGGCGCAATGACGCGGCTCGTCGAGGCGGGCAAGGTCCGTCACATAGGCGTGTCGGAGGCCGCGCCGGCGACGATAAGGCGGGCGCACGTCGTGCATCCGCTCGCTGCGATCCAGACCGAGTATTCGCTCTGGACCAGAGATGTCGAGCACGAGGTCCTTCCGACGTGCCGGGAACTCGACATCGGCTTCGTCGCCTACTCTCCACTTGGCCGGGGGTTTCTTTCTGGCACGATCCCGCGCCGCGACAGCCTGATCGAGACGGACCGTCGCCGGGACCACCCGCGCTATTCCGAGGAGAACATCGCCAGCAATACGCGGCTCGTCGAGGCGCTGCGGGCCATGGCTTCGGAGGTCGGATCCACTCCCGCGCAGGTGGCCCTTGCCTGGCTCTTGTCGCGGGGCAGCGACATCGTCCCAATTCCCGGGACCAAGAAGACGAAATGGCTCCAAGAGAACGTCGCGGCGCTCGACCTCGCACTCTCCGACGAGCAGATCGACCGCCTTGGCGATGTGTTCCTCCCCGGAGTGACGGCTGGCGACCGTTACCCGCCGGGCGGAATGAAGCGTGTGATGATCTAGCCGAACCAGCCCGCCGCGCCGGTCCAGATCAGCCGTGCCGCGAGGGCGAGCAGGATGGCGTTCAAAATCCAGAAGAAGCGGCCATCGGTGGTTCTCGTGAGAAGCTGGCGGCCGACCACGGTGCCCGCGAAGCCGAAGACGATCATGGCGATGACGAACGGCAGCCATGGTCCGAAGGCGAAGCCCAGAAAGCCAAATGCGATGGTCTTCAGGACATGCTGGATCGTCATCAGTGTCGAGTGCGTTGCGACATGCGCCTCGCGGCCGAGCGTCAGCGTCTTAACATAGGATGCGATGAAGGGGCCCGTCGCGCCGAAGAACATCGTCAGGAAGCTCGAGAACGCGCCGGTGAGCGCCGCCCATTTTCGGAAGAGCCCGGGAGGTCGCGCGAACACCGACCAGATGATGAAGAGGCCTACGCCGACCTGTACCGCCTGCGGTGGTATGCTGACAGCGATGGAACCGCCGAGGGCGACGCCGATCACCGATCCGCCGACGAAGGCCGGGATGATCGACCATTCCACGTGGCGGAGCATAATGGCGGCGCGCCCGAGATTGGAGCCGACCTGCACGATTCCGTGAATCGGGATTAGGACGGCAGGCGGGAGAACCGAAGCGAGGATGGCGATCAGCAGCGCACCGCCGCCGATGCCGAAAGCGGCGGTGACGAACGATGTGCCGAAGCTGGCGCCGAGAAGCGCGAAGGTTTCCGCAAGGGTCATGTCCGGCGGCAGCAGTTCATGGAACATCATGTGTCGAGCACCGAAGGATGAAAGAGGTCCTCGGGGGCAACGCGGCGGGCGGCGAGGTGCTGTACGACGGAGTAGCGGCACATCGTGTCGACCTCCTCGCGGTTCGCGGCGAAGCCGTAGCTCCAGAAATCGTCTCCCATTGCGGCGAGGGTCCGCTCGACGCACGCGCCGAGCCAGGGCAGCGTGAGGCGGTTTGCCGAGCCGAGCCACACTTGCTTCAGGCGGTCGATAGCGAGGATCCGCGCCTCGGTGAAGGCGTCGTAGACGGAGCGGGCGAGGCCCGGATCATCCTCGACGAGCGAAGCGCGTATTGCGACGACATGCATTATCGGAAAGAAGCCCGTGCGGCGGTGATATTCGGCCTCGACAGCCTCGAAGTCGGGTACGAGACGGCGGATGCGCACGTCGCCTGCGAGAAACGCCGCCGGCGGCTTCGGCGCGAGCAGCGCGTCGATCCGGCCGTCGAGCAGGAGTTCCTGGAGGGTCTCGCCTTCCGCGACCGGATCGACGATCATGCCCTCGGGAAGCGACAACTCAACCCGTTCGCGCCGGACGCCCACATCGAGCGCGCCTGTCTTCCAGCGAATCGTCGAGAGATCGACGCCGTATTCGTCTTGCAGAATGCCCCGCATCCAGAGACCTGCCGTCATCTGGTATTCCGGGATACCCACTGTCCTTCCCGCGAGGTCGGCCGGGCTTTCCACGCCCGACCCCTCTCGGGCGAAAAAGCCGTTGTGACGGAATGCGCGCGACAGGAATGCCGGAACAGCTGTGTATGGTGTGGGACCTCGCGAAACCTGAAGGATGTGGGTTGAGAGCGACATTTCGGTGATATCGAAACGCGCCTCCCGCGCGGCGAGTTGAAATAGCTTGGTAGTGGGCATTATCTGGGTTTCGAGGGCGACCCCTGGAATGGTGACCGTCCTGTCGTGCAGCGGCATTGCACGGTCGTGATCCCACGTCGCGAGGGTCAGGCGCGTCATCGCGCCGGCTCCCCCGCGACGACCGAGTTGCGCAGGGTACCAATAGCTTCGATTTCGCTCAGCACCTCGTCGCCCGGGAGGCAGTAGCGCGTCGCGGCGACCAGCCCCTCCGCGGGCTGCCAGGTGCCGCCGAGGTCCCTGTCGACCGACCACGCGGTGCCCGCCGGTGTCCCCGTCAGGATCACCATCCCCGGCTTCAGCGTGAAATTGACGGAGAAGAAGTGAATGAGTTCGGCGCAACTCCAGATCATGTCCGACGTGCTCGCAGACTGGCGCAATTCGCCGTTGATGCGGGTGCTGATCCGCAGGCGCTGCGGATCGGCGATTTTGTCGGTGGTGGTGACGACAGGTCCCAGTGGCAGGCTGGCGTCGAACGCCTTGCCGCGCCCGAGTTCATAGAAGACCGTGCCGTCCGGTGTGCGCCGGACCTGCCGGTCGCGCGCGGTCACGTCGTTGGCCACCGTGTAGCCGAATACGTGGGAGAGGGCGTCTTCGACGGGAATGTGGCGCCCCTCACGACCGATGACGATTGCCAGTTCGGTCTCGCAGTCGAGCTTGCCGGTAAGGAGGGGGTCGTGGACGATGCCGTCGTCAGGGCCGATCACGCAATCCATCGTCTTGAGAAAGAATTCCGGCTCCTTCCCGGACAGCGGGGCGTTAGACTTCTCGGCATTGTGGGCACGATAGTTGCTGCCTGCGCAGAGTACCGTCGAAGGCAGCAGCGGCGCGGCGAGCCGAACGTCCGACAGTGGCCGGCGCGCGGCGGTATCGATCAATGCCCGCGCGGCTGATAGGGCAGCGTCTCCACCTCGAATGAAGGCTACGGTGTCAGAAAAGGCCTTCGGGTCGCCGCCAGCTTCCAGCGGATCGATCAGTTCGTCGCCAATGACGAAACCCAGGCGGCGGGAGCCGTCGACATGGTAATTGGCAATTTTCATAGCGCACCTTTCAAAGATCAAGAAAACAGGAACGAAAGTGTCAGCAGCATACCCAACAGAGCAATTCCCACCCGCATCGGGGTCTCGGGAAGGCGGCCAGCCAACATTCCGCCCAGGTACCCACCCGCCAGACCACCGAGCAGGACCACGATGGCTGCGGGTAAATGTACCAGCCCTGACAGGAGCAACGGTACAACCGCTGTGGTGTTGATTGCGGTGGACAGAACGTTTTTTTCGGTATTGGCCGATTGGATCGAAGCGACACCGGCGAGCGTCAGCACTGCGATCAACAAAAAGCCCATACCGGCACCGAAAAATCCACCGTAGATGCCGGTTGCGAATATCAGCATCTTCGCCGCCACGTCGCGGTAACGGGTTGGCAGGAACCTGGCAGACAGCGTTGCAGTACGGTTTCCCAATGCGATGATGCCGACGGCGGCAACCAGCACGAAGGGGATTGCAGCTAGAAAGGCCCGCTCCGACGCCACGATGAGAAGCCCGGCCCCGATCAGGGCTCCAATCAGGGCCGGCCACATGCGCCGTAGCAGCGCTCCGCCCTGACCCGCGATCCGATGGCGGTTGATCCAGACCGCCGGCAGTTGCGCAGGCCAAAGCGCGACGGTGCCGGTGGCATTGGCAACAATCGGAGGCAGACCTGATGCCAAAAGCAACGGAAAGACGAAAAGTTTCGCGCCACCGGCGAGTGAGTTGACCATCCCGCCTACAATTCCTGCGCCTAGAAACAGCGCGAGCTCCGCCGCCGTCACGTGTGTTCCGCTTGGGTAGACGCCTCATTGGCGGCCGTTTCGACTTTGTTGGCGTCACGCGCGGCGAAATCAGCGGCTAGGTTCTCAGCGGTCATGGCATAGTGCGCTTCGGTCAAGTCGGCCGCTGCGGATATGTCTCGTTCCAGCACCGCATGCCAAATCGCAGCATGTTCCGCACCCAGATCACGGGTGCCACGACGCAAGTAGACTGAAGCGCGGCGATAACGTTCACACTGGTCGTGCAAGGCTTTGCGAAGTCGGAGCAGCCAATTGGATCCACAGGCAGCAACCATCGCGAGGTGGAAGGCCTCATTGGAGGCCTCCCAGCGATCGAGATCCGGGCCTCCGCCCGAAATGGCTTCATCGGCCTTCTTCATGCGGTAGGCTGCAGATACGACGTCAGCCTCCCACGCCTCGTCGCCTTTGATCAGCGACAGGCGCAGCGCCTCACGTTCGACGGCCGTTCGGGCGATGTTTAGGTCTCGGAATTCATCAATATCGAGTGCGATAACGGTGAAGCCGCGGTTGCTGCCAGCGGTCACCAAGCCATCGGCGCTTAGCCTTTGAAGCGCCTCGCGCAACGGCGTGGGGCCGACCGAGTAAAGTTCCGTCAACCGACCAATCCGCAAACGCTCACCTGGCATGCGGGTTCCGCGGATGATGTCGCGGCGCAGCGCTTCATATGCGGCTTCTGTCAATGTGTCGCCGCCGACCTGGTTGAGCGGCGTCGCTGCCTCCTGGTTCACGTTCGTTTCCTTCGCCGGCCCTACGGAGCCATCATAGTCGATGAATGGAGCGTTTGACAAAGCGTTTCATGGATGTAATGATATTTCATCGATAAAAAGCGGAAGTCTCGATAATGAAACTCATGACCTTCCGGCGGAACGACGAAATTGCCGCCGGCTACTTGGACGGCGATGACGTCGTGATTTGTGCTGAGGGTTCGGGCGCCGAGCGCGCTGTTCTTGATCTTGCGGCGGAGGGAGCGGCAGGCGTTGCCCGCTGGAAGGCCAAGACGAGGGCGCCGCGGGTGCCGCTGTCGGCAGTCACGGTGCTCGCCCCGATGCCCGCACCGCGGCGCGACATTTTCTGCGTAGGCAAAAACTATCTTGCCCACGCTGCCGAATTTCATTCCAGTGGGTTCGATTCAGGTGCCAAGGAAGAGGTTCCAAGCGCGCCGGTAATCTTCACCAAGGCCACGACCTCCGTGGTCGGCCCTGGCGTGGACGTCCTCGGATCGCTCGATTACACCGGGACCGTCGATTACGAGGGCGAACTTGGCGTCGTGATCGGGCGACAGGCATTCCAGGTGTCGAAAGCCAACGCTATGGATCATGTTTTCGGCTTCGTGGTCGTGAACGATGTGACGTCGCGCGATTTGCAGCGCAAGCACAATCAATGGGTTATCGGCAAGGGGATCGATACCTTCTGCCCCATGGGGCCGTACCTCGTGACCGTTGACGAGGTTGCAGATGTGGGTGCTCTGGAATTGGAAACGCGGATCAACGGCGATCTTCGGCAGAAAGCGCTGGTAGCGGACCTGATTTTTGACATACCAACACTCATTGAGACGATGTCACGGACGATGACATTGCTTCCGGGCGATGTCATCGCGACGGGCACTCCCGTCGGCGTGGGCATCGGGTTTACTCCCCCGAAATACCTGCAGGCCGGAGACGTCATGCAAGTCAGCATCTCGGGGCTGGGTGTACTGGAAAACCGGATCGCTTGAGCGTCTTTCAGTGATCCAACCGGACGAGACCATCAAAACCAGGGAGGATAAGATGGACCGACTGAAACTCACCACCGCGCTGATTGGCGCGACATTTGCGGGTATGGCGGCACTGCCGGCGACCGCGCAGGAGGGGTACTTCGCGGGCATGGACATCGAAGTCGTCGTGCCCTTCGCCCCAGGCGGAGCAACCTATGTGTCCGCAAAATTCCTGGAGCCGTTCTTCGAACGCCACCTTCCAGGCAACCCGACTGTGACAGTCGTGGACCGGCCCGGCGGCGGTTCGATTCTGGGCGCAAACTGGTTTGAGGAAAATGCAAATGACGACGGAAGCACGGTTCTCTTCACCACCTCGTCGACCTCGAACCCATATGTCCTCGGCCAGTCTGAAGTGGCCTATGATCTTGCAGCCTACCGTGTCGCGTATAGCCATGCTTTCGGCTCTGTAATATTCGTCTCACCTGAAATTGGGGTGGAAACGGCCGCTGACCTGCCGAATTCGACCAGCCCACTGGTCTACGGCGGCATCTCGGCCGCGGCATCGGATCTGCCAGCGGTGCTTTCCTTTGAGGTTCTAGGTCTCGACGTGAACTCAGTGATGGGCTTCTCGGGACGCGGGCCAACCTTGCTGGCATTCCAGCGGGGTGAGACCAACATCGAAGCTCAGTTCACGCCGGTTTACATGACCCAGGTGGTTCCGATGATCGAGGAAGGTGCCGCGATCCCGGTCTACAGCGGCGGATCGATTGCCGAAGATGGCAGGCTGAGCGCGCGCGATGCCGTTGCCCCCGATCTGCCCTCCGTGTTCGAGGTTCACCAGCAGATCCACGGTGAGGATCCGTCGGGCATCGAATGGGACGCGTTCCAGGCAATCGCGACCTCGACGTATGCGTTCGGGCTCACAGGCTACTTGCATCCCGACGCCCCGGACGAGGCCGTACAAGCCTTCGCCGATGGGGTGGCCGCAATGAACGAGGATCCCGAGTTCATCGAGGGCAGAAGAGAGATCACCGGCGGCACGCCATTGATGGCAGGTGCTGACATCGAGGATGATGTGCGCGCCGCGTTGCAACCATCGGACGAGGTGCGGGACTATCTGCGCGGGCTGCTCTCCGAGAAGTTCAACGTGAACTTCTGATCCGACGTCCACCAAGCTAGGGTCGGTCCGTCTGGGCCGGCCCTTTTTTGCAAAAATCGCCCAGGGGGCTCTAAATGTTCGAGCATGCGGCAGTCGCCCTTCAGGCGCTTTTGGAACCCATGCGCCTCTTGGCGCTGTTTGGCGGGATGTTCGTTGGACTGATCTTCGGCATGCTGCCTGGGCTCGGTGGCGTCGCGGCCGTGTCGATCCTGCTTCCGTTCATCTACCTGTTCGACGCTTACGCGGGCCTCGCGATGCTTCTGGGCGCCGTGTCGGTCGTCTATACCTCAGACACCATTACGTCGGTGCTGTTGGGTGCTCCGGGATCGCCTGCTTCGGCCCCAACGGCAATCGAGGGGCACGCACTGGCCAAGCAGGGCAAGGCGTCGCAGGCGCTGGGAGTTGGATTTCTGGCATCGATGGTCGGAGGGTTGATCGGCGCATTGGTGCTCTTTCTCGCCATTCCGGTTGCCGGACCGATTGTCTTGATGTTGGGCACGCCCGAATTGCTGATGTTCGCACTGGTCGGCCTGTTCTTCGCAAGTTCCATGGTCGGAAAAAATTTGAAAAAGGGCCTCGCCTCTGCCTGCCTCGGGCTCTTGCTCGGTGTTGTAGGCCCGGCAACGGCAGCAGCAGATTTCCGGTTCACCTTCGGTCAGGCGTGGCTTCTGGACGGCGTGTCGCTGACGATCATGGCGCTTGGACTTTTCGGGATCGCCGAGGCGATCTCAATGTTGGCCATTGGCGGGGGTATTTCAGGCAACAAGATGGTCTTGGGCCCACGCAGCGACGGCGTGCGCGACTTCTTTGCCCACAAATGGCTGATCTTGCGGTCCTCCATCATCGGAGTGTTCGGCGGCTTCGTGCCGGCTGTCGGGGCATCGGCCTCAACATGGGTGGCCTATGGGCATGCAATCCGCTCGACCAAAGACAAATCCCGCTTCGGCAAGGGCGAGATCCGCGGTGTCGCTGCGGCCGAGGGAGCCAACAACGCCACGGTTATCGCAGACCTGGTGCCGACATTGTTGTTCAGCGTACCTGGCGGCCCGGCTGCGGCAATCTTCCTCGGCGCTCTCTTCAGTTTTGGCTACTACCCCGGCCCTCGGATGGTGCAGGAAAGCCCGGACTTGATGTATCTCATCGTCTGGAGTGTGGCACTCGCCTCGGTTGCGGGCGCGGTGATCTGCTTCTTCATCACGCCCCATGTCGCAAAACTCACGCGAATTCCCTTTGCCATCATTGCCGCACCGCTCTTGTTGGTCATGGTGCTTGGCGCTCAGAAATCGACCGGCACGATGGGGGATCTCTATCTGCTGTTCGGCCTCGGCCTGCTGGGCTGGATGATGAAGCACGCTGACTGGCCGCGGGCTCCCGCTTTGGTGGGATTCGTGCTTGCCAAGCCGATGGAACAATATTTCTGGTTGTCCAACCAGCTTCACGGCTGGTCCTGGTTGACCCGACCCGGTGTCCTCATCATAGCCTCCATTGTCGTGATCCCGCTAGTGCTGACCGGCTGGCGTCTGGTCAGGTCGCATGGTGCGGCGGTTGCGGCTGGCAGTGCGGTCGGTGTGGTTGCGGTCGAAGAAGACCTGGCCGAACCGGGACATACACGCATCATATCAGCTGTTCTGGCGCTGATTGTCACTGGCGCCTTCGGCTATGCCATGTGGGAATTGCAGAGTTTCAATCGCACGTCGCAGCTGTTGCCAGGCTTGGCGATCTACCCGGGCTTCCTGCTGTCTGTGATGCTCCTTATCCGGGCGTTGCGAAGCTTGCCTGGCTCCTCATGGGGCGATTTCAACGAGCATTGCTTATTGCCGATGCTGGTCGTCTACCCCGTCGCCATCTGGGTTCTTGGGTATCATCTGCCGACAGTGGCGCTACTCGCATGGCTGCTGCTGGTGAGTGCTGGTATGCGCTGGAAGGGAGCGCTGATCTACGGTGCACTGATCTTTGCGACGATCCTGGGCATGTACCGTCTCATGCGCGCGGACGTGCCGGTTGGGCTCATCGGGGACCTGTTCTGAACCAAGCAAGCGAAGGGAAAACCATGCAGATTGATGATGATATCATTGAACCTAGTATCGATCCTGCGACGCAGAAGATTGCTCTGCGGCATGTCAAGGCGGTGAACGCGGGCGGCACGCGGACGATGGTGCAGGTGCGCGACTTCGACCCGGTCTTCACGGATGAACCGGCAAGCCTGGGAGGCACCAATACCGCTCCTAGTCCGCTCGAGACGGTGCTTGTTGCACTGGTTGGGTGCGACGGCGTTATCATTCATGGTGTCGCTAAGGCGATGGGTTTCGATTATCGGGGTGTGGAGTTCGCTTGCGAAAGTCAGATCGACGTGCGCGGCCCAAAAGGTGTGGCTGGCGTGCGGCCCTATTTCGAGGCTGCAACTCTGGATATCATCATCTTCACCGACGAAAGCGGGCAGCGGTTGGAACAGCTCAAAAAGAACGTTGAGTTTCGTTGCCCGGTCATGAACCTGCTTCGTGCCGCCGATGTGCAACTCACGGCGAATTGGACGCGTCGCCCGGCGGATGAGTTCGTGCCTGCCATTTAGTGCGCGGGGCGACCACCGGAGTCTTCAGCTGGTCGCCCAGCACACTGTCAGAAGAAGTTGGCTTGAGGCGGGGGGAGGTGGTTCCGGAAGTAAGCAACCGGGGAAGGCCGCGATCAGGCGGCTTGGCGGATGTCCGAGGACTTCCAGTGGCAGTGTCAGAAGGAATCTTGTTGAGACGGGCAGGAGGCCTTGTCAGAGAAACCTAGCTTGAGGCGCGACATGGCGCTGGCTAGCGTCTGGTCATGACCAAGAACAGTGAGCTGCTGCCGGTTTCGTGGACACCGGGTTAGGTTTGCATAGCGCGCTCCTCGAACGCCATGGGGCTGAGATAGCCCAGCTTGGAATGCCGACGCCGCGGGTTGTAGAAGCGCTCGATGTAATCGAAGACATCCGCGCGTGCCGCATCGCGGGTGCGGTAGACCTTGCGGGCCGTCCGCTCGGTCTTAAGCGATGAGAAGAAGCTCTCCATCGTAAGCGCCTCGCCGACCCCCTCCTGCCCTTGCTGACCGCGTTATGCGACTGATCCCGGTGTGTTCACGGATTGGACGTCGCGATGGAAGGCTATTTGGACGGCTCAACGGACGGCTC
>Ga0008835_101035_pt1 | contig 16823 bp, 22 predicted proteins | sample HotLakConsoUCCRE_FD_62215 | JGI IMG/M metagenome (GOLD analysis project Ga0008835, IMG submission 62215) | Hypersaline microbial mat communities from Hot Lake, Washington, USA - Hot Lake Consortium UCC-RE (Hybrid Assembly) ... | reverse complement strand
GGTTTCCCGCAAAATTGGGAACACGGTGATTGGGCGTGAAATTCGCTCGATGGCGTCGGAGGCGGGCATCCCGCTCCTGACTGCTGAGATCGAGCAACGGGTCGCCTACGCGGAAAGCCTGACGATGGGAAAGACCATCTTCGAGTGGTCGCACACAGGGCCCGCAGCGAAGGAGATCAGAACCCTAACCGACGAGATTATCGAGCATGTCCAAGAAGAGCTTCGCGACAGCGCCGCGGCCCAAGCCGCTCGCGCCTGAAACCATAGACGCCTACGTCCAGGGTGGGGCAGGGCACGACACCACCTCACGGCCTGCGCCTGAGCCGTCTGGAAAGGCGAAGGACGTTCCCATGAAACGCCTCAGCATCGACCTGTCGGAAGAAGCGCATCGGCGCTTCAAGGTGGCCTGCGCGGCCACGGGGCGGAAGATGGCAACTGAGTTGACGGCCTTTATCGAGAGGCGTACCTCGGAACTCGAGGAGGAGTCCCACAAATGAGCATTACCACAAATGTGGGTTTTTTCGTCATGTCATTTGACCTCCTCAACGTGGGTGGCTGTGTGTCGGAGGGTCGCTGATGGACCCAATCTCAGATGCATTCCATGCAAAAGACTTCCGGATCGCCTTCCTCATGAAGAAGGGTACAGCCTTCCAGGACTGGTTCGCCGAGCTTGCCGGACATGCTTTCGGAAGCGACTTCGAGGCTGTGCGCCCATATGGCAAGCAGGGCGACTGGAAGTGTGACGGGCGCCGACTGAGTACCGGGACGATTTTTCAGTGCTATGCCCCTGAGACAGCGAGCGATCAGAACACAATTTCGAAGATCAACACGGACCTTGCCGGAGCGGTCGAAAAATGGCCGGACTTCATCAAGGGTTGGATATTCGTTCATAACGATCCGCGGGGTGTGCCTCCAGCAGTCGCTGCCCACCTCGACGCAAAGCGGGCCGAACATCCAGACTTAGAGATCGAGATCTGGCTGGAACCGGAACTCGTAGGGCTGTTTGGAATGATGACACCCGAGGCCAAGCGGCTGATGTTCGGCATTGCCCCGACACAGGGCACAGCTCACTCAATCGGCCTCGCAGACTTGGAGCCGGTGATCTCAGCGCTTCAACGCCATGAGCCGGACCCAAGTGACGAAGTCCCGCCACCACCATCGGCTAAGAAACTCGAAAAGAACGCCCTGTCCAACGAAGCGAGTGCACTCCTCAGGTTTGGGCGACTGCGTGTCCGACTCGTCGAAACCTATTTCGGCAAGAATGTCCGCGTCGAACTCGGGGAAAAAATCGCCGAAGCTTTTCGTGACCGGTATGCTGAACTCCAAGCACTTGACCTGTCCGCCGATCAAATTCTCTCTTATCTCCAACAGTTTGCGGGTGTTTCAGGAGAACCAAAGCGCCAAGCGGCGGCTATGGCCGTTCTGGCTTATTTCTTTGATCGTTGTGACATCTTCGAAGACCCCGATGAGGAGGCGGTAGGTACATGATCCTACCGACTAAGCATGTACGGACGGATCGAGCACTCATCGGCATCGGCGGGGAGCTGTTGGGCCTGCTGCGTGAACCAATGACGGTATCTCGTCTTTGGAATGAGGTCCGAGAGCGGCGAACGGTAGCTACGCCCGCCGCACCAATAGATTATGATTGGTTTGTACTAGCACTCGATTTCCTCTTCATGGTTGGGGCGGTCGAAAGCAGGCGTGGCCTGATCGTGAGGGCTGAACCATGATGCGACGGATCAGCAGCGATCTTGCTTCGTTCAAAACGCTTTCGTTCAAGCCGGGGTTGAACATCCTCCTAGCAGACAAGAGCGAAGGGGCTACTGACCGCCAATCTCGAAACGGGGCGGGGAAGACCAGCTTTGTTGAGCTGGTTCACTTCCTCTGCGGTTCCAACGCGCCGAGAGACAGCATTTTCCGAACGCCCGAACTGCTTGAGTCGACGTTCGAGGTTATCATGAACGTAGGCGACGAAGAGTTTTCTGTCGCTCGTTCCGGCAAGAAGCCGAGCACAATCATACTTAATGGTCCTGCCGAGATTCTACCAATCCAGCCGAAGTTCGTGGAACAGGAAGGGCACTACGAAATCTCGAATGAGAACTGGAAATCGATACTCGGTGCCTGTTGGTTCGCTCTGGACGCGCCCCCGAATCCTGACGACAAGAATTCTCCTACGTTCCGCTCTTTGTTCTCCTACTTCGCACGCCGCCAGGGTAGCGGTGCGTTCCAAAACCCTGTGCAGCACTCCGGCCAGCAACAGTTATGGGACCAACAAGTCGCCATCTCCTACCTGCTTGGTCTCGACTGGCGCATCCCCAGTGATTTGCAGGGTCTGAGAGGCAAAGAGAAGATTGTCAAAGAGCTGGGCCGGGCTGCTCGGTCTGGCGACTTGGGGACGTTCGTTGGCAGGGCGGCCGATATCCGAACGCGGCTTGCTGTTGCAGAGCGAAAGATTGAGCGACTATCGTCGCAGCTACAGACCTTCCAGGTCATTCCAGAATATCGCGAACTCCAGACTGAGGCGAACGAACTCACAACGCGGATCAATGGACTTGGTGAGGAAAATTTCATCGACCGAGGATTGATTGACGATCTGGAAGCTTCTCTATTGGAAGAGCGAGAGCCGGACCTTTCCGACCTTGGGAAGCTTTACGACGAGGCCGGGGTTGTGCTGCCCGACATGGTTCGTCGCCGATTTAATGAAGTGGAGGTCTTTCACCGAACCATCATCGAGAACCGACGCTCGCATCTAGCGAGCGAAATCACGTCTGCATCTCAACGCATCCAGCAGCGGGAGCGAACACAGACCGATCTCGACGCGCGTCGGCGGCAGATTATGGAGATTTTGCAGTCTGGCGGTGCATTGGAACAATACACCGCAATGAGAGAGGAACTTGGGCGCGCTGAGGCTGAGGTCGAAGGTCTTCGTCAAAGGCTATCTGCGGCGGAAACACTTGAGAGTTCAAAGGCCGAGCTGGAGATTGAAAGGGCTCGCATCGCTCAAGCATTGAGAGACGATGTTCACGAGCGCGAAGACATCGTGAACGAAGCGATTGTGACCTTTGAAGAGCTTTCGGAGGCTCTGTATGAGACCGCAGGAAGTTTGACCATCGACGCTACCACCAACGGTCCAAGCTTTGAGGTCAAGATTGAGGGGCAACGCAGCAAGGGCATCACGAACATGCAGATTTTCTGCTTTGACCTGATGCTCCTCGAACTAAGCAGTCGGCGTGGAAGATCGCCGGGCTTTCTGATACATGATAGTCATCTCTTTGATGGCGTGGATGAGCGCCAAGTAGCAAAAGCGCTCCAGCTCGGCGCGGATCGTGCTGCCGAGAATGGCTATCAGTATATCGTCACGATGAACTCCGACGTTCTGCCAGAGGACGGCTACCGGCCTGGATTTGACGTAAACGCATACATTTTGGACACAAAACTTACGGACGCCACAGACTCTGGGGGTTTGTTCGGTCTGCGCTTCTAGTAGAGCGAGCTACATTGCAGGCTTAAGCTCGTCGCACAGTCTTGACGCTGACGCGGAAGAGCTGGGCAATCTCTGAGAGCCGCCGACCTTCCTCGTCGCGCATACGGCGCACCTCGTCACGTTGAGCGGCGGAAAGGGCAGGGGGACGACCTCCGACCCTACCGCGCTTCTTCGCGGCCTCCAGCCCCTCCTTGGTACGCTCGGAAATCCTCTCGCGCTCGAACTGCGCGATGGACGCGAAAACGTGGAAGATCAGGCGACCGGCGGGCGTAGTCGTGTCGATATCCTCGGCCAGCGACCGGAACCCGCCGCCGCGCTCTTTGATGGCCTCCACGATGTCGAGAAGGTCTCGCAGCGACCGTGCGAGACGGTCGTACTTGGTGACGACGATCACGTCTCCTGGGCGAAGCTGATCGAGGAGCTGGTCGAGCTGAGGGCGCTTCCTGGTCGAGCCGCTGATCTTGTCCGCGAAGGTGCGCTCTGCGCCTGCGGCTGTCAGGGCGTCGGTCTGTGCATCGAGGAGCTGTTCGTCTGTCGAGACGCGGGCATATCCGAAGATCATGCTTTCATGGTGCCATAAACGTCCCAAAACTCCAAAGGTTTTGGACGTAGGGTTTTGTCCCGCTCAAGTCGTTGGTTTCGCGTAGGGCAGGGGAGAGGGGCAAAAACGACCGTTTTCGACCCACCACATGCAACGTTATGTACTTTTTGATTCTTGTGTCGTAGTGTACATCTTGAACTTTACGGCAACATCGCTATGGTTTGGAGTCCGCGCCCGACCCTGCCCGCCGCCCGACTGTGAGGACCACCATATGTCACACCCAGATGGCTCCAGCCCCCGAAGAAGCTGCTGCAACGGAAATTCCCTCGAACTTAGCACCCTCCCTGTGGATGCAAAAATTGCACTACTAAATGCTCATGACCAGAAGGAAGCAAAAGCCGCTATCAATTTTGTTTTCGAAATGGTCAACGGAAATGTTCGAGTGAATGTTGATGACCATATCTACTTCTCCTCGGAAGACGTTGGAGATTGGCAAGTTCAGTTTTCGACTGCCCGCCATGTCTTGATTATTGATAACATTGTCAAGAATCCACCTCGAAAAGCCATCGGCACCTTTAACGGTATTCATGTCTGCGCCCATGATGCCAATAAAAGGAAGAATGGCGGCAATCATAGCGATCAAATACGCCTTATATTGGATATTCTTTGTGAGAGCAGCCGCAATACACCTATGCTCTACAATGACCATGAAGGCGTCTGGAACGCGCGAGATTGCGAGCAACGCAGCGGTGATGCTTTGCATTTAAATCTCCATGCAATCAGCCCTGCCGTAATATCTGCTATAGTGGATATTTTTGGACCATCGACTGCTTGTGCGCCACCTGACGAATTACTTTCTATTGTTCGCCAGAAGCTGCTGAATAGCCTCGCTTCATCTTCGGCATGTGAGAAGTCTCGGCTTGCTGCGAGCGGCCTTAGTGCTCCTGGAGACAGATGCGACTTTTATGATGATCTGCAGCAATCGGCTATTGCGTACAAAGCGTACCTATCGTACACGACCGTCGCCGACTGTAGCAGGCTGACAATGCTTCGTGATCCGTTCACCAAACTGGACTGTTCGCGCTCTGAGCATCGGGAACTTTGACATGATCAACTTCTACCAAGCTGTCGGTCATCGTCTGTTCTCGCATCATCGCCTTCCTGGCACCGAAGCAGAAACCCTTCATGATGGGACTGTTAAGGCCATCCTCTGTGTGGAGAACTAAGAAATGACAGATCACCTGACCTCATCCGTCGCCGATGTTAGGAAAGACCTCGGAGACCTTCTAAGCCGGGCTCACTACCAGAACGAGCGAATAACCGTCACAAAGCGTGACAAGCCGTTCGCGTCTTTGGTTTCTGTACCTGACCAGGAACGGCTCGATAAGATGGATGAACTCGCCAAGCGTCTTGGGATATCGCCTGATGAGCTTCTGGCGCGATACGAAAACGCCGTGGCAGAGGATAAGGTGCTCTCGCAGGAATGCAGCTCGCACAGTGACGCTGCAGCTTAGAAAGCTCTGCAACATAGGGTGGCCATAGGCCACCCCCACCTCATAGCAAAACGGCCTTAACGGCCGTTTTGTACATTTTGTACTTGACGAGAATCGGCATGCACCCTACGTACGTGATGTACATAACGTACATCAACGCAGGAGCGTGCAATGTCCCACCTCGCATCCGTTGGTCAACACGACCGCTCGGGACGACGAAACGTCCAGCGCCGAGATTCGAATACCCATGGCAAAGATGCTGAGGTCGCTCAGCTAGACGCTGCCAAGGGCGCTGAACGCAATGTCCGTCGCTTCCGACGTCACAGATTCTCTAGCGAAATCCGCCAAGAGATGCGCGCCCTAAGCCAATCGAAAGACAACCTCCACGGGGTCGCCGCAGCTGCGGAAGACGCCGTTATCATTACCCTGGCTGTCGCTCTCTCGATCTGGACACCGATTTTCTACCCGCTTTCTCTGGTTCTGATCGGGACGCGCCATCGCGCACTCGCTACGATCCTCCATGAAAGCTCCCACTATACGTTCTGCAGAACCCGCTGGCTGAACCGCGTCTTCGGGATGATCGCCGGTTGGTCGATCTTCCAGACTTTCTATGCCTACCGAGCCTCTCACGTCGAAGCGCATCATCCGCATCTGGGGGATGAAAGCCGCGACCCGGACCTGATCAACTACCAGAACCAAGGTCTCTTCGAGGCTGATGCACGTGACCTTGTTAGGAAGCATTTTCTGCCGCTCCTTCTTGGCCTGAAGACGTGGGTGAACTTCGGAAATCTCGTCAGGGACCGGCTTCTTCCGAGGAGCTGGGACGCGCTGCCCTCAGCGGCCAAATGGGAGTATTGCGGCTTCATCACATTCTGGGTCGTGATTGCAGCAACGTGCTATCACTTCGGTCTTCTCCTTGAACTCGCGCTGTTCTGGTTTCTGCCGTACTTCACGGTTTTCCAAGCCACAAACTGGCTCATCGAGCTTGCCGAGCACTTCCCGCTGATCCGGCTGTACGACGCCGAACTCTACATGACCAGAAACCGGCGCGGCCCCTGGATCGAACGTTTCTTTACCGGGATGCATGGCGAGAACTGGCACCTGGTTCACCACCTGGTGCCGGGAATCCCCTTCTGGAAGCTCGCACAAGCTCACGAGATCATGATGAAGGACCCCGTATACGCCGCCGCGAACGAAAAATCTGGTGGGCTTGTTATGAACGGCCCCGCTGGTGAGCCGAGCATCGTCTCACTTCTCGGCGAACAACTCGCCGAAACTCAGAGACATGCGAAAATCTAATCGATAAGGAGTCTATCAAAATGAAATTCGTCATTGCCCTCAATAAAAAATCTCCGCTAACCGCTCAGATCAATGCAGCAGGACACCTCTGTTTAGGTATGCCGGCGCTAATTGATGGCAGGTCGATCATGCTCCGCACTTTCCTCGACAGAGATGGCGCGAGAGGATCGTTACTTACTGACTACCCCCTGATCATCTTCTCGGCCCGAAACAGCAATCATTTGCGCGACGCACATGCATTGGCGCTCGATTCTGAAATTGTTGCCAACGCATTCTTCGAATGCCATCGCGATCCCGACCCTGACGAGCAAGAGGCGTTGGTCCGCAAAGTGCCGCTGAGCGAGCAGGAATATGTCGGTCTATCCCTGTTTGGGGCCGACGATGAACTGCGCGCAGTGACACGCCGCTTCTCTTTGATGCGCGAAGCAAAGCAGGAGGCCTAAGATGGGGCTACAGGACATCGACTTCTCTGGTCTGCCTTACACCTGGAAAGATGCGCAACGCCTTTCATTTGCGGTCTTTCCAGAACATGGAATGAACGCTGATCAACGGTACAATCTTCACATGGCACGGATGCTTCTTTCGGTACTGCTCCTGACGGCGCTAAGGCACCACATTCCGAACATGGAATATGTCAGACGGCTTGCCTCCGACATGGATCGGGCACCTGAAGAGATATCGCGTGATCTGTCAGACCCCATGATTGATGAAACGAGGCAAGCCGTGGAGGCATCGGTGAAATGTATCGGTTCCCTGTTTTGTGAACCGACCAAGTTTCTGGTTCTGAACATCACTCAGGAACGCGCCGCCAGCTTGAACTCCCAACTACGGGGATTCGTCTTCAGCGATCTTTAGGGCCGACTCGAACTGTGGGTATGGTTAAGCAACCAGCAACGGCGAACAGGACGAGGGCATGGCGGAAATCGTGATTATGCTTGTGCAGGGCGGCACGACATCCGCGATCCATGCGGCGAGGCTTCTGCACGATCTTTACACCGAACTGTGGGGCGGCATGGCTCCCGATGCCTTGGAAGTCGAAGCGACGGCATGCTCACTTCTGGAGGAAGGCGCTATCTACGGGATGATCGCCTACGATGGTAAGGTGCCGGTTGGCGTCATCATGATGGCCCCGCGTGCAGCGACCTATGCCAACGGAAAGTTCGCAGAGATCACAGAACTCTACGTCGCTCCGGCATACCGCTCCCGTGGGCTAGGAGCACGGTTTCTGGACCAGGCCAAGAAGAACACGTCGTTCCGCAGATGGACGCGGCTCGAAGTGAGCACGCTCAACCGCAACCCGAGCCTGTTTTTGCGCGAGGGCTTCACAGAAACCGGGCCACGCTTGGAGTGCCTGCTTCCGGGCTCGCCTACGTGATGGCGCCAATATGGCGGTCGATCTCTCTGGCGGCCTCGGCCATCAACTGCTCGAATCTGTTCTGGTCCGGCGGCACGTCAATCCACTGAAATTCGTAGAGATGGATCGTGTCCTCAACGCCATGTCCTTCGTCCGTCCAGACCGGCCCCGCGAGCCGGTACAGACCGTCCGGCAGTTCGCCGGTTGTCCATCTCGCCGAGAAGCGAGGCAGGGCGGCATGTCGAATGATCGAGCTGGCGGCGCTGTAGGTTTCGATGATCCAGCTCATGACGGATTCGGTCCTTCTTCGGGGTCAGGCCCGCCGACTGGCTCGCGGTCAGGCTCCGGCTCAGGCTGCGGTTGGCGGTCGTGCAGGAAGGTGGCGGCGCGCTGAGCGTGACCGGCGGCAGTGAAGATTGCCCGCTTGTCATCTTTCAGCACCTTGATCCAGGACGCGATGTAGGCGGCGTGGTCATCCCGCACCTCGGGCGTGACATCGAGGTCGGCGGACAGGAAGGCGCTGCCGATCTCCGCGACCAGCTCTTCCATAGCGTAACCCTCGTCGCCCCAGCGCTTGCGCCCGAAGTCGCGGTCAAGACGGCTCTTGTGGCCGGTCCAGTGCGTGGCTTCGTGCAACAGGGTGGCGTAGTAGCTCTCGGGGTCGCGGAAGAACTCGAAAGGCGGCATCTGAATGATGTCGGGGTGCGGAGCGTAATATGCACGATTGCCGCCATGCCGAACCTCGGCACCGATATGGGAAAGGAAGCTCTCTGCGGCCGTGATCCGTTCGCCGGAATCCAGGATGGGCGGCGAGGCCGTAGCGTAGTAGTGCTGGGGCAGTTCCTCGATCTGCTCGACGTTGAAGACGGTGTAGCCCTTCATGAAAGGGATCGTTCGTTCGGCTTCTTCGCCGGTCTCGTCATCGGTCTCGGTACGGGTGATGGAATTGGCATAGACGACAAGGCTGCCGGTCTCGCCCTTCCTGACGTGGCCGCCGAGTTGCTTCGCCTGGCGGAACGTCATCCAGATCGGCGCGATGTAGCCGCGCGCTTCGGCTTCCATCCAGAGCATGATGACATTCACACCGGAGTAGGGCTCGCCGTTGTGCCGCAACGGGCGGGTGATCTTGCCTGCCGCGTGTTCGGCGTTCCAAGGCTTCATCCAGGGCCGCACCCCAGCCTCCAGGCTTTCAACGATGCGGTTTGTAATTCGTTCGTAAACATCTAACTTCATAACTGTACTCACTCTTTAAATAATTGAATTTGATAACAAAATATTGATTTCCGCGCAAATTTCTGGCTCAGAACAAGCTGAGCTGGCGCTGTTCTTCAAGGAGCTTCTGCTGTTCCCTGCGGTACCGCCGCCACGCTGGCGTATCGGACTCATGGTCCAGCCACGCGGCACGTAGCTCGACCATCTCTGAAAATGCCGCTCACGCACATCACGGAAGAAACGAGACGCATCCTCGGGGCCTAGTCCGAGATGCCACAGGCTGACCGTCACGAAGGTGTTGAACGGCCTGCCGATGGCCTCAGCGGTACGGACGCTGTGCAGGAGCGAGGCGGCGGCTTTGCGCTTGATGAAGGAGGTGGGACCGGACACCGGGCATGACTCGATTTGGTGGATAACGGGCGCACATATACTAAGGATGGTGTGTCTGGTCGAGTGTTCCCCTTATGTCCACACTCTTAGCCGGATCAACGCTCCGGCTCGTGTCCCCGATCCTTCGGCTTCTGAGCCTTCGACCAGTCGCTCGACGGTCGGCTGTTGTCCTGCTCCGGCGTGCGATGGCGCTGCCACCAGTCCTGCTGGCGGGTTTTCAGCTCCTCGGCCTTGCGCTCGCGGGCACGCTCAAGGCCGAGCTCCTGTTCCTTTCGGCGCTGCGCCTGTAGCTCCCTCAACCGTGCCAGCTCGGCCTCCTGCTGGCGTCTGAGCCTGTCCCTGGCTTCCTGCATGCGCCGCTCGGTGTCGCGGATCGTCGCCTTCAACTGCTCCAGCCGGTGCCGGTCGGCCTCCTCCCTGCCGGTTAGCTTGCGTAAGAATCCGCGCCAGCCGCCGATATCCAACTGCTCCGCTGTCGCCCTGGCCTCGGCCTTCACGGTGCGGAGTCCCTGTCCGTAGAAATCAGCGAGCCGGTCTTCGAGCTGGCTCGCGGCGCGGTCGTGTTCCTGGGATTGGTCGAGTCGCGTGAGGGCCTGCGCCGAATCCAGCTCGGCCTGTTTCTGCTTGGCCCACCACTCGAACCGCTCCCGCTGTCGCTCGATCTCTCGACGGAGGTGCAGAAGCTCGGCGTGCATGTCCGCCCGCTCGGCGTTCGCCTCCCGGCGGCGGTCGTTTTCTTCGGCGACACGGGATGGCTCGTCCCTGCGCCGCATGGCGGTGACGTTGGGGCCTTCATGCTGCTCGGGCTCGCGGTCGATCCCCTGCGCCTCCAAGGAACGGTGATCAACACGCGCCTCGACACCTGCCCGCTCAAAAGCAAGGTTCTGCGCCTGCGCCCATTCCTCCCGCCAGCGGTCGATGTTGCCCCGGTCGTTCCAGTCGCGGACCTTCTTGCCGAACCCCTCGCCGGTCAGCTCCCGCAGCGTGAGCATGACATGGGCGTGGTGGTTGCGCTGGTCGCCTTGGCGATGCGGGGCGTGGATCGCGACATCGGCGATCATGCCCTCCGCAACGAACTGGTCTCGAACGAACTGGCGCACCAGCTCGACCCGCTGACCATCGTCCAGCTCGTGCGGAAGCGAAAGCTGAACCTCGCGGGCGAGCTGGGCGTCCTTCCGGCGCTCCACGGCTTCGACCGCGTTCCAGAGGGTTTCGCGCTCCAGCATCCAGGCCGGGGTGTTTTCAGGGGCCATGATCTCGGCGTGCAGGACGCCGCCCTTGCGGGTGTAATCATGGGTCTCGCCGTAGCGCATGTCCTGGAGCTGCTCGCCCGATCTGTAGGCAGCGGCAGCGACAGCACTGCGACCAGTGCTGCGCTTAATGAGCGATGCGGAAAAGCGGTAGCTAGCCATATGCACCTCCCGCCGTCTCCCCGACGCGAGGGGCTGTGATCGACCGGCAGAACGGTCGCGCACACATCGCTTGCGATGTATAAGTGCGCCATTCCTTCGTCATGGAAACCCGCTCCGTACCGCCGATCATCTCTCGATTCCTCGCAGCAAGACCCTGCTGCCGTTGAAACTTGCTCCTAAATTTTGCCCGAAAAGCTTCTTCGTGGTAAGCCTTGAAGGAGACGATTTCCACAGATTTGATGACCGATGACAGCGCGCCGCAAATCCCCAGAAGAGAAGATCGCCGAGCTTGAGCAACAGGAAGCCCGGATCAAGGCGCGACTCCAGCGGGAGAAGGCCAAGCTTCGCGAGGCGGAACGTAAGGCTGACACGCGCCGCAAGATCATCGCCGGGGCCATCGCGCTCGAACATGCGGAGATCAATCCCGAGTTCGGCGCGGAGCTGTGGAAGGTCATCGAGAAGTCCGTGACCCGCGAACAGGATCGCCAGCTCCTCGGCCTGGGCGACTGACCCCGTGGACGCCACTGCCGTTGCCTCGTCAGAGAAGAACATCCTCCTCGGCCTGTCCCTGGCCGGAGAGATGACCTCTTGTGAGTTGTATAGCCATGCCCTGACCTTCGCCGCGCCGCGCACCGGCAAGGGGGCCTGCCAGATCATCCCGACCTTGCGGGACTATTGGCGCGGAAACGTCATCTGCGTCGATCCCAAGGGCGAGGCCGTCACTGAGTCGGCAAAGCACCGCGAAGAGATGGGCGACCGCGTGGTCTGTATCGACCCCGTACCTGATCCCGACTCGGGCGCGTACTGCTCACCGGATCGCTACCGCGTCCGCTTCAACCCTCTCGACCTGGTGCGTGAGCGTGGAGCCGGATACCGCGATCTCATGGCGCTGGCCGATGGCCTTGTGCTCAGCGGCGATTATCGTGGCGACTCCTTCTTTGATGATGCCTCCCGCACCATCATCGCCGGTGCGCTCGCCTACATCCAGGAAACCGCCCCGCCCGAAGATCGTCATCTCGGCAGCCTGCGCCGCGTACTGCGGGATATGAACGATCCTGGCGAGCGGAAGAACCTGTTCGCGGTCATGAAGGGCTGCTCCAAGTATGGCGAACTGGCTCGGGAAGCCGTCTCCTACATGGAGCGCGAGGGCGGCAAGTCGGACTCCATCTTCACCACGGCGGCCAAGGAGGTGAACTGGCTGGCCGATGAAGACATGGTGGATGCCCTCAGCGCCTCCGATTTCGACATGAATGATCTCCGGCGCGAGAAACTGTCCATGTTTCTTGTGCTGCCGCCTGACGCGCTGGAAATTCATGGACGATTTCTGCGGCTCTTCGTCCGCTGCGCCCTCGCCGTCATGAAACGCGGTCAGGTCGATCAAGGAGAGTCGACAAACCGGTCGTGCCTGTTCGTCCTCGATGAGTTTGCCAAGCTCGGGCGGATTGACGTGATCGCCGAGGATGCCGGAGTGATGCCGGGCTATGGCGTGTTTCTCTGGCCTATCGTCCACGGGATCGGCCAGCTCGAACGGGTCTATGGCCGCGAGAATGCCGAAACCTTCCAGGGCTCGGCGACCGTGGTCACGGCCTTCGGCCTCGGCAGCGACGACCGCACCGCCGAGATGGTCTCCAAAAAGTGCGGGATATTCACCAGTGCCGACTTCGAGAAGGACTGGATGCGCCTCGCCCGCCGCTTGGAGTTCCACCAGAAGGTCAAGGACTCCGAAACAGAAGAGGGCTGGATTCAGACTGACCCCTACGCCCACGAGAAGGTCAGACGGCAAGGCGGCCTGTTCCGCATGTTCGATGAGCCGATCTCCGACGACTACGCAACGAAGATGGAGATGGACGCGCTCCGTGCCCGGATCGGCCGCGCCCGCTTTCCGGCCGACGAGGTGAAAAAGATGACGGCCCGCGACCCGAAGACAAAGGTCGCCAAGCGTATGTTCGCCTTCAGGGACGGTGATTTCGAGGTGCTGATCCCCTCCCCCTACTTCAATCCGGCCAAGCGTAGCCTGGATGACGTGATGGCGTTTGTGGACAGCAAGACGCGGATTATCGAGCCCTATGAGGCCGACGCCTTCCGACGCCCGCAGCTCTACGCCCTCAAGCGCGCAGCCCTCAAGAACATCTGGAATGTCATCATCGTCGCGGTCCTCGTCGTCATGGCGATCCTGGGACTGATCCTGCAATCGCTCGGGATTACTAACTAGCCTGAGAGACTATAGGCCAGCATCGTTGCGCCGGAACCGACCGCGCACCCGATAAGGAACATCGCACAATAGACAATAACAAAGGCTGATCTGCTTTCTTCTTCCATAAATTTCTCCAATAAAAATCGAACCTTAACAGCCTTATGGCTTCATAGAAAGGGATTGTTTTCGGGTAACTTTTGGCGAACGGTCTAGCCGGTTGCGCGAGTGCCTGTTCTTCGGAGCCGCCTTCGCTGATGCCGTCAGAAGATCGACGGGGTTCTGTGTCAAATGCCCTAGCGAGCCTGCGAGTGGGTATTTGATGCAGGTTCTCGGCGGTCTTAGGCATCTTGTCAGCGAAGGGGATCGGAAGGGCCTGGCACGTCCCCCGCCTGTTCTTTGGTGAGCCTGAGCGAAAACCGTCCTGCCTCTCAGCCTTCTTCCCTGCCCCATATCGTCCGATACGCCGAAGCCTGACGGTCTAGCAGCTTCTCCAGCACGGCGACGTTGTGGGGATCGAGCAACGGGCTCTCGCCCTCCAGGAAACACAGATCGGCGTAAAGGTGGGCCGCTTCCCCTGCCATCAGCTCAAGCTGCGACGTGATCCGCGCGGCGCTGTTCATCGCTGCCACTCTCGGCGCGACCGCATGGGAAACCGATGCGCCCGGCTGGCCGCAAGGTTCTCCTCGATCACCTCGCGCACATGGCCGCTTTCAAGCATACCATCGTACCGCACGCTGGCGGCGTGATGGATGAAAGCGGCATCGCGAAGAAGCCCGTCGAGCGCGGCCATGATCTCCGCCCTGGTCATCGAACCCGCTCCCACAGCTCGCGGGTGCTGCGGTCGATCTCCTCTGCCTCCTCCAGCGACGGGAGACGCTTTTCGAGTGAGCGGCGCACCGCAGGCGACAGGCTGTCCCGCTTCGCCTCAAACAACCTGACGGTTTCGGCCAATGGCCGCGGCGGCTGTTCCAGCCACCAGGCATGGGAATATTTCGGCGGGGTCGTCATCGGCCTGCCTGGCGCGCGCGGCCAGCTCGACCGGTCTTCCACTTCTTCTGGTAGGCGCGGTGCAAGGTCTGGATGAAGGCCGCATGCGCGGCATGGACGGCTTGCCAGTCTTCGCCCGCATAGACGCTCTGGTCGATGATATCCGATCCAAGCGCTCCCAGGTGGCCCAGGTACTCCATATCCTTGATCTCGTCGCGCAGCTCGAAGCTGCCGGTGTGTCGGACCTCCATCGTCCAAGCCCCCTGCCCTATTCTCAGCATCTTCGCCGCCGTAGGCGGCTAGGAGGCTCTGCCTCCTCTGCCCCTGTCGGGGCATTCACCTCCGGGATATTTATGGAACAAAGATATCATGGTAGTATGCCCTTACGGTACAGGCGGGGACGCCGATGACCGTGAACGGAGATATCCGGAAGCGCCCTTCTCCCCACGAGAGGGGCGTTTTTCATAACTCTCTGCGATCAACACACTCTCCAACCCTGCCGAACCCTTGCAGTCTTGAAGCAGTTCGGAGAGGCGGGTCTGTGGCGCGATGCCCGAACCTAGGGTGTTAAATATGTGTTAGATTCAGTGTTAAGCTGTGGATAACATGCCGCAAGCCGTTGATTTAAAGCTTATAAATCTGCTGGTCGGTAACTGAAACCCCGAATCTTGGTAACTGAAACCCCGAATCTCAGCGCCTAAAACCCCGAAACTTATTGTGGGTAACTGAAACCCCGAACCTTGACAGTCGGGCACTAAAACCCCGAAAGTCATAGGATGGACACTGAAACCCCGAATCTGACCTCCTCTGATGAGGCAACTAAGCTCCCTGCTCCGCTTCTGCCGGACAGGCATCCCCAGCATGACCTGTTTATCTGCGACGTCGCTGACGCGGTGCTCAAGGACATGATGGCGCACATGGAGCATCCCTTCTATTCGCTGTCCAAGAAGCCAGAGACGAACATCCGACGCTATGAGCATAACGGAAACTGGATTGAAATAACACCTAGCGTCAAAGGCTTAGCAACGATCTACGATAAAGACATTCTGATCTACTGCATTTCGCAGATCATGGCGAAGTTGAAAGCGAACGAGAACGAGCCGGTGTCGCCCCGTGTACGGATCAACACACGCGACCTTCTGATCTTCACGAACCGCGGCACGGCAGGGAAAGACTACACGGCTCTTGTCGAAGCGATCGACCGCCTGGCGGGAACGCGCATCAGTACCAACATCAAGACTTCGGACGAAGAGCAGTATGACACCTTCGGGTTGATCGACACGGCCTCGATCAGACGCAAGCACGGATTGGACGGTCGGCTTCTATGGTGTGAGGTGAAGCTGTCTGACTGGGTGTTCAACGCGATCCGCTCGAAGGAAGTCCTGACCCTGCATCGAGACTACTTCCGACTAAGGAAGCCGATTGAGCGGCGCGTGTACGAGATCGCTCGAAAGCACTGCGGGCAGCAAGATAGCTGGAAGATCGGCCTCCCTACCCTTCTAAAGAAGACGGGCTCCCAAAGTCCTCTAAAACGCTTCCGACAAATGATCCGCGATCTGGCGGACTACGATCATCTTCCCGACTACAGCGTGTCGTTTGATGTGGAGACGGACATGGTGACGTTCCGCAATCGCGGAACGATGCTCTTGGCTTCTCCTGATGGACGATGGGAAGGGCACCTCGACGGGGACGCGCATATCGAAGCCAAGGCTGTGGCTCCTGGCTGGGACACCCACATGCTGGAACAGAAGTGGCGTGTCTGGCTGGTCGAGAAGGACGTTGAGCCAAAGCATCCCGTCCGCAACTTCGTAAGGTACTGCCAGAGTTGGTACGAAAATCACGGTCGGCCATAAACCACCTACCCTCTTACCCACATTTGCACATAAGTTCAAATATGTGGGTTTGCACATAAGCGTGAATCAGGTAATGTTGAAAACATGATTATCTCCTTCCTCAACCAGAAAGGCGGCGTCGGCAAAACCACTCTCTCGGTGAATGTCGCAGCCTACCTCGCATCGAAGGGCCAGAAGGTTCTTCTGGTCGATGCTGACAAGCAGGGCTCGGCCACGACCTGGGCGAGCTTGCGTGAAGAGACACCGTTTCAGGTCGTCTCTATGGCGCGCGACAACCTGGCGAAAGACGTGCTCAAGCTGGCGGCAGATTTCGAGGCAACCGTGATCGACGGCCCGCCGCATGCAGAGGGCATCGCCCGCGCGTGCATCATCGCTTCCGACTTCGTGGCGCTACCAATCGAACCTTCCGGCCTCTCGACCTGGGCATCTGATCTGACCGTGCGCCAGGTACGGGAAGCGCAAGCCTTCAAGGAAAGCCTCAAATGTGGGTTTGTGGTTTCCCGCAAAATTGGGAACACGGTGATTGGGCGTGAAATTCGCTCGATGGCGTCGGAGGCGGGCATCCCGCTCCTGACTGCTGAGATCGAGCAACGGGTCGCCTACG
>Ga0008835_101017_pt1 | contig 17302 bp, 10 predicted proteins | sample HotLakConsoUCCRE_FD_62215 | JGI IMG/M metagenome (GOLD analysis project Ga0008835, IMG submission 62215) | Hypersaline microbial mat communities from Hot Lake, Washington, USA - Hot Lake Consortium UCC-RE (Hybrid Assembly) ... | reverse complement strand
TGGCCGTTGCTGCGCTCAATCCAGGCTTTGCCGGTCATTCCGTCGCCGCCGCCCTGAAGACCCGAGGGCGCGATTCGGCGTGAATTGGCCAGCAGTGCAATGGTCATCGGTTCGAGAAAGCGAATGCGTCGTTCAGCTCCGCAGCCGCCGTGCCACTGGCCGGAACCGCCGGAATCTGGGCGGATGCCGAATCCTTCGAGCCGCACGGGAAAGCGGGTTTCCAGAATTTCGGGATCGGTCAGGCGGGAGTTGGTCATATGGACATGGACGGCGTCGCAGCCGTTGAATCCGTCGCCGGCGCCGGCGCCCCCGCAAAGCGTTTCGTAATGCTGATAACGGTCATTGCCGAAGGTCAGGTTGTTCATCGTGCCCTGGCTGTTGGCCAGCACGCCCATTGCGGCGAGCAGGGCGTCGGCCACGACCTGGCTGGTCTCGACATTGCCGGCGACCACCGCGGCCGGGTGGGTCGGGTTGAGCAGACTGCCTTCGGGAATGATCAGGTCGATCGGGGCCATGCAGCCATCGTTCAAGGGAATGTCATCGGCCACCAGGCATCGCAGCACGTAAAGCACGCAGGCCCGGGTCACCGCGGCCGGGGCGTTGAAGTTGTTGTCCTGCTGATCGCTGGTGCCGGAAAAATCAATCCGGGCACGCCGCTGGTCACGGTCGACTTCGACCCTGACTTCGACTTTCGCGCCACAGTCCATTTCCTTGACCCAGTGGCCGTCATCGAGTCGATCGATGACCCTCCGGACCTGTTCAGCGGCATTGTCCTGGACGTGGGTCATGTAGGCCTCGACCACATCCTGACCGAAATGGCCAACCATGTCCTGCAGTTCGCCGATGCCGCGGGCGTTGGCGGCGATCTGGGCTCGCAGGTCCGACAGGTTCTGGTCCATGTTGCGTACCGGGTGTGGTCCGCTCTGGAACAGGCGACGCAGGTGGTCTTCGCGCAACTTCCCGTCGCGTACTGCCAGTACATTGGTCAGAAGTACACCTTCCTCATCGATATGCCGGCTGTCCGGTGGCATTGAGCCCGGAGTAATACCGCCGATATCGGCGTGATGTGCCCGACTGGCAGTCAGAAACAGGATTTCGCCGTTTTCGGCGAAGCACGGACTGACGACGGTCAGGTCGGGCAGGTGGGTGCCACCGCGATAGGGATCGTTGAGCAGGTAGACATCACCCGGCTGGATCGAGGTGCCATGTTCGTCCATCACGGCGCGTACGCTCTCGCCCATCGATCCCAGATGGACCGGAACGTGCGGCGCGTTGGCGACCAGATTGCCGGCGCGGTCGAACAGGGCGCAGGAGAAATCCAGACGCTCCTTGATATTGGCCGACCAGGCGGTTTTCTGCAGCGCCGCACCCATATGCTCGGCAATCGCCATGAACAGATTGTTGAACACTTCGAGCATGACCGGATCGGCCTGGCTTTCGACACTGGCACGATCGGGCAAAGCCTGGACGCGCTCCAGAACCAGATGCTTGCGAGCGTTGATGCTGGCCTGCCAACCGGGCTCGACCACGGTGGTGGCGTTGGTTTCAATAATAATCGCCGGACCGTCAAGTGCCTGCCCGGGCTTCAGTCCATCGCGCTGGTAGACCGGGGTGTCTCGATGAATCTGCCAGGCCATTAAGGTCTGGACGGTCGTGGCTGGTTTTGCAGAAGACGGTGAATCGAAGTCTGCTTCAGGTTCTGTGGGCACCGCCCGGGCCTTGCCGACGGCTTCGACAACGCCGGCTTCGACCACCAGATCACGCTCGTCCATGACAAAGCCGAACTGCTGACGATGCGCTTTCGCAAAGGCTTCTTTCATGGCGTCGAGACGGTCGTAATCGATCAGCAACGGGGTATCGGTGCCGGCATACTTGCACTGGACTTTCCGGCTGATCTGCATGGCCGACGCATCGATACCCTGATCGGTCAGTTCCTGGCGCGCGATGGTTACGGTGTTCTCGAACTGATCCCTCAGTTCATCGATCAGTGCGGCATCGAGTGTCTTTTCCAGCGCAAATTCGTGCAGCGCGGTGACATCGGCCAGGCCCATGCCATAGGCCGACAGCACGCCTGCGAATGGATGAATCAGCACGGTCTCGATGCCCAGCTCATCTGCGACCAGGCAGGCATGCTGTCCGCCGGCGCCGCCAAAACAGTTCAGCGCATAGTCGGTGACATCATGACCGCGCTGGACCGAGACCTTCTTGATCGCGTTGGCCATATTGGCCACCGCGATTTTCAGGAATCCTTCGGCGACTTCATGCGCGCTTCGCTGATCGCCGGTTGTCTCTCGGATGTGAGCGGTCAGCTCGGAAAACTTGCTCTCGACGACCTTGCTGTCCAGCGGCTGGTCAGCATCTGGCCCGAACAGCGCCGGAAAGAACTCGGGTTGCAGCTTGCCCAGCATCACGTTGCAGTCGGTCACGGTCAACGGGCCGCCGCGGCGGTAGCAGGCCGGTCCGGGGTTGGCGCCGGCCGAATCCGGTCCGACCCGGTAGCGGCTGCCGTCAAAGTGCAGCTTCGAGCCACCACCGGCCGCCACGGTATGAATCTCCAGCATCGGTGTTCGCAGGCGGACTCCGGCGATGGTTGTTTCGAAAGCGCGCTCGAACTCTCCCTTGAAGTGCGACACATCGGTCGAGGTGCCACCCATGTCGAAACCGATCACCTTGTCGAATCCGGCCATTTGAGCGGTGCGCACGCAACCGACTATGCCGCCGGCCGGCCCGGACAGTATGGCGTCCTTGCCGGCGAAGCGACTGACGTCGGTCAAGCCGCCGTCGGATTTCATGAACTGAAGCCGGACATCGCCCAGCTGGCGGGAAACCCGGTCGGCATGGCGCCTGAGTACCGGAGAGAGATAGGCATCGACCACGGTGGTATCACCACGACCGATAAAGCGGATCAATGGACTGACCTCGTGTGACAGGCTGACCTGCTCGAAGCCGATGTCCCTGGCAATATGACCGACCAGCTGTTCATGCTCAGCATTGCGGTAGCCGTGAACCAGCACCACGGCCAGGGCACGGATACCGTCGTCGTAGGCGGCCTGGAGCTGGTCGCGTATCCGTGATCGATCCGGAGCAAGAATGACTTTGCCATCGGCATCAAGACGTTCATCAATCTCGATTACATCCGAGAAAAGTAATTCAGGTATTTGAATATAAAGAGAAAATATATCCGGACGCGACTGGTGACCGATACGCAGCGCATCGCGAAATCCTTGCGTGGTGACCAGTACCGTGGGCTCGCCGCGGCGCTCCAGCAGCGCGTTGGTGGCCACGGTCGTGCCCATGCGCACCCCAGCGATCCTGTCATCAGGCAGGGGTTCGTTGTCATCCAGATCGAGCAGCTTGCGAATACCGGCGATCGCGGCATCTTTATATTGCTCAGGATTGTCCGAAAGCAGCTTGGCGCTGCTCAGCGTCCCGTCTGGCGAACGCGCGACAATATCGGTAAACGTGCCGCCCCGGTCAATCCAGAACTGCCATTGTGTTTCAGATTCTTGAATATCAATTACCCAGTGTCGCCATGTCGATCACGAAGCGATAGCGTACATCACCTTTTTTCATCCGCTCGTAGGCTTCGTTGATATTGCCAATATCCAGCATTTCGATATCGCAGACGATGTCGTGTTCCGCGCAGAAGTCAAGCATTTCCTGGGTTTCAGGCAGGCCGCCGATCAGTGAGCCGGCAATCCGCCGCCGCGCAAAAATCAACGCACCACCGTCGACCGGGGGATTGATCGGTTCGGGCATGCCGACCATGATCAGGGTGCCATCCCGCTTCAGGGCGGCCAGGTAGGGGTTGACGTCATGGGCCACCGGTACGGTATCCAGGATGTAATCGAATTGTCCGGCGACAGCTTTCATCTGGGCCTCGTCCGTGGAAATCACGACATGGTGGGCACCCTGTCGCTTCGCTTCATTCACCTTGGACTCGGACCGGGTAAACAGGGTCACCTCGGCACCCAGTGCCCGGGCGAACTTGACCCCCATATGACCGAGGCCCCCCATCCCGACAACGCCGACGCGATGGCTTTTGTCAACGCCAAAATGCTTCAGCGGCGAATAAGTGGTGATGCCGGCACAGAGCAGAGGCGCGGCAGCGGCTGGATCAAGCGCATCCGGCACTTTCAGGACAAAGCGATCACTGACCACGATTCGCTCGGAGTAGCCACCGAAGGTCGGCGTACCGTCGTGCCGATCCTCGCCGTTGTAAGTCGTGACCATGCCATTCTCGCAATACTGCTCCAGGCCATCGTGGCAGGAATCGCAATCTCGGCAGGAGTCGACCAGGCAGCCGACACCCACCCGATCGCCGACGTTGAAACCGCTGACCTGATCGCCGACTGCTCGAACGCGGCCGATGATTTCATGACCGGGTACGACCGGGTAGACTGTTGCCCCCCAGTCATTGTTGACGAAATGAATGTCGGTATGACAGATGCCACAGAATTCGATGGCGATATCGACATCGTCCGGTCGAAGCTCGCGGCGGTCGATGGCAAACGGGGCGACACCGGAGGTGCTGGATTGGGCAGCGTAGGCACGAACATCGGACATGGAAAATTCCTTGAGAAGTTGACTGGTCGAGTATACAAGGGCAGCGTCAGTGCAGGAAAAACCGGGTCCATTCGACTGACCATTCGATCGCTGGCGGTACGCCATCGTTGAGCGGACCAGAACGAAGCATTCCCCGGTGGGATGCCATCACGATGTCGGGCTCCGGCGCTGCGCGTAAAGCCAATGCCTCTACGGGCACCACGCCGTCACCCAGCTGATCGAGAGGGCCGTTCAACCAGGCGGAAAAGTGCTGGCTCCATTCTTCATCGCCGGTCGTCGAGGCCAGTTCATCCATCCCGGCCTGCATCTCCGGGGTGGGGAGCTCCAGCTGCCCTCCGATCAGCCGTATTGGGACCGTGGATGGCCAGGGGCGGTTGTTGAGCTCGGTCAAAAAGCGACTGCCGGGCCGCAGATCGATCTTGGCCGCGCCGGTGCCATCCCTCAGCGCCGCAAACAATGAAAATCGTCGCTGTTCGTCCCCGGCCAGATGATCGCGCAGCTCCAGCCAGACCCGCAATCGGGCCCACTCGGAGCCCTGGTTGGGAGTGGCGATCAGCAGGGCCGCAGCCACGTCGGGACCTTCCAGCACAGGTTCCGAATCAACCGGGTGCCGCAGGCGGGTAATAAAATCGCGAATGACCAGTCCGCCCATGCTGTGACCGATCAGGACAATCTCGTCGGAGCCGCTCAGCTGTGGCCAGTAGTCGGCCAGCAGTTCACTGCTTCGATCGATTGCCTGGTCATTGGGATAGCGAAATTCCACGGCCCGAAAACCGGCCTCCTGTAGCGCCGGGGTCAACTCGTCGAAGATGCCACCGGGTTCGTCGACGCCATGAACGAGCACCACGTTGACCGCCGAGGTGACCGATGAATCCGACGACGAATACGGCTCCCGGCCTTCAAACAGCCCGGCCGTCGAGGCCAGCGGTTCCATGGCCTCGGGAAACCAGGTGCCGAGACGGTCCTGGACCTGATTGCGCAACCAGCGCTCCTGCTCAGGATGGGTTTCTGTCCACAGCACCCAGATGGCAGTAATGCCCGTGGAGATCAGAACCAGCGCCATCAAGTACGCTCGCCAGCGGTGACGCTTGCCGGGTCTGCGACTGGTACTGGATTTGGGCTCGACTGAATTCAAGAAAGCACGCCTGTCTCTTTACTCAGAGTCTTGTTTGGCAGTCAGTTCCGACTCCAGCCACTCGAGTGGATCAACGCCGAAGCAGGTCTGCATTTCCTGGTACAGCTCGGGGTGGTGTTCCCTGAGCTGGCGCGGTTGCTCATAGAAGGTTTCGGTCAGAACGGCAAAGAACTCGGCCGGGTTGGTGGCGCCGTAGTGGTCGAGCACGGTCTGGGCACCGGCGTCGGCATGCCGGCGAAGCTGCTCGTATTCTCTCTGCATGACACGTGCCCAACTGGTGAACTGCGAGCGCTGGGCCAGGATCGGTGCACCGTCGACGCTGCCGTCGGCATCGTCAAGCTTGTGCGCGAATTCATGCAGAACCACGTTGTGTCCATCCCGGATATCGCGGGTTCCGTGCAGCACTGAATCCCAGGCCAGTACGACCGGGCCACGGTGCCAGGACTCGCCCAGTCTGGCTTCCTGCTCCGTGGACGCCAGTACCCCATCGTAGCTTTCCTGTTCGGCAATGAAGGTGCTGGGATAAACGAACACTGACGAAAAGTTGGCATACTCCGGATGGGGCAGGCCGAGCAGCAGGATGCAGGCATTGCCGGCAATGGTGACTCGAACTTCATCGGTGATGACCAGGCCCTGAAATCCGTAGAACTGCTTGTCGTTCAGGAATATTTGTATGTGACCGTGAAGTCGCTTCTTGAGCTTGTCCGGCAAGCGACGGTAAAGCGGTACGTTGCGTTCGAGAATCTGCTGCCAGTCATGGGGCAGGGGAGCCTGAAACAACTGCTGGCGGCGACGCTTGCGCCACCCCAGCCACCCCAGCCAGGCGACAAAAGCCAGCGCAGCGACGAGCAGGACTTCCATCAGGCCGTTTTCTCGAAAACGATCGACTCGCCGGCCCGAGCCACCAGCTCGGCATAACGAGCTTCGATCGCGTCGCGCCGCAATTTGAGTGTCGGCGTCAACATGCCATTTTCGGCCTCCCAGGGTTCACTGGTCACAATCAGCCGGCCGAGTCGCTCATGGGGTTCGAGATCAGCGTTGACCTGCTGACGGGTGCGTTCAAGTTCGACCTGCAGTTCATGTCGATCGCGTGGCGCTGTTTCGGCCAGCTGAATCAATGCAACCGGTTGCGGCAATCCGGTACCCATGACGCAGGCCAGTTCAATATGGTCGTTGCGTGCCAGCTGGCTTTCAATCGGAACCGGTGCAATATATTTGCCCTTGGTGGTCTTGAACAACTCCTTGACCCGGCCGGTGATGTACACCCAGCCCTCCGAATCCATGGAGATCCGGTCGCCGGTGCGAAAAAAGCCGTCGCTGAAGCTGCTTCGGGTTTCTTCTTCGGCCTGGTAGTAGCCCTGCATCAGGCATGGGCAGCGAATCAGCAGTTCCTGCTCGTCGCTGACCCTGAGCTCGACCCCGGGCAAGGCTTTGCTGATCGCTCCGAAGCGCGGGGACTGGCCGGCCGGTAACGAAGTGCCGTAGGCAAAGGTCTCGGTCATGCCCCAGCCTTCGCTGATTGGCACTCCCAGTCGGTTCCACCATTCCAGCAGGGAGGTGGCAATCGGTGCGCTGCCGCTGGCATACCAGCGCGCCTGATCCAGGCCCAGACCGCGCTTGATCTTGCGTCGAATCATTCCACCCAAAAACGGGATTCGCAGCAGCCGATCCAGCTTCTGCTGCGGCAGCTTTTCCAGCACCCCGATCTGGAATTTTTTCCACAATCGGGGCACCGAGCCGAACAATGTTGGGCGGGCGTGGGTCAGGTCGGCCATGAAGGTGTCGATGGATTCGACAAAATACAGCGTGCTTTCGGCATAAAAACTCGCGGCTTCGACATAGGCCCGTTCAGTACAGTGCGATAGCGGCAAATATGACAGCACTCGATCGCCAGAGGCCACGCCGATGGCTTCTGGCAAGGCTTGTCCCACCCAGGCGAAGTTGGCATGACTGTGCATCGCGCCCTTGGGCTTGCCGGTGCTGCCCGAGGTGTAGAGCAGGGTAGCCAGCTCGTCGGGTTTGCGCTCGACCAGCTCGAATGGTGTATCCAGCGCGGCATCCAGTAACGCCTGCCAGGACTGTTGACCCACGGCCTCGGCATACGGCATCGCGATGGTCTTGATGTTGTTCGATAACTCGGCCAATTGGCTTTCAGGGTTATCGATCTTGCCGACGAACAAAGTGCGGGTACCGCTGTGTTCGACAATCTGCCGTATGGTTTTCGCATTGGCCGTCGGATACACCGGAACGCTGACCAGCCCGGCCAGGATGATGGCCAGATCGGCCAGCACCCAGTGCGCGCAGTTGCGCGAGATGATGCCGACCCGATCGCCTGGCTCCAGACCTTGAGCCCGCAGGGCCATGGCCATTTTACTGGCTTCGGCAACTGCCTCGGCCCAGGTCCATTGTCGCCATTGGCGGTCAACCGGCTGGCAAAGGTAAGGCTGGTCGGCCGATGCGCTGGCACGATGGAGAATCTGCTGCTGAATGGATCTTGTCATGGCCGGGCCTCAAACCGTCAAGCCTTAAAGTAGCATGACATTGCTTGAAAACCTTTGAACAAATTGGAATTTTGGTGGCCAGCGGCGAGTGGTGCCGCCCGCTGGCGAGCCGAGGGTCAGAACGCCAGAGTTGATTGATTCGGCTTCCCTGGAGCTTGGGTGCCCGCGACTCGTCATCCAACTACTGAAGTAGCGAAGGTCACTTTGTGGAAAGGTGGCTGAGGAAAGATGCTGAAGCTTTCTTGCCCGCCTCCGTGACCCTCGGCTCGCCATCAGACAACACCACTCCCCGTTGTCAGATGGTTGCAAGGGGCTGGGTTTTGCCTTTACCAAACCGTCAAACTGCTGCATTGGGTACGGCCCGAACCGCCCGGCAGTACCCGATGCTCGATGCCCGCTACATCTCAACTACACAGGCTGCAACGTTTTTATCGTTGGTGTGGACAACGTACTGAGATTGCACACCTAGTCATCCCAAAATCCATTTGCCGCGTTGTACACTGATCAGATCAAACGATCATGAGAGAACGTCCATGCTCCGGGAAATTCTTCGATTTCGTAACCATTTCTTCGTCTTCGCTTGCGGCCTGACTGCTTCGGTTGTCGGTGCCAATGACGAGATACCGGATGCGCAGCAGCTTGCTGCCGGGGTCTCGGAGCAGGTGGTTGCCTGGCGCCGCGATATTCACCAGCATCCCGAGCTGGGAAATCGAGAATTTCGCACCTCGGCGCTGGTTGCCGAGCATCTCGAAGCCTTGGGGCTGGAGGTCAGAACCGGTATCGCGCACACCGGCGTGGTCGGCATTCTAAGGGGAGGAAAGCCGGGTCCGCGCATTGCGCTCAGAGCCGATATGGACGCACTACCGGTGACCGAACAGGTCGATCTGCCATTTGCTTCCGAGGTGACCACGGAATTCCGCGGCCAGACGACCGGCGTGATGCATGCCTGTGGCCATGATGCGCATACCGCAATTCTGATGGGCGTGGCGGAAGCCTTGGCTGACCACCGGGAGCATCTGGCCGGCGAAGTCATGTTCATCTTTCAACCGGCCGAGGAAGGCCCGCCGGAAGGAGAGGAGGGCGGTGCTTCGATGATGATCGCCGAAGGACTGTTTGACGACTTTTTGCCCGACGCGGTTTTCGGGTTGCACGTCGGGGCCGGCATTCCGTCGAATGTCATTGCACTTCGTTCCGGACCGATGATGGCGGCTGCCGACAGCTTCAAGATTGTCGTGAAGGGGCGGCAGGCCCACGGCTCTCGACCCTGGAGCGGGGTTGACCCGATCGTCGCGGCCGCCGACATTGTCAGTACAGCGCAGACCCTGGTCAGTCGACGGGCCGATCTGACTCGCGCACCGGTCGTCGTCACCTTCGGTGCCATTCACGGCGGTATCCGGCAGAACATCATTCCGGACGAGGTCGAACTGATTGGAACTATCCGGACATTCGAGCCTGACATGCGCCAGGACGTTTTTGACGGGCTTGAACAGATCGCCGCTGACATTGCTTCAGCGCACGATGCGACGGTTGAAACCGAGATTCCATGGATGGACGGTTACCCCGTGACTCGCAACGAACCGGAATTGACCGCCCGGATGCGCCCGACCCTGGAGCGCGTGGCCGAAGGCCGCGTGGTGGAAATGGCGCCGATTACCGGTGCGGAGGACTTTTCGGAGTATGGCAAGCTGGCCCCGGCGATGTTCTTCTTTGTCGGCGCTACCCCGCCGGATGAGGATATGGACGCTGTCGCGAGCAACCATTCACCGCTGTTTTTCCTGGATGAAGCGGCCCTGCAATTGGGTACTCAGGCGATGCTGGCGCTGGTACTGGATTATTCAAGCAACTGAATTGCGAACCCGGTCAACGATGTGCTGACCGGAGTCTGCTATTGTGCAGTGCATAAACCTTACTCCGGCGGAACCCATGCTTTATCAATTTTATGAATTCCAGCGCTCCTGGCTCAGCCCGTTCAGTATCTGGGCGGAGGCCGGTTCGCAGATTTTTTCCAGCGAAGCAAGCCTGTTTTCCAAAATGCCGGGTGCCGAGCAACTGGCCGCGGGATACGAGCTGTTCCACCGGATCGGCAAGGATTACCACAAGCCGGAGTTCGGCATTGACAGCGTCTGCGCCCACGGACACGAAGTGCCGGTTGTCCAGTTGAATGCGCTCAAATTGCCGTTCTGCAATTTGCTGCGCATGAAGCGCTACACCGATGAGCCAGATACCATCGCCGATCTGCGCAATGATCCGACCGTACTCGTGGTCGCACCCCTGTCGGGCCATCATTCCACGTTATTGCGTGACACCGTACGTACGCTGCTGCCGGAGCACAAGGTCTACATTACCGACTGGATCGACGCACGCATGGTGCCGGCCTCGGAAGGTCCGTTTCATCTTGACGACTATGTTGCCTACATCGAAAAGTTCATTCGCCATATCGGTGCCAAGGACCTGCATGTGATCGCGGTCTGTCAGCCGGTGGTGCCGGTGCTGGCGGCAGTGGCGCTGATGGCAGCTCGCGGCGAAACCCAGCCGCGCAGCATGACCCTGATGGGCGGCCCTGTCGATGCGCGCAAGAGTCCGACCGGTGTCAACGACCTGGCCACCACCCGTTCGATGAGCTGGTTTCGCGGCAACGTGGTCCACCCGGTGCCGGCCAACTATCCCGGGGCGGGAAGAGATGTGTATCCGGGCTTTCTGCAGCATGCCGGATTCATGGCGATGAACCCGCGCCGCCACGCTTCTTCCCACTGGGACTTTTACAAGCATCTGATTGCCGGTGACCTGGAAGATGCCGAAGGGCATCGTCGCTTCTACGACGAGTACAACGCGGTGCTGGATATGCCGGGCGAATACTATCTGGACACCATTGAAACTGTGTTCAAGGACTATCGACTGCCGCTGGGAACCTGGGAAGTCAACGGCGAAACGGTCAAACCTGCCGCGATCGACAAAACGGCCTTGTTGACGGTTGAAGGGGAACTCGACGATATTTCCGGGCTGGGCCAGACGCAAGCCGCCCATGAGTTGTGTGATGGCATACCCGAGAAGCGCCGGGCCCATTTCGAGGCTGTCGGGGCCGGTCACTATGGTATTTTCAGTGGTCGTCGCTGGCGAACCGAGGTTTACCCGGTCGTGCGTGACTTTATTCGGGCTGCCTGATGTCCGAATGTCATTGGATGGAGGAATCATCATGTTCCGCAATGCATTGATCCTGCTTGGTGCATTGCTTGGAAGTCTGGGCGCGGTCACGGTTTCATTGGCCGCTGAATCTGACGACTGCGAATGCAGTTGCCGCGATTCGCGCTCATCTTCCGAGCCTGCACTCCGGCAGTTGCTGGACGAGTTTCTGGCCGGTGCATCGATCAATGATGCCACTGTCCATGATCGCTTCTGGGACGAGGAACTGATTTACACCAGTTCAGCTGGTGAGCGATTCGGCAAGAGCACCATCATGGATGGCCTGTCTGAATCGGATTCCGATTCCGAATCCGAAGATGCCAATCCGCCGCATTATTCGGCCGCCGAGGTCTCGGTCAATGAATTTGGTTCGACGGCCGTAGTCACCTTCCGACTGCTTGCCGAGCAGGATGGATCGCTGGTCGGGGAGTATTTCAATACCGGTGTGTTTCGTTGTGCCGAAAATTCCTGGCGGGCGGTGACCTGGCAGGCGACGCGCGTAAAAGCGCAATGAGCTGAACAGAACCCGGTGGAATCATGGTCGAACTGACTCCCGTTCAACGCTTTTCATCGACCGACAAGACAGATTTCCTGTCCCGCTTCAAACAGCCCGCCCGGCCGGCGGTCTTTTCCGAACTGACGGCAAAATGGCCCGCGCGAGCCAAATGGCAGCCGGAATACCTGCGAGAGGTCGCCGGGGATCTGGTCGTTCCCTTGTACGACAGTCAGCCGTCCCGTGGTCGCAAGCATCAGCATGCGCCCGCTGCCCGGCTACCTCTGGCGGAATATCTCGACCGGCTGGAGCAAGGCGAAAACGATCTGCGGTTGTTCTTCTTCAATTTCCTGTCGGCCATTCCTGAGCTGACCAAAGATTTTGAATATCCCGATATCGGCCTGAAATTCTTCCGCAAGCTGCCGGTGCTGTTCATGGGCGGGCGGGGTAGCCGGGTTCAGTTGCATTTCGATATCGATATGGCCGATATCCTTTTGTGCCATTTTGGAGGACCCAAGCGGGTCATTCTTTTCCCTCCGGATCAGACGCCTTATCTCTACCGGGTCCCGTTTTCATTCAGCGCACTGTTCGATGCCGGCATCGATCCGCCGAACTATGATCGCTACCCTGCACTGAAGCAGGCGCGCGGCTACGTCGCCGACCTGGTTCATGGAGACGCGTTGTATATCCCCCCCGGCTACTGGCACTACGTCAAATACCAGGACATCGGTTTTTCGATGTCGCTGCGTGCCTTTCCCCGTTCGCCAGCCAACCTGGCCAGGATGATTTACAACCTGACCGTCATTCGCGGGGTCGAAGGCATGATGCGCAAATTCGTTGGTCAACCCTGGAATGACCGGAATGAACGGCGCGCTCGGCTGAAAACGCATCGGGCACTGGGACTGCCACTCTGAGCACCCGTCAATGCCCTCAGCACATGGTCTGACCCGTCTTCTGCAACGTGCCGGCGATGGCGACAGTCAAGCCGCCGACCAGCTCGTTCCATTGATCTACGACCGACTTCGTCAGATTGCCCGGCAGCAACTTCGGCGCCAGGCCAGCAACCCCATGATGTCGACCACCGTACTGGTGCATGAGGCCTGGCTGACCTTGCTGGCGGAACAATCCAAGGCACTTTCCTTTGACGACCGCTCTCACTTTTTCCGCTATGCAGCCCGAGCCATGCGCAACATCCTGATTGACCAGGTTCGCGCCGGTCAGGCGGCCAAACGCGGGGGCGGAGCGGTTCATATGGGTCTGAATGATCTGACCGCAGGAGTGGAAAGCCTGCCGCATGAGGAACTGCTGGCGCTGGATGCTGCGCTGGATCGTTTGTTTGTGATCAATCCACGTCTCGGTGAGGTGGTTCAACTGCGTTTTTTTGCCGGTCTTGAAGTCAGTGAAGTTGCCCAGGTCCTGGCCGTTGCCGAACGCACGATCGTCCGTGACTGGCGCAAGGCCCGCTTGCTGTTGCAAGGGCTGCTGGACGACCAGGCAGGTTCGATTGATGAACAGTGAGTCGACGCTGGACTGGCAGCGAATCGAACGGCTGCTTGATGAAGTGCTTGATGCGTCGCTTGAACAACGCGCCGAGGTCCTGAATCGCCACGGGGCTACGTCCCTTGAGTGCGACTGCATTGCAGCGATGCTTGAAGGCGAGCATGCTGATGGCGGCCGTCTGAATCGCCTGATGGGAGTCCTGGCCCACCCGGTGCCGCTTCCCAGGGCCGGCCAGCGAATGGGCCGCTGGCAGCTTCTCGAGCTTTTGGGAAAAGGGGGCATGGCGACCGTCTGGTTGGCCGAGCGAATTGATGGCGAAGTGAAGCATCAGGCTGCCATCAAGTGTCTGGAGCCGGGCTTGAACCCGTCAGGGCTTCGGGCCCGCTTCAAGCAGGAACAGGGTTTTCTGGCTCGACTGGAACACCCGCACATCGCCAGACTGTTTGACAGTGGTGTTGCCGACGACGGCACGCCCTATATCGTCATGGAGAGAGTCAGGGGTAGCGTCCTGACCGAGTGGTGCAAGCAACACCAGGCAACGCGGGCCATGAGACTGACGCTTTTCCACCAGGCGCTGAACGCGCTTATGCTTGCTCATGGGGAGCTGATCGTTCATCGTGACCTGAAGCCGGCCAATATGCTGGTCGATGTTCACGGGCAGCTCAAGTTGCTGGATTTTGGTATTGCGGGTCTTGTAGACGGGCCGGTCAGCGGGACTAACTCGCACTACCGGGCGCTGACTCCCGAATATGCGGCGCCGGAGCAGCTTGCCGGTGAGCCTGCCGGTGTAGCGGCCGATATTTACTCCATGGGGCGGGTCCTGGAGGAACTGCTCGCTGATGTCATGCCTCGTTCGAAATCCAGCCTGTGCCAGATTCAAGCTGTTATTGACAAGGCCAGGGCGACCAGACCAGAGGATCGTTACACCAGTGTGGCCGAGCTCAAGGCAGATCTCGATCGCTTCTCAAGCTTTTGCCCGGTCACTGCCAGGCCCGCAGGTGTGGGGGTCCGGAGCCGGTTGTTCCTGCGTCGACAATGGTTGCCGGTTGGAGTAGGTCTGCTGGTTTGTGCAGCGCTGGGATTGGGTCTGGTTCTTGCGCTGGTTCAAGCCGAACGTGCCAATACAGCCCGTGCGACCGCCGAAGCCGCTCAGGAACGCGCAGAGGCAATCAATCAGTTTGTTATTGCCCTGTTCGAAGGTGAAATTCCCATGGTGCCGGCCGACGAATTGCCGAGCACACGCCAGATTGTCGATCGCGGCATCGCATTGACCCGCGACCCGGCCGGAGGGCCGTCCGAGATGCGAGCCGCATTCCAGCTTACTCTTTCATCGATTCTGCTGGCTCGTCGCCAGTTCGAGGACGCACGCGAGTTGCTTCAGTTGGCGCAAGATATGCTGTCCACCGGAACAGGTAACTCAAATATCGAGGTCTCCGATCTTCGCGCCCGGGCTTTGATGCTGGATGCTTCGATTTATCGAGCACAGCGGGATTTCGACGCGGAAGCCGAGCGTCTTGACGAGGCAGTGAGGCTGCTTGCCGACTATGATCCGGGCGGCGCCGAGCATCTGACGGCACAGGTCCAGCGAGCGTTTGTGGATCTTAGAATGGAACGTCTCGATATGGCGCAGACTCGATACGAAGCCATCCTGTCCCAACCTTCGGATTTGAGAAAACACGGCTGGCTGTATCGTGATGTGCTGCGCCAGCTCGGCTTGCTGGCCGCGCGTCGGGAAGATGTCGCAACGGCTGAGCATTACTTTCGCCGGTCCCTGGAAATGGTGCTGGCGGATTCCAGCGCAGACCTTACTTCGCGGACCGGGGCATTGCATGACATGGCCAGTACGCTGATGGCTCAAGGCCGATTTGCTGAAGCCAGGGTGACACTGGAGCAGATCCTGGATCTGCTGTCTCCGCTGGCTGATCGGCCGACCCAGGTGCAGGCAGCCACCTGGTTCGAGCTCAGCCGAATCGCCCGATATGAAGCTCGGTTCAACGACGCACTCGTGGCGATCGAGGCCAGCGCCGAGCATTGGCGCCAGGTGTTGAATCAGACGTCGGTTGACGAGAGTTTCTTTATTCATTATCAACGCGGCCTGATACTGTCCGATGCCGATCGACTGTCCGAAGCCATATCGTCGCTGTCACAGGCTCTGACCCTGATGCGGTCGGATCCCGAGGTGCCGGTACAGCGAATCGCCGAGGTCGAGGCTATCCTGGCTGGCCTGGAGTGCCGTCAGGGAGACCTCGTCAATGCCGAATCTCGTCTGAACAGCCTCTCGATGAGCGATCTCGGTCGATTTGGCGCGGCCCTCAGTGAGGCACATGGCTGGTGCCTGCTGAACGGATTGAGTCTTGATGTCGGTCCTGCCGACCTGCTGGCAACTCTGGAGACGGTACCGGGCGCGTTGCCGGGGCTGGGCGTTGAGCAAGCCCGGCGAGGATTGCTTCGTGCCCGCCTTTATTTGCGAGAAAACGATGTGTCGGCGGCCAGAGACGCCGTGGCCGAAGCTCGGGCTCGCCTCAAAATTACGGACGCCAGTCACCCGTTGTTTGCCATGGCGGACCGGATCGAGTCGACCTTTCGACCGTAAATAATTTCATTCTGCTGTCCTCTCATGGTCATTTTTCTCGTCAAGTGGGCCAACTGACTCCCTATTCGGAAATATTCTGCCCATGAAACGACTTCTCTGTCTGTGTCTCATCCTGGCTTGTCTGGACGTTTGCGCTGCGACCCGCTTCTGGCCAGGCTCTGCAGCCTGCAACGGGACGCTGCAAGCCTGTATTGACGGCTCCAGTGCTGGCGATACCGTTCTGGTTGTTACCAGCACGCCGATTGATGAAACCCTCAGTATTACCAAATCGATGACGCTTCGCCGTGGTCCCGGGCACTTGCCCGTGCTTGCCCAGAACCGGTCAATCAACAGCACGGCTTTTGCTCCAGTGGTAACCATCGATGGTTTCCGTTTGATCGGAGGCGATATCACCATCCAATCCGATGGAGCGGCCCGGCCGACCATCATCAACAATCGGCTCGAGGGAGGTCCGAACGGAGGCGGGCGTATTCAGGTTATCAAGAACACCGTCAACGGGTCCCTTGAACTGGATATCAGCAACAACCGCCTGTTCGAGCAGCAGCGTCCCGAGGGAGAAGCTTCCATCAAGGTGGTCAGCAGTGCAGTCACTACCGGCAGGATAACGTTCAATCGGGTGCTTTCCGTTCAACCCTTGCCAGGGCGCGGCATCAGTGTCGATCTCAGTCCCAGTCATGCCAGTTCCATGGTCGTATTTGCAAATCGTATCGAAGGAGCGTTTGCCCAGGGCGCGATTCATCTGACCTCCGTGCAGGCGCTCTCAACCGGGGGAACCAACACCATCAACATGCGTGCCCTGGGCAATGTGGCGATTTGCCCAGGTGCGTCCGGTGCCCCTGGAGTTGGAATCTATTTTGCGGCGGGCTTTGCTGCTACCTATATCGTCAACATGATCAACAACACGGTTGTCGGTTGCTCCGATACCGGGCTGTTCGTCGATAGCATCGTGACCGGAGCGAATGTCAGTGGGGCCGTGCACAACAATCTGGTGGCCTTCAACGCCTGGTCAGTCGGGATCTCAGGCAATTATGTCGACGATTTCAGCCTGACCCGAAACCTGGTGCACGGAAATCTGTTCAATACGCTACCGCCATCAGCCACCAATACGATTACATCCAATCCGATGCTGTTCTCGCAAGAGCTTCCGCGCCTCAATGCCGGGTCTCCGGCGATCAATGCCGGTGATGCACTACTGATCCAGATTGCCCTGTCCCAGGCCGGGGTACCGCAGGTGGATGCCGATGGCCGACGGCGCACCATCGGCACCGGAGTCACGGCCGTGGACATCGGTGCCTACGAGTTCGGTGACCGTCAGGACCTGGTTCAAAAAACTT
>Ga0008835_101015_pt1 | contig 17328 bp, 13 predicted proteins | sample HotLakConsoUCCRE_FD_62215 | JGI IMG/M metagenome (GOLD analysis project Ga0008835, IMG submission 62215) | Hypersaline microbial mat communities from Hot Lake, Washington, USA - Hot Lake Consortium UCC-RE (Hybrid Assembly) ... | reverse complement strand
AGCTCCCGCAATCAGTGCTGAACGGCCGGACACCCATCGACGCGTTGAAGGACTGGCAGCGCCAGAAACCGGACCTCTTCAGAAAGCGGCCGTATAATCACACGGGACGTGACACTTAGCTACTTCTCTTGAATACATTGGCCTACCCAACGACGTATATGCGGACGTAATCAGCAGAAGTAGCTACAATCGACTTGGCGTTAGCATCTCCTCAATGTTTCAGCCGGGATTTCGTGGCTGCATTTCCCTAGAGCTATTTAACCATTCGAACGTTCCGGTAGAGTTAATCGTGGGTAGTCGTATTGTTCAGGCGCGGTTCTTTAAGAATGAAAGAGAGGAAGCCTATCTAAGAGATGGGCCGAGGCGCAAGTATATTGGTAATGTAAGGCCAACTCTTTCCAGAGCTGGATTGGACAATGACATTCCCGATCTTGTATCGATGTCCAGAGAAAGGGATTGAGATATTTAGTTCAGGAAGCCGCCATTCTGAAGGGCGGGGGCGTACCATGTAACGTAACATAAGGCCCAAACCGGCCTGCACTACCCGGCGGGGTGCCACGGTGCCCCGCCTAATTGCTTTCTGAACCCTTCCGAGCTAAGTTACGGTTACAAGTTACAAATATGGACCAGTCTCGACCTTTGGCCTAATTTCTTTCCGCTGCCATGGCGCGCTAAGGAAAGCAGCGTATAGCGCACAGGGCGGCGGATAGTGTGGTAGGGGCGTGCAGCTGGGCAGCAGCCTTGGTCCTGTACGGTCCGCGCTGGGGCGCTGCTGGGCCACTATCTGCTGGGCGCCCCAGTTTGCGGCGGCGGGCCAAAGGCGACCCCTAACCATTCAGTCGACACCCAGGCTTTGAGTTTGCCAACTGCGGGTTTCGGGGAAGTGGCGGATCGTGCCTGAGAAGGTACCGCGCAGCATGGCACCGAAGCCGTTTTGGGCGTCGAAGTGGCCGTTGACGTGGTAGAGGCAGTCCCCAAGATGGCGGGTGCCCGCACCGTGCCGCCCTGGAAATTCGGCCGTGGACGGCGCGACCAGCATCCGACGGACGTCAGCCTGCATCATGACGTAAGCCTCTCCAGCATTGGCATCCGTACAGGCATGCAATCGGGCAGTTTCAGCCTCGAGGGCGCGCTCCTCTGCCGCAACAGATTCGGCTTCCGCCCGATACTGTGCGGCCTGCCGCTCAGCTTCTGCACGGCGCGCTGTTTCCTCCGCCGCCGCTTGCCGATGGGTTTCCGCCTCCTCCTCCAGACGCGCCACCTCTAGCGCGTAGCTATCCGGTCGAAGTAGCCGCAACTCGTCCAGCCAACGTTCTTGGTCAACGGGAGCGAGTTCTGCGAGATATGCTTCGGGGGCGGTCTCCCGCAGGTCGGCCCAGCGCGCTTCTCGCTCGGGCACAGTGGGCAAAGAGGCGATCAGCGCCACAAACCCGGCCACCACGAAAACCAAAGCGCCCTTTATGCGCCCGCGAAGTCGTGGAAGGCCCCGGCCCGTAAAGGCCGCGAAAAGCCCGAGAAGGCAGAAAGCGAGGCCCACAACCAAGGCGGTAGTAGGGGAGAAGGTCTGGATTATGATCAGGGCTACAAGCAGTAAAGCCAGCTCAGCCAGAGCAAGCAGCGTCCAAAGAATACGTGCGGCCATACCAACGCCCCGTCGCAAATGAAGATGTGTCGATGTCAACACATCCAACGAGGTGCTGACAACGAAAATGAGACTTATAGTCTGTAGATCAATAGTCTACGCCACGGCGCTATGGCCGCATGGACATAAGGGCGGTCGTGGGCAGGAACGTAAGGCAGTATCGAGAGGCCAACGGCCTCTCTCAGGAGCAACTTGCCTTCGAAGCCGACCTGCACCGGACGTATGTCAGCGGCGTTGAGCGCGGCGTACGTAACCCGACAGTGAAGATTGTCTACCGGCTGGCCGATGCGTTGGGCGTGGCTGCCTCTAAGCTCTTGGAAGACAATGGTTAGTTGTGAAGGCTGGTGCGCTGAAAGCAGTTGCCCCCCCCGACCATCACCATAATGACTGGGAAGGGCTAAACCGCTTGATAAAACAGCAGTTTTTGCAATTTCTGCGTTGATAGGTATAGATTTTCCAAGACCGCTTCAAATCAGTGAGCCGGTCCCCGTCGCACGACCGCGCGCCTTCACCTCACGTTCTTCTAGAACCTCTCGCCACATCTCATAGGTCGAAGCCACCATCTTCTCCAATTCCTCACGGGAGAAGAGCTTAAGACCTTCGTCCTTGTGGAGCGTGACTGCGCGCCGATCGTCCGAGGGGTCGCCAAACTGCACGATGGTCAACCGCACATCTGCGAAGTCTTCGTCTGCCGCTCGGATGCGCTCGTTCATCATCGAGAAGGCAAACCTACGGCCATCAGCAGTCAAGCGCTTGGTGCGGCGCGGATCGATGAAGATGGCGCTCGCCTGCTCGTCGATGGAGAGGATCATGGGCAGCCAGAAGGTGACTTTCTGTCCCATGCCCATCGACAGAGGATAGAACTCCTGCCGTCGACCGAAGACACGGCCAGATTTTGCAAAGTCATTCAAGCCAAGGGCAACTCGCCGATTGTAGGTAAACTCCTTCTCCGACTTGCTGCGCCTTCGCAACAATGCCTCGATCATGGGCCAAGGCGCTGGCTCAGCAGCGCCTAAGTCTAAGTCGGCTTGAACGTTGAAAATGTCGGAAAAGCAGGAACGAACTGGGTTGTAGGTAATGGACGAGAAACCGCCCCTCATCTGCTCCAGGCTCTTGCGCTTCATGTCATCTCGCTGGGGCGCGATGCGTGCAAGGTCAATGTCAGGCAAAAGGCGTATCGTCACTTGGCGGTTCTCCTGCTCTAGGAATAGTGCCAACCGACACTTTGTGGTGCCGGAATCGTTCTATGATAACATCATCAGGTATCCTCATGCCAAAAGCAACGTCTGTTCTTGCTTTGTCCACGACCACTGACCACGGCGAGTCCTTCGCGTGCGATAGGTCGACCAGTCGCCCTGGCGGAAGATGCCCATATGATCTCATCACGTCGGACACGAGGTCGACAATTGCCACGTCCGTTGGCTTCGACAGCACGCGTGTCTTGCCGGTGAGCGGGTCTTTCGCTTCCGCCCGATTGATGATCGGCGCAGACCCCGAGGGCTTGAACGCGCGGTAGACGGCTGGATGCACAGGGCCATACTGCCAAGCCTCGAAGTAGCCTGACACTAGCGGGCGCTTAGTCCGGGTCAGATGTATCCCGTGAGCGAAGTAGAGTAGCTTTTGAAGGGCAAGGTTCGTGATCTTCCAGCCGCGCCGATCCGCCTCGTCCAGCATTAGGTTCGCGATTGCTCTGGGATCGTAAGCGCTCATCGCATCATGCCTACCGCCTCGTGTTCGGCTTTTGTTCGTCACCTTGCCTCAACTGAGGGTGATTTGGCAATGGATGAGAAGGCTGGTGCCCCATGACGGACTCGAACCGCCGACCTTGTCCTTACGAAGGACCTGCTCTACCAGCTGAGCTAATGGGGCACTCTTCTCTGACTTGGCCTACTATGGCCCTACTAGTTCCACAAGCCCTACCATAACTCACTGGCCTCATTCGCCTTTCTTGGGCGGACCCAATAATTACGAATGACGTGCTCTACCAGCTGAGCTACAGCGGCGTTCTTCTCTGTCGCGGCGTCTGGGTGCGGCAATCCACACGCCCGTGCAACGTCGCGACGCTGGCTGTTAACAAGCCGCGCGGGGGTTTCCTAGCCCCTAATTTCGCGCCTCGGCGGGCTCGGGTGCCGGGCCGGCGCCGCCGTCAACGGCATCCGCCTCGGGCGCCAGCACCTCGGCCTCTTCCGGTGCGGTCGCGCGCGGGGCCTGCTTGTCCTCCAGCGCGCCGACGATCAGGGGCAGCATCTGTGCCGGACCCATCAGGGCGGCGTCGCTTTGCGTCACCTCCTGCCAGCTCAGACTGTCGAAGCTGTTGCAATGCGCGCAGACCGGCCGCCAATGGGCATGGATGTGGCCGCAGGCGTCGCAGACCCACTGCATGCCGCGCGGCGCGGTGACCGCCTTGGCGAGCCAGGCGCGCACCACGCGATCCTCTGCGCCCGCGCCGCGCTCGATCGCGGCCATGATGGTCAGCGACCGCGCCGTCGGGGCGGTTTCGGGCAGATCGCCCAGCGCGCGGCGGGCCGCCGGAAAATCCTCGGCGGCGATCTGCAGCTCGGCCTCGAGCATGCGGGATTCGGGGTGCGTCGGGTGCTTGGCGATCAGCGGGCGGAAGCGTTTCAGCCGGTCCGCCGGGGTTTCGCCCGGCGCGATCTCGGCGAACGCGGCCGCGATATCGGGGTGCGGGTTGGCGTCCCAGGCGGTCTTGAGGATCTTGGTCGCGTTGCGCGGCTTCTTGTCGGCGATCTCCAGCCGGGCCGCCATCACCGCGGCCGGCACCAGGCCCGGGGCCATGCGCTGCGCCGCGCCGGCATCGCGGAGCGCGTCGGCGATCTTGCCGTCCGCCATCGCATCGCGGGCATGGGCCAGCGCCAGCACCGCGTCGCGACGCTGATGCACGTCACGCGGCAGGTTGCCCGATTTCAGCGCCGCGGCGAGGGTCGCGCGGGCGCCCGACCAATCCTCGTGCCGGGCCTGCAGCTGCAGCAGCGTGGTCTGCACCTCCGCGTTGCGCGGGCGCAGCGCCAGCGCCTTTTCCGCCAGTTTCATCGCGGTTTCGGTGTCGCCGGTGACCAGCTTCTGCTTCATCAGCCCGCGCACGCCCACGAACCGCGTGCGGTCGTCGCTGACCAGCGCCTTGAAGGTCTGGGTCGCCAGCGCCGTGTCGCCGACCATTTCGGCGCCCTGTGCCACGACCAGCTTGGTCAGTTCCGGGCGTCCGAGGAATTTTTCGGCGCGTTCGGCCTTGCGGATCGCCAGGCGGCCTTCGCCGGCGGCAAGCGCCATCATGCCCTCGGCCAGCGCCTCGTAGCCCTTGCGCTCGGCGCGGCGGTTGAAATAGCGGCTGATCGCCGTCTCGTCGCCGTTCAGGAACCGCAGGGTCGCCACCAGCAGGCCCACCAGCCGGAACAGCAGCCACACCGCCACAAGCAGCACCATCGCCCCCAGCACCGCCATCAGCGGCGTGAGAACGAACTCCCGCCCCATCACGGTCAGCGTCGCCACATCCCCGAACTCGAGCAGGAGCCCGACGCCCCAGGTAAGCCCCGCGACCAGAGCGATGAAGATCACGACCTTCAACAAGGACCAAAGCATGTCAGCGTCCCTTCAGTTACCGTTACTGGCCAGCGCGGCGGTCAGGGCGGACAGGCCCGCCTCTGCCTCGGCGCGGGCTTCGACCTCTGCGGTCCAGGCGGCCAGTTCGGCCTGTGCACCGTCGGGCAGCGCGGCGACTTCGGCCAGCGCCGTCTCCAGATCGCCGGCGCGGACCGCGGCCTCGATCCGGCTCAGGACAGCATCGGGATCGTCGCCTTCGCGGGGCACGACCGACCGTCCACCGACCTGCCCCCTGACGAAGGCGCCCAAACGGTCGCCCATGCCGTCGCCCGCGGTCTCCTGCAGCGCGACCGGAAGCGCGTCGCGGGCCAGCGGCGGAAAGGCGTCCTGCAAGGCGTCGAGCGTCGCCACGCCGGTGTCGGCGACCGCACGCAGGGCCTCGGGCACCTCCGTCACCTCGGCCAGCGCCGCCAGGGGTTCGGCGAAGGGCTCTCCGGTTTCGAGCGCCACCTGCACCTGCCCCAACGCGGCATCGGCGGCGGCACGCGCGGTTGCGGCCTCGGCCTGGGATTGGGCATCGGCGATCGCCGCGTCGGCGGCGGCTTCCGCTTCCTCGGCGGCTCGCGCGGCAGCATCGGCTTCGGCCTGAAGCTCCTCGGCACGGGCGTCGGCGGCGGCGCGCTCGGCCTCCAGATCCTCCTCCAGACGCGCTGCAGCCTCGATTGCGGCGGCGGTGTCGCCCTCGGCGTCGCCGCTGAAGATCGGGCGGTCCTCAAGCGTCGCGACGCGGCCGGTCAGGTCCTCGATGGTGCCGCCGAAACCGTCGACGCGCCCGGACAGGGCCGCGATCTCGTCCTGCAACGGGGCCAGATCGACGTCCGCCATTTCGGACGGGGCTTGCGACAACGCGTCGATCCGCGCCTGCAGGGCCTCCAGCGTCTCGCCCTGGCCTTGCAGCGTGGTGGCGATGGTATCGTCGGGCTCGGGCGCGTCGGCGGGTACGGGCAGAAGGCCAAGGTAGGCGGCGCCATAGCCGATCCCGGCCGCGACGACGCCGCCCAGAACCAGCGGCACGAACCCGCCCCGCCGCTGAGGCGCAGGGGCAGGGGGCACAACGGGGGTGGGCGGCGGCGTGCGCGTCGGCTCATCTGAGGCCAGCTCGGCGTCTTCGATCTCGTTCAGGGTGACGGTCTCGTCTCCGCCGGTCGACACGACCTCGGCCTCGGACACGCTGTCGCCCAAGGTGTCGGTATCGCCCAGGGTGTCGGTGCCGGCCGCGCCGGCCAGCGTGTCGTCGCCGGCATCGGTCGTCTGCGACAGATCGGGAAGCGGATCGACCGCGGGCGGCGTTTCCTCCATCACCGGATCGGTCAGCTCGGGCGCCGGTTCAACCGCAGCGGGCGTTTCGTCGACCGGACTGCCCGAAACAGTGGCATCTTCCTCGGGAAGATCATCCGTGAGCGGGGGGGCGCCACCTTCCGGAGTGGTCGGCGCCGAATCGGTTGCCGGCGCAACGGTTTCGCTTGGATCGGCGTCCACCGTTTCGGGTGGCGATCCTGCGCCAGCCTTGCTACCGCGTTGATTTCGTGTGCTGCCTGAGCTTTTCGAGCTTCCGCGTGCCACCTGACCCGTTCCTCACCTGTCAACTTCACAACTGTCTAGTGCGCCTGACAACTGCGCTCTTTCAAGCCTAGACCAGCGTTGCATGCCCCTCAAGCCGCGGCTAGCGTGAAATGAGCGCACCGATGGCGCGGATCATCGCAGGGGCATCCGGGCTTTCGGCGGTTTCGGCCCGCGCAGCCAGCACGTCAGGCAATGCCGCACGCACCGCAGGGCTCAACGCCACCGGATGCACGCCGGTTGCATCCGCCCCCGGAACCCTCCCGAACAGCTCCGCGCTGCGTGGCGAAAACAGCGGCACGATCACCGGCCCGTCATGCTCCAGCGCGGCGGCAAACGCGCGGCCCGGCGGCACGCTGACCTGGTCGTAGATCGCGCGGCCCTCCGCGCGCAGGTTTTCGCGCGCCAGCCGCTCGGCCACGTCGCCGCGGGTATGCGCGCCGTGCAGGTGCACGAGCCGGCCCTCGGGCCGGGCCGTGGCCATCAGCGCCACCAGGGCCGCGGCATCGCCTCCGGCCGAGGTCGCCCTGAGGCCGATGGCGCGCGCCGCCTCCGCCGTGCGGTCACCCACGCACCAGGCGGGCAGGCCGCGGTCCGCCGTGAGGCCGGAAAACACCTCGACCCCGGCGGCCGAGGTGAAGATCAGCCCCGCGACCCCCTCCAGATCGAGCCGGTCCACCAGCGGCGCGATCTCCATCAGCGGCAGGATCGCCACCCGGACCGGCCCGAGCGCGTCCTGCAGCGCCTGCGCGAACCGTTCGGAGGCGGCGCGGGGTCGCGTCAGCAGCACGAGGGGCGCCGGGGGCGCCGGGGGGGCAGGATTGTCAGACATGGGGGCGAGTGTTACCTGCCCTTGGCTGACCTGACAACGAGCGCCCCGCATGCCCGCCCCCCTGACGATCCTCGGCCTGGAATCAAGCTGCGACGACACCGGCGCGGCTGTTCTGCGCGGCACCGGCGGGCAGGCCGCGATCCTGTCCAACGTGGTGGCAAGCCAGACCGACCTGCACGCCGCTTTCGGCGGTGTCGTGCCCGAGATCGCCGCCCGCGCCCATGCCGAAAAGCTCGACCTGATGGTGGAACAGGCCCTGGCCGAGGCGGGGGTACGGCTTGCCGAGATCGACGCCGTGGCCGTCACCGCCGGGCCGGGGCTGATCGGCGGGGTGCTGTCAGGCGTCATGGCCGCCAAGGGGCTGGCCATGGGGTTGGGCCGCCCGCTGATCGGCGTGAACCACTTGGCCGGTCACGCGCTGACGCCGGTTCTGACCGACGGATTGGCGTTTCCCTACCTGATGCTGCTGGTCTCGGGCGGGCATTGCCAGTTCCTGCGCGTCGACGGGCCGCTGACCTTCCGCCGCCTCGGCGGCACCATCGACGACGCACCGGGAGAGGCCTTCGACAAGGTCGCGCGCCTGCTGGGCCTGCCGCAGCCCGGCGGCCCTTCGGTGGAGGCCGCGGCGCTGGGCGGCGATCCCCGGCGCTTCGATCTGCCGCGCCCCTTGCTGGATCGGCCCGGCTGCGACCTGAGCTTTTCCGGCCTCAAGACCGCCGTGTTGCGCGCCCGCGACGGGCTGATCGCGGCGCAGGGCGGGATGACGGAGCACGACCGCGCCGATCTCTGCGCCAGTTTCCAGGCCGCCGTGGCCGATGTGCTGGCCGAGAAATCCGCCCGCGCGCTGGCGGGGCAGGGGGGGCTGGCGGGCTTTGCCGTCGCCGGCGGCGTCGCGGCCAACCGCAGCCTGCGCGCGCGGCTCGAGGCGGTCGCCGCCGACGCCGGCCTGCCCTTTGTCGCGCCGCCGCTGGCACTGTGCACCGACAACGCCGCGATGATCGCCTTCGCCGGGCTGCTCGCCTTCGAGGCCGGGCAGCGCGACGACCTGACGCTCTCGGCCCGCCCGCGCTGGCCGCTGGACGCCGACGCCGCGCCGATGATCGGGTCGGGCAAGAAGGGCGCGAAAGCATGAGCACGCGCATCGACATCCTCGGGGCAGGCGCCTTCGGGACGGCGCTGGCGATCACCTACGCCAGGGCCGGACACACCGTCACGCTCTGGGCCCGCGAGGGCGCCGCGGCGATGCAAGACGCGCGCGAGAACACCCGCCGTCTGCCCGGCCATGCCTTTCCCGATGCCCTCCGCGTCACCGGCGACCTTGCCGACCTCACCGCCGACCTCGCGCTCCTCGCGCTCCCTACGCAAAGCCTCGGCCCCTTCCTGAGCCATGCGACCCTCTCCGCCGCGACGCTCGTCTCCTGCGCCAAGGGCATCGACCTCGCCACCGGTCTTGGCCCCACCGCGCTGATCGCCCGCCACGCCGCCGCCCTTCCGGCCCAGCTGACCGGCCCCAGTTTCGCCGTCGACATCGCCGCGGGCCTGCCCACCGCGCTGACCCTGGCCTGCGCCGACGACGCCACCGGCGCGGCGCTGCAGGATCGCCTGTCGACGCCGCTGCTGCGGCTCTACCGCACCACGGACGTGGTCGGCGCCGAACTGGGCGGCGCGCTGAAGAACGTCGTCGCCATCGCCGCCGGGGCCGTGATCGGCGCGGGGCTGGGCGACAGCGCGCGTGCCGCCCTGATGACCCGTGGCCTGGCCGAAATGACGCGGGTGGCCGTCGCCGCCGGGGCAGAGGAGGCGACGCTGACCGGACTTTCCGGCCTCGGCGACCTGATCCTCACCTGCGGCTCCGAGAAATCGCGCAACTTCCGCTATGGCATGGCGCTTGCGCGCGGCGAGACTCTGGGCGCCGATGTCACCATCGAGGGTCTGCACACCGCCCGCCAGATCGCCGCGCTGGGCGGCCTCGACACCCCCATCGCGGCCGCCGTCGCGGCGCTGGCCGATGGTCGGGCCACGGTCGCGGAAATCGCCGACACGCTTCTCAACCGCCCCCTCAAACCGGAGTGACCCGCATGCGCCACTGGCTGTTCAAATCCGAACCCGCGACCTGGTCCTGGGACCAGCAGGTGGCAAAAGGCGACGCAGGCGAGGAATGGTCCGGCGTGCGCAACTATCAGGCGCGCAACTTCATGCGCGAGATGGCGCTGGGCGACCGCGGGTTTTTCTACCATTCCCAGACCGAGCGCGCCGTGGTCGGCATCGTGGAGGTCACCGCGCTGGCCCACCCCGACACCACGACCGAGGACGCGCGCTGGGACTGTGTGGACATCCGGGCCGTGGCGCCCCTGCCGCAGCCGGTGACGCTCGATGCGATCAAGGCGCGCGAGGATCTGGCGGGGATGGTGCTGGTGAAGAACTCCCGCCTGTCGGTGCAGCCGGTGACCGACGCGGAATGGCGGATCGTCTGCCAGATGGGCGGGGTGTAACGGGTGTAGGATGCGCCTTCAGGCGCACCATTGTCCCGAACGCCGGTGCGCCTGAAGGAACACCCTGCGCATCGCCACGGTCAAGGAAATCGGAGGGCCCCGACCCCTCGGGACCCTCTACTACAACTTTTTGAAATCAAACAGAGCCCTTGATTTACTGGGGCGTAGCCCGTTTTGTGGTTACAACTCTGGTTACAAAATGGGTCCGATATGGCTGGCAAGATCAGGCACCTCCTCAATCGTTCCGGCAGGTATCATGCCAGGCTGGTGGTCCCGAAGAATCTACGCGCGATCGTCGGCACGATCGAGCTTCGCGTGCCTCTCGGGCCCGACTACCGAGAGGCGCTGAAAAAACTGCCTGGCGCTGTCGCTCGACTACAGCACCAGATCGCGCTGGCGGAGCGCAAGGTGGAGCAGGGGCTGCCTGGTGAGGCTCGCTATCCCATGGCGCCGGATCGGCTCGCCCTGAGCCACTACCTGCAACGCCTGGCGTTCGACGACGAACTGCGGAACGACCCCAGGTATGCCAGCATCTCGATCGACGACATCCTGGTCAGCCGTCTCAGGGAGGCCATCGCGGGGCGCGCCAGCGACGGCGAGCTCACCTACCTTGTCGGCCACGAGATTGAACGCTTCCGGGCCTTCGGTAACCTGAACGCACAGCATGGCAGTGACGAATGGCGTGTGATCGCCCGTGCCCTTTGCATGGCCGAGCTCGAGGCACTGGGGCGCGTCGCAGAGCGCGATGAGGGAGACTACAGCGGCACACCCACCGCGCCGATCATCAGGGATACGCTGCCGCCGGCAGAGGAGTCTGACCCGGTCAGCCTCACTGATTTGTGGGCCGACTATGTGAACAGTCGGATACAAGCCGGGTTTATGCGTGACAAGGGCCAGCGTCAGCGGCCCGTGATCGAAAACCTGCGCAAGTTTCTGAAGCACGACAACGCGGCACGGGTCACGAAGAAGGACCTGATGGCGTGGCGCGATCATCTGATGAAGACTCTGTCTGCAAAGACGGTGAGCGACATCTACCTGTCTGCGGTCAAGTCGCTGTTCACCTGGGCCGTCGAGAACGACCTCCTGCCGGAGAACGTCGCCGCCACCGTGAAGCAGGCGAAGCCGCGCAAGGTGTATGGTAGGGAGCGCGGCTACACCGACCAGGAGGCCGTCACCGTGTTGAAGGCTTCGAGAACGTATCAGCCGCACGAGGACGAGCACGGCTACATTCGCGAGAAGCAGAACCTTGTCGAAGCGAAGCGATGGGTGCCGATGATCTGCGCGTTCACCGGCGCGCGCGTGTCTGAGATCACGCAGCTCCGCAAGGAGGACATAACGAGGGTCGATGATCACTGGGTGGCACGGATCACGCCCGATGCAGGCACGGTCAAGTCGGGGGGCTACCGTGACGTTCCGCTGCACCGGCAGATCATCGATGAGGGCTTTGCGGTATTCGTGGAAGCGGCCAACGCCGGCCCCCTGTTTCACAATGCCACCGAAGCAAAAGACTACGGCCGCAAGTCCGGCCAGACCTCGAGCCAGCTCGCAAAGTGGCTGCGCCTGAGTGGGCTTCGCCCCGATGGGATGCAACCGAACCACGCATGGCGGCATCGGTTCAAGACTACCTGCAGAGAGCTGGGTATCTCCGATCGCGTGGTCGACGTCATCCAGGGCCACGCTGGCAAGACAGCCGGTGACGACTACGGCGACGTGACGCTGAAGACCAAGACCGACGCTATAGCACGACTACCTTACTACATGATCTCGTCGTGAAGTTCGCTGTGCCGGCGTCCACCCGACACGATGATGAGCCGCCCTGTGATCATCGCTTCGCCCCTCTCGCACATGACACGGCGCAAGGAGATTACCGGTGGGACCGACCAGGCGAAGAGCGGAAGTCGGCACGGGCCGCAGCGCGGGCAGAGCGGCGACCGGGTCTGGACTTCTCCGACGCCTCGGTGAGGTATCTGGCTGACAAACTCGAGGAGGAATTTAAGAACCCGAAGCACAGGCCACAATGGCGGTCCACCGTCACGACTTACGCCTATCCCGTCATCGGAGAGAAGTGTTCCAAGCACCCAATGCGAGTGCCAGGCGCATGAGCGACATGGAAGCAGCTTGCCGAGGTATTCACGCTCTTTGGGGTCGCGTGTAGGCTTCTGCTTCACCAGCTTCTTGAGGGGATCTTCAAAACGCGCGTCGTCGTGTCCGTCCCCAACGCGCGGGCGGCTTCCTTGAACTTATCGAGTTGACTCTGTTTGTCGTTTTCTGAACTCATGTCTGATGATCTCACAGTTCATTGCCTACATTGACGAGTCTGGAGACGAAGGATTCGGGAAGCTGGGGTTTTCACAGCCGTCTGGCCAATCAGGATGGCTTAGCCTCGGTGCTGCGATTGTTTCCAAAGAGAACGACAGGCTGCTTGCAACCTGGCGTAACGAGATAATGGATCTTTATCCGAACAAGCAATCGACCGACCTTCACTTTAGAAAGCTGAACCATGATCAGCGCGTTGCGGCTTGTCAGTATTTAGCCAAGAAGCCTGTCGGCATCAGTGTCGTTGCCTCCAACAAAGTGACATTGCTTGCAACGAAGAACGTCGATGTATTCAAGCGGAAGGGCTATCTATACAATTACCTGGTTCGCTTCCTTTTGGAAAGAGTCACCGGGGTATGTGTCCGCGCAGCGAAACAACATGGTGCGCGTGCAAGTTTGCAGGTAGTCTTCTCTAGAAGGGGTGGGACGGACTACCACTCCATGAAAGAATACATGCTGTTAATGAGGGAGGGGCGTGAAAAGATCGCGCCGGTAAGATCGATAGCATGGGAGGCATTTGACCCGGAAAATATTCGCGTTGAGAACCACTCGAAAAGGGCAGGATTACAAATCGCTGATATTGTGACCAGTGCTACTAGCTCGGGACTTGAGTTGAATGCTTTTGGAAATTGCGAACCACGATACGCGACCGAACTGAAGCAGCGTTTTTGCAAACTCAACAAGAAGGTGGCAAACTGCGGCGTCACAATTCTACCACGCCCCACCGAAAACCCACTCACAGAGCAGCAACTAAAGTTCCTGAACGGGTTGGAGGGGTAGTGTGCGGGCCCCCGGCTCCTGATGCACGCCGCAAGGGACGCTGCTGTCGCGAAGACAACTCGGAGACTGCCCGGCGCCTGCCCGCGTCGCAAATATAGTGGATTCGGCCTTCAGAATCAATGACTTCCTAAGTCATTGATTACACTTGTAGAGGTCGCGAACCTGCCCTCCGATTGGTCAGCCGCTTCCCGGCTACCCTGACAGGGCGATCATACCGCGCTCTTCATGTTCAAGGCCTTGACGATCTTCATGGTCTCGAGGCTCACCGTGATGACGCGCTGGAACAGCTCGAGCGGGTAGGCCGGGTTGTTCATGGTCTCAACGGCGTAGTCGTTGGCGTCGTTGACGATGCCGCTGTCCTTGTCGGTCTTCACCACCTGGCGCTCCATCACCCATTCCAGCGCGGGCTTGCCGTTGACGACGTAGTCGTAGGCCTCGAGCGGGATGTCGGTCATGGTGATGTTGGCGTTATAGATCACTGTGGCCTTGTCGGTGTCGTCGCGCTTGCCGCCGAACTTCATCTTGGTGACGCGGTAGAAGGCCTTGGGGTCCATGACGACCCAGGTGCGGGGATCGCCCTGCTTGTATGTGACGGGGTATGGCTCGACCGTCTCGTAGTTGACGTGCAGGTCGCCGAGGCGCCGCCCGGCGTCGGTGAAGGCGCGGAAGTCGGCGTAGGTCTTCACGCAGGGGATGCGGGGCAGTTCCTTGGTCAGGTTGTCGGCGTAGCGGTCGCGGTAGTCGGGAGAATGCAGCAGGCCGTAGACGTAGTAGAAGATGTCTTCTTTGGCGATCTCCTCGCCCGGATAGGCCGCTTGGAAATGGGCAAGCCCGGCATCGGTGATAGCGTCACGGCGCTGGAGGCCGGAGGACTGGCCTTCGAAGAGGCCGCCCTGCGCATCGATTTGTTTCCGATCAAAGAAGTGGAGCGGGAAGCAGTTTGCTCCGCCATCTGGTAGGAGGCAGGGCATATCATCGATCATAACAGCAAATTGTCCGTCATCACGCCAGTTTGCTTTCACCATTATCGCACGATTATCGGTGCTTGCGGTAGGGAACATGTTTAGATTACGATAAGCACTCCAGTTTAGTAGATTATCTGAATACAGCCATTGTTTCGAAAAGGGTCGAACTACGGACCGAAATATCTTGTCTTGATCTGGCGTATAAATGTTCTTTCTCTCAGCTGCCGTTCTTGTCTTTTTGCACCAGCTGAACTCTTTAGGGTCTGTGCCAGACGAGTCAGCATTCCGAGCATAGCGATTAAAAGCCTCGGATGATCTCTCAATATTTCTCCAAAGTCCTTCGCGAGAATAGTTCACGCACCAAGCATCGCGAGACGTCTGAACACCAAGCGTGTGCATGCAAAACAGCGTCTTTTCGCTGGTCTTCTTTGCAGACGTTAAAATATGGTCTTGGTAACTTGCATCTCTCTGAGAAACCCAATCATTATGGACATCCGGTGTGACTATCGTCCATTCCGAGGTTGAAGTTATTCCAGAAAGGCTTTGGTAAGATCTAATTTTTTCTAGCTTCTGGGTCTGGGAAAGATAGTTACCAATGTCATGGAAGAATATATTTCCGGAGTCTTGCGGGTCTGCGCGCTTAACAAAAATACTAATCGCGATTGGCGCGCGACTTCCAGACCCGAATATCTTACCGCCCTCTCTCCTTGAGTTTTCGCCGCTGGTTCTCTGGTTGCCACGCAGATGGAAGACGAAAAGATCAGAAAACTCTTCTGCTAAACACGCTCGCATTCCATTCGCTGTGGCACTGTCGATCCACCCTGCATTTGTCACGTAAGCTACAACCCCTTTATCGCCAATGCGATCTGATGCCCAACGGATTGCTCTGATGTAGCTATCATACAGGGCGCGTTTATTTACTACGTTTGAGCGTGCAGCATAGGTCTCGCGAATTTTCTTATCCAGAGTTGGATATTCAATGTTTGCGTTGTCATCATTGGAGCTACCTTGGCCGGCGGAATAGGGGGGATTCCCGACGATTACTCGAATATCAGTGGCCTTCTGGCGCTTTCTCCTCTCCGAGTTATCTGGCATGTAGTGGGAGATTAGGTCATCAGCCTCATACATCTGGAAAGTGTCGGTAAGGCAGATGCCCTCGAAGGGCACATACTCGTCGCTCTTCGCCTCGCCCTGGTAGACCGCCTCGATGTTGATCGCGGCGATATAGTAGGCCAGCAGGACGATCTCGTTGGCGTGGATCTCGTGGCGATACTTGTGCTCCAGCTCCTCCGGCGCGATCAGGCCGGATTGCAGCAGCCGGGTGATGAAGGTGCCCGTCCCTGTGAAGGGGTCCATGATGTGGACGCCGCGCGATCCGAGAGTCTGGCCGAAATGCTCCTGCAACATCTCGTTGACCGAGTGCAGGATGAAATCGACGATCTCGACCGGGGTGTAGACGATGCCCAGCTTCTCGGTCGTGCGGGGGAAGGCGTTGCGGAAGAACTTGTCGTAGAGCTCGACGATCAGGCGCTGCTTGGCAGCGGGATCGGTGATACCCTGTGACCGCATCCTGACGCTGCTGTAGAACTTCTCGAGGTCTTTGGACTCCTTTTCGAGCCGGTTCTCGTCCAGCACATCGAGGACCTGTTGCATGGCGCGGGAGACGGGGTTCTGGTCGACGAACTGGTGTCCCTCGAAGAGGGTCTGAAACACCGGACGCGTGATGAGGTGCTGGGCCAGCATCTCGATGGCGTCCTGTTCGGTGATGCTGTCGTTGAGGTCGTCTTGAAGCTCCGCGAGGAAGTCGTCGAAGGCCTTGCGGGCGAGTGTTGCGGGCTCCGCGAGGATGCCGGTGATGCGCGAGATGTGGCGCTGCGCGATCTCGGCGATGTTGGTGGCCCAGTCCTCCCAGTAGTCCCGGGTGCCGCACTTCTTGACGATCTTGGCCATGATGGCGCGGGAGAACTCGTCGATGAAGAGATCCCCTTGGCTCTGGACGGGGCCGGTCGTCACGGCATCCCCGCCGCTGCCGCCGCGCCCGATGGCGCTCTCCGGCTGCGCCCTGCGCGTGGGCAGCTCGCTCACCTCGTGGGTGATCGAGCGCAGTTCCTCGGATTCCCTGGTGACGCCGATGATCTCGAGCCGGTCGGACACGTCCTGCCCGAGCGAGGCTTGGTTGATCGTCCCGTCGAAGCGTTCGTCATGGGCGCGGAGCGCGTTCAGGATCTGCCAGACCACGCGGTAGCGTTCGTTGTCCCTCAGCGCGACCTCGGGCTCGACGCCTGCCGGCACGCCCACCGGCAGGATAACGTAGCCCATCTTCTTGCCGTCGGCGCGGCGCATCACGCGGCCGACGGACTGCACCACGTCGATCAGGGACTTCCGTGGGTGCAGGAACATGATGGCGTCGAGAGCAGGGATGTCGACGCCCTCGGACAGGCAGCGTGCGTTGGTCAGTATGCGCGCGGTGTTGCCTGCGGCATCCGCCTTCAGCCAGTCGAGAAGCTGGTTGCGCGACTTGGCGTTGAAGGTGCCGTCAACATGTTCGATCTCGATGTCGAGGCGGTCAGGCGACGACGGGGCGTCCTCCTCGATGAGCGCGTCATCACCAGTGTATTCGGCAACGACCTGGGCGAACTCGTCCCGGATCAGCTTCGAGGCGGCGATGCTCTTGCAGAACGCGAGGGCGCGCTTCATCGGCTGCGGATCGAACGACAGGTCCTGACTGAGATCCTGCTTCGTCAGTGCCTTGTAGCAGCCGATGATCTTGGTCGCGTCATCGAGATCAAGTTCGGAGTTCGCGTCGGCCAGGCGCTTCTGGACGTTGGCGCTGACGAGGCCCTCATCCATGGCGAGAACGATCACCTTGTAGTCGGTCAGCAGGCCCTGCTGGACCGCCCAGCCGAAGCCTTTGTGGAGCAGCGTCTTGCCGTAGAGGGTCTCGTCGTCCATCGACGTGAGGACGGCGGCTTCCTCGTCCGCCCGGGTCTTCACCGCATCGCCGAAGATCCGGGGCGTGGCGGTCATGTAAAGGCGCTTGTGCCCCGCGACGTAGGCATCGTCATGGATGCGGACGAAGTTCGACTCCTCCTCACCTGCGAGGGTGGCGCCCGTGGTGCGGTG
>Ga0008835_101010_pt1 | contig 17392 bp, 18 predicted proteins | sample HotLakConsoUCCRE_FD_62215 | JGI IMG/M metagenome (GOLD analysis project Ga0008835, IMG submission 62215) | Hypersaline microbial mat communities from Hot Lake, Washington, USA - Hot Lake Consortium UCC-RE (Hybrid Assembly) ... | reverse complement strand
CATCAAGCAGCTCGCCGGCGATCCCTTCGCCGATGCGGGTGAGATCCGCAAGGGTCAGGTCGTGACCTGCGAGGTCGTGGAAGTGAAGGATGCCGGCATCGACGTCAAGATCGTCGATACTGATCTCAGCGCCTTCATCCGCCGCGCCGAGCTCGCACGCGACCGCGCCGACCAGCGCCCCGAGCGCTTCTCGGTCGGCGACAAGCTCGATGCCCGCGTCACCCAGTTCGACCGCAAGGCGCGCCGCGTCACGTTGTCGATCAAGGCGCTCGAAGTGGCCGAGGAGAAGGAGGCGATCGCCCAGTTCGGTTCCTCCGATTCCGGCGCTTCGCTCGGCGACATCCTCGGTGCCGCGCTGAAGAAGCAGACGCAAACCGGCGACGAAGACGACGACAAGTAAGCCAGCTCACCAGAGCCGCTTCTTGGCCCCCGCAGGTTCATGCCTGCGGGGGCTTTTTCATGAGGCCCACCAGTCAGAGCCGATAGGCCATGCGCAGACCGCCCCAATGGCGCCCGAAGATGCGGATCGGCGCATCGACCTCGCGCATCATCACCACCTTGCCGCCACCCATGTCGCGGGCATAGGCCTGGACCACGAAATCGCGGGTGGATCGGGCCGCCGTGATGCCGGCGCGATCGTCGAAAATCCGCTTGTTGCGGCAATGCGCCGCGTTCCAGACCGGATCATCCGGGCGCTGGGTCTGCGAGAAGGCGCGGTTATGGACCGGGATATAGCCGTTGCGGTCGATGGCGAGGCAGAAGGTGAGGCGTTCATCCTCGGCAAGGGGCGGCTCGATCAGCCCGGGCAGGATCTCTTCAAACACAGCGGTATAGGCGGTCTGGAATTGTTGCGGATCGCTGCCTGGTATCAGGCGATAGCCGGTATCGAAAGCCGCATCCCGGGCAAGCCGCCCGGACGCCACGGACGCCTCGATCGCCCTTGCCACCTTCGCGGCCATGTCTTGCGCCCGCGTGATCAGGGGGCTGAATTCCTGCGCAATCCTGGCAACCTTTGCTGCCACCGCGATCGTGGCCTGCGGGTCATCGTCGAGGAAGGCGCAATGCAATCCCATGGCGCTGATTCCGGCGATCCGGGCGCGGATCGCACCGATACCGCTAATGTCGAGCATGAGTGAGGATTGCGGATCGACATGCTCCCGCAGGTCCTCAGGTAGGGTGAGCAGGATACCGCCACGGGATATGTCGATGCTGGCCGTTTTCAGGTTTCGCGCGCCGATCTGTGCCGTGACGCCGAGTTCGACCGGATAGCGGTCATGGCGTCGGCGGTCACCGATTTCGCATTGGCGGATCACGGCCGTGAAGCGGCGGGTCAGCGCCGATGCGGCCTCGGCAGCCTTGCCGGAACCGGTTGCCGCCTTTTCCATCCGGGCCGTGCAGGTCTGCAAGGCCGTCTCCACTTCCTCGGCACAGGCAACGACCTGGATTACGCATTCCGCCCCCTCGCTCGACTGGCTGGCGACCTGGTCGAGGGCCGTGGATTGCTCCTCGCTGCCGGACCTCGCCTGCTCGACGAGGGGCGCGAGTTCGTCAATCGCCTGGTTGACACCACCCACGGCCTCCATGGTCGCGCTGGCGGTTTCGCTGAGATGGGCGATACGGGCGCGGATATCCTCGGCCGAGCGTGAGACCTGCGCCGACAACGCCTTCACCTCACCGGCGACAACCGCGAAACCCTTGCCGGCCTCGCCGGCTCGGGCGGCCTCGATGGTGGCGTTGAGGGCGAGAAGGTTGGTCTGCTTCGCGACCGCCGAGATCGTCTCCACGACGCCGATGATGGCTTCGCTCGCCTGCGACAATTGCCCGAGCAGGCCGTGGGCCTGGGCGACCTGCTGCGTGGCCTGCTGGACTCGGGTCGTGGCCTGAAGCATCGCCTCGTCGATATCACGGGATGCTGCGGCAATGGTTCCGGTCGCCTGCGAGACACCCTCGGCGCCGGCGCTGGCCTGCCGGGCTGCGTTGCGCAAACGCGTGTTGGCCGCACGGATCAGATCAAGGTCGCTGCGCGCTCCGGCCATCTGGGAACCCGAATCCGCGACGACGGCAACGACAGATCCAATCGCATCGTGGATATCGTTTTCAATGACGTCGATGGTTTCGGCCAGGCGATCCCGCGCCGCGCTCTGCTCTGTTCGGGATGCATCGGCGATCAGTTCCGTATTGTTGATATTCGAGCTATCGTTCCCGGCCTGTACGACAGAGCCCATCATGTTCCCCTCCATAACGAAACCCGAAATTTTCTATGCGAAGTACATCTGGTCGATTAAAGAATTGCAATGACGCGACCATTGATATTCGTTTTCCCAACGATGGTCTGACTTCTGTTGGACGAAAATTTTGCAAAACTGATCGCGAGGTTCCTGACGCAGGACGGCATGGAATAGTTTTGTTGATTTGAGGCCATTTTGCAGCGCTTCTGCGTCATCACAGATTTGTCTTAGACATTAGTCTAATCGCGGTCTTACCTGCCCCAGAGGCACGTCCGACACTGCTTCCTTTCGCCCGGCACGGCAGCCGTGATCACTGCATGATTCGTTCATCTGCTTGCACGCGATGAGCCGCGACGCCGCCGGCGGGGCGGGTCCGGGCGGTCTCATGGGCAGCTCTTGCCGGGAGGACCCTTGCCGTGAGGGCTCTTGCAGGGCGCGGGAGACGCGCGATTTCGCCGATCCTGCAACGGCGTTAGCGCGGTCCGGCATGATGAGCTGGCGGCTCGTGCGGAGAACAGCTTGCGGGTACGTGGGCGCAGGATCGCGCGGCTTGCCTGCGTGCCGACATGTGGGCACAGTAGATTCTCCGCGAGATATGCGGCCGTTCCGGGAGATTTGCCTCTCGATCATATTGCCGGAAAACCCCAGCGGCGCAGGCCCGATCCTGCCCGGCGCCGCAGGTGAAACCCGCACCACACGACACGCGCGCCGAACCGGGAACATCCCTTCTCCGGATGGTGCCCGCAACGCGCCGAGCACAAGACCCGCTTCCGACTTGATTTCCGCATGCGGGCTTGCGAGACCCGTCAGACGCGACCGCGTCACCACCGAGGACCCCAAGCATGAACAGGCCGTTTTCGCTCTCCAAGGACAAGATCCGGATCCTGCTTCTGGAGAACGTCAATGATTCCGCCGTTGCCCTGATCCGCGAGGCCGGCTACACCGCCGTCACGCGGCTGCCCAGAGCCCTGGACGGGGCAGAGCTGCGCGAGGCCTTGCAGGGTGTGCATATTCTGGGCATTCGCTCGCGCACACGGATCACGCAAGACATCCTCGCCGCCGCCGACCGGCTGATCGCCATCGGCTGTTTCAGCGTCGGGACCAACCAGGTGGATCTCGATGCGGCGACGCGGCGCGGCATTCCCGTCTTCAACGCCCCCTTCTCCAATACCCGTTCCGTGGCCGAGCTGACCCTGGCGGAGATCGTGATGCTGATGCGGCGCGTGATGCCGCGGTCCAATGCGGCCCATCAGGGCGGCTGGGAAAAATCGGCCAATGACAGCCATGAAGTGCGCGGCAAGGTCCTCGGGATCATCGGCTACGGCAATATCGGCAGCCAGCTCTCCACCCTCGCCGAGAGCTTCGGCATGAAGGTGATCTATTATGATCACACCGACAAGCTGCGTCACGGCAATACCGAGCCGGTCGCCTCCCTCGACGCATTGCTGGGCGCGGCGGATGTCGTCACGTTGCATGTGCCGGAGACACCCGGGACCCGCGACATGATCGGCGAGCGCGAGCTGCGCCTGATGAAGCGCGGCGCCTATCTGATCAACAATGCCCGCGGCACGCTGGTGGATCTCGAAGCCCTCGCCCGGGCAATGGCGGACGGTCATCTGCGCGGGGCCGCGATCGATGTCTTTCCCGTGGAGCCGGGTTCGAATGCGGAGCGCTTCGAATCACCCTTGCAGGGACTGGACAACGTGATTCTCACTCCCCATGTCGGCGGCTCCACCGTCGAGGCGCAGGAGCGCATCGGGGCCGAAGTGGCGAGCAAGCTCGTGGCCTATTCCGATATCGGGGCGACCATGGGTGCGGTGAATTTCCCCGAGGTGCAATTGCCGGCGCGCCCGCACGGGGCCCGCTTCATGCATGTGCACCATAGTGCGCCGGGCATCCTGGCGCGCATCATCGGCATCTTCTCGAAGAAGGGACTGAATATTGTCGGCCAGTTCCTGCAGACGCAGGGCGAGCTCGGCTATGTGGTGATCGAGCTTGATGCCGTGCCGCCGGATGCGCGGGCCGTTCTCGAGGAGCTGCGCGCGCTGGAAGGCACCATCCGGGCCCGGGTGCTCTATATCCGCGCCTGAGGAAGCAGCGGCAGCGTCAGGCCCCGACGCCGCCGCGCCGCACGGTCACGCGGGCGCCGACCTGCACGCGATTGTAGAGATCGACGATATCCTCGTTGAGCAGCCGCACGCAGCCGGACGAGACGGCATCGCCGATCGACCAGGGCTCATTGGTACCGTGGATGCGAAACAGGGTATCGCGGTCACCCTGATAGAGATACAGGGCGCGCGCACCCAGTGGATTGCCGATACCGCCTTCCATGAAGGCCGGGAGGGTCGGATCGATCCGGCGCATGTTGTCGGTCGGGCTCCAGTTCGGCCAGACGCCGGTACGCGCCACGCGGGCATCGCCGCGCCAGGCGAAACCGTTGCGCCCCACGCCGATGCCATAACGCATGGCCTTGCCGCCTTCTTCCACGAGGTAGAGGAAGCGGTTATCGATATCGACCACGATGGTTCCCGCCGCTTCGCGTCCGGGATATTCCACGCGCTGGCGATGGAATTGCGGATCGAGCAGCGCCTTGTTCACCAGCGGCACATCATAGGGCTCATCCGCCATCAGACCGGAATACCAAGCATTGAGATGCTGCGCGTCATGGGGATCGAGACCGGCTTGATCCTGCGGCTGGCAGGCAGCGACGAAGAGGCCGAGAATGGCGAGCGTTGCGAGGCGGGCGGCGCCTGTCCGGACGCGGAGAGCGATCATGGCCTGTCAGGATCCGTTTGTTCTGATTCGGGGCGGAGGATACCGGGACCCGTATATGTCCTAACCCGGTGCCACACAATCGCCAAGATAGGGTTAACGGAAAGTCTCCGATGTGACCTGAAAGCCTCAATGCCGGGCCGCGTCACGACGCGCCCCGTCCGCCCCCGGAATTTCCTGCGGCAGATGCCGGAACACGCCCCATGCGGACCAGATCAGGATGATGCCGAGCCCGATCTTCAGGGCCTGCGAGGGAACATAGGCGACCGTCAAGGCGCCGATCACGGCACCGAGCACGGAGCCGAGCCCGAGCGGCACGATGGTGGCCCGCCAGACCGGCCCCTCACGCAGCACCGCTCTCGTGCCGAACTGGCGCGTCAGCCCGATTGCGATGGTCGGCATGCCGACCAGCATCGCCATCGATCCGGCGAGCTTCACATCGACGCCAAAGAGCAGCACGAAGACGGGAATGATCAGTTCTCCACCCGCCACGCCGAGAAGCGACGAGACCAGGCCGATGCCGATGCCGCAGGCCGCCGCGACGGTGGTCGTCACCCCAAGCCCCTCCCCGACGAGCCGCGTCGGCTCCGCCACGAATAACCCCTCGGCGATGAGCACCAACCCCAATCCGACCAGCAGGATCAGGATCAACCGCCCCAGAATCCGGTCGGAAATCCGCCGCAGCCAGCCGGCGCCGATCCACGCCGCCGTCATTGACCCTGCCAGCGTGCCGAGCACCGCCGGCAGTGCGGTCCGATCTCGCTCAACGGGACGGCTGCGGCGCGAAACGGAAAGGCCGCGGCGAGCACGATGAAGCTCGCCACCAGATTCACCGCGACGGCCTCGCGGGCGTTGAAACGCAGCAATCCGACCAGCGCCGGAAGCCGGAACTCCGCGCCGCCCAGCCCGATCAGCCCGCCGGCGGTTCCCACGAGCGCACCGATCCCGAAAGAGAGCCCGGGGCGGCGTGGCCGTGTCATGAATTCACCTGCCTTGCCGCGCCAGTCCCCACATCCTGCGGGGCGATGGCGACGCTCTTGATCACGGCATGGCAGGTCTGGCCTGGCGCAAGCCCCATGGCCGCCACCGCCCGGCGCGTCACCCGTGCGATCAGCCGCTCTTCACCCATGGCGAGGGTCACCAGCGCGCCGGGGCCCTGGCCGGAATGGATCTCGGCAATGGTGCCGGTGAGAATGTTGAGCGCGGAAAGGCCTTCCGGTCGGGCGCGAGAGAGGATCACGTCCTGCGCCGCGATGCGCACACGGATCACCGCGCCCGGCGCATGGGAAACGCGCGGCAGCCACATCCTGCCACCGGCGCCATCGAGCGCGCTCAGCCCGTCCGCGTGATGCGCGATGACACGGACGGTGAGGATCGACGCAGCGCCGCGCGCACCCATCGCGGCAACATCGCCCAGAACCTGCTGAGGCGATCCCGTGGCCGCAACCTTGCCGTCACGCAGGGCGACGACGGTGGTGGCAAGCCGGGCCACCTCCGCCGAGGAATGGCTGACATAGAGGATCGGGATATCCACTGCATCGCGCAGGCGCTCGAAATAGGGCAGGATCTCGGCCTTGCGCGCCTCGTCGAGCGCCGCGAGCGGCTCGTCGGCGAGGATCAGCTTCGGCGCGGCGAGCAGCGCACGCCCGATCGCCACGCGCTGCTTCTCACCACCCGAGAGCGCAGCCGGGCGGCGCTCGAGGAGATGGTCGATGCCGAGCAGATCGACCACCTGCCCGAAATCCTCGCGCTTTGCGTCACGCGGCGCGAACCAGCGCCCGTAGAGCAGGTTCTGCCGCACGCTCATATGCGGGAACAGTCGCCCCTCCTGGAAGATATAGCCCAGACGCCGGCGATGCGGCGCCAGAAAGCGGCGGCTGGCGGTATCGACCAGCACCCAGTCGCCGGCGGCGATACGCGCCGTATCCGGGCGCAGGAGCCCGGCCACCGCATTGATCAGGGTGGTCTTGCCCGACCCCGAAGGACCAAACAGCACCGTCACGCCGGGCGGCGCCTCGAAGGCGACATCGAGATCGAATCCCGGGAAGGCATGGCGGAGCGCGACGGAGAGGATCATGAACCGGACACCCTCTTCGCAACGCGCCGTGCGACGAATTCCGACAGGATCAGCGCGGCCATGGCGATGACGATCGCCACGATGACGAGCCGCCCCGCCGCCGCCTCGCCCCCCGGCGCCTGCAGGAAGGCGTAGATCGCCGACGGAATCGTGCGGGTCTCGCCGGGAATGTTGGAAACGAAGGTGATGGTCGCGCCAAACTCGCCGATCGCCTTGGCGAAAGCGAGAATTGCACCGGCGACGACGCCGGGCAGGATCAGGGGCAGCGTTACCGTGGCGAACACCCAGGGCTTCGATGCGCCGAGCGTGCCCGCCGCCGCTTCAAGCTTCGGATCGACCGCCTCGATGGCCAGCCGGATGGCGCGCACCATCAGCGGAAAGGCCATCACCCCGGCGGCAATGGCCGCTCCCGTCCAGCGAAACGAGACGGCGACGCCGAACCATTGATCGAGAAACTGCCCCGCGGATCCGCGCCGGCCCAGGGTGATCAGGAGCAGATACCCCGTCACCACCGGCGGCAGGATCAACGGCATATGCACGAGCCCGTTCAAGACCTGCTTGCCGTGAAACTCCCAGCGCGCCAGCGCATAGGCGACGAAAATTCCAAGCGGCAGGCTGACCAGCGTCGCCCAGAATGAGACCCGCAGGCTCAGCCGCACCGCCTGCCATTCATCCGGCCCGAGCCATGTGGTGATCGCCTCCAGCATCAATCGGCAACGCTGAAGCCGTATTCGCGCCAGATCGGCGCAACGATGTCGGAGGAGAGGAAATCGAGGAAGTCCTGCGCGCGCGGATGCTCGCTTTGTGCCGTGATCGCGGCGGGCAGCATGATCGGCGTGTGGCTGCCCTCTGGAAAGGTCGCGATGACGCTCACGCTATCCTCCACCCGGGCATCTGATGCATAGACGATTCCCAAAGGCGCCTCCCCCAGCGCGACGAAGGCGAGCGCCGAGCGGACATTGTCCGATTGCGCCACATGCGGCGCGACGGCATCCCACAGACCGAGCGTGGTCAGCGCCTCGCGCCCGTACATGCCGGCGGGAACGGCATCGACCAGTGCCATCGACAGTCGCCCGCCATCGAGCATGCCGACGAGATCGAGATTTTCGTCGATCGTGACGGGTGACACATCACCGCCATGGGCGATCAGGACGAGGCTGTTGCCCAGAATGGCGCGCCGCGCCCCCTCGCGCAGCTCACCCGCGGCGGCAAGCGCGTCCATCCAGTCGGTATTCGCCGAAATGAAGATATCCGCCGGCGCGCCCGCCTCGATCTGGCGCGCGAGGGCGGAGGAGCCGGCAAAGGAGATCACGACACGGCTGCCGGTTTCGTCCATCCAGCGCGCGGCAACGGCCTCCAGGGCGTTGGTCAGGCTGGCGGCCGCGAAGACGACGAGGTCATCGGCCCGCGCGGGCGCCGCGATGAAGAAAGTCGCTGCAAGAAGGGCAGCTGTGGCGCGGCGGCAAATCCGGCGAAACATCTTTCCCCCTTGATATGTACGCCCAAACATATCGATGATCCGGGCCGAAGATCAAGCGCTATTTCCTGTCGGAAATATCGGCGAGCAACCCCTGTAATTCCGCAAGATGCGCCTCGCCGCTGCGCGCAGCCTCCGTCTCGAAGGCGCGATAGGCGGCGGCGACCTTGTGCCCGGTATCCGTCAGGCGCGCCCCGCCGCCCTGCGCCCCACCGCGCGTACTCTCGACCACCGGCTCGCGAAACATGGCGTTCATGGTCTCGATCAGCATCCAGGCGCGCTTGTAGCTCATGCCCATGGCGCGCCCCGCCGCTGCGATCGAGCCGGCGGAATCGATCCGCTCCAGCAACTCTGCCTTGCCGGGCCCGATCATGCCGCGCTCACCGAAAACGATGCGAATCCGCAATCCGGGGCTGTCGTCTTCTTGCGCCATCGACACTTCTCTCACCGACTGACGGCAGGCGCGCGGGGACCGCCCTTGCCGGCACAACCCTTGCCAGCCCGAGCCACGCTGGGGCGGCCCTCCCGCGATACCGTGCCGAACTTGGCGCTTTCGCCGCCGCCAGGCAACCGCTTTGTGCCGTCGCCGGGGATACCGCATCCGGGATGGCACCGGTGACCGGGATGCGCGGCAGGCCGGAATGCTCTACGAAATATCACAATCCGCGCCTTGTCCGCGCGACGATTGCGCCGATCATGCGAGGTTCCGGCATGCCGCCAGAAATATCTGCACGTCCGGGGAGAGCCTGCCCGCTCTGCGGGTTCGGGCCTGCAGAAGCCTTCATCAGCATTGCGGGCGCAGAATACGACCGCTGCCCGACCTGCGCCCTGCGCTTTCTCGATCCGGCGCATCATCCCGACCGCGAGACCGAGCGCGTCCATTACGCGCTGCATGAGAATGACATCGACGACCAGCGCTACCGCGCCTTTCTGTCACGGCTGGCCGATCCGCTCCTCGCGGAATTGCCTCCCGGCTCATCCGGCCTCGATTACGGAAGTGGCCCCGGCCCGGCGCTCGCAGCCATGCTGCGCGAGGCCGGGCACCGGGTCGCGCTCTATGATCCGCTCTTCGCCCCGGACAGGGGGGTGCTGCAGGCGACATATGATTTCGTCACCTGCACCGAGACTGCCGAGCATTTTCATGATCCGGCCCTGGAATTCGCCCGACTCGACGCGCTTTTGCGCCCCGGCGGGCTGCTCGGCCTGATGACGGTATTCCAGAATGACGATACGCGCTTCGCCGGCTGGCATTACCGGCGCGATCCCACCCATGTCGTCTTCTACCGGGAAGAGACCATGCACTGGATCGCCAACCGTTTCGGCTGGCGCTGCACGATCCCGCGTCCCGATGTGGTGCTGATGCGCAAGCCGGGGATGTCGGGGACGGGATCTGCCGAGGGACAGACGTGACCAGTTTCCTGCACGAGGGCCGTTTCAGGGCCGTTTCCGGGGTGCTGCGCGAAGCCGGTGCCCGGCGCATCCTCGATCTCGGCTGCGGCGACGGCGATTTCATCCTGCATCTGCTCGATGAGTTGCAGATCGCGGCGATCACCGGGGTGGAAAAGGATGAAGCCGCATTGGGGCGGCTGCGCACGCGGCTGCGCGATCATCCGGGCGCGCGGAAGGTGCAGATCATCGCCGGCGACATCACCCGCCCGCCGCCCGGCTTGCCGCAAGCAGATGCCGTCGTGCTGGTCGAGGTGATCGAGCATCTCGATCCAGGTCCCCTGCAAGCGCTGGAGCATGTCGTCTTGCGCGACATTGCTCCCCCGATCGCCGTGGTCACGACGCCGAATGCCGAGATGAACCCGCTTCTCGGCGTGAAACCCGGGCGCATGCGCCATCGCGATCACCGCTTCGAATGGGACCGCAAGCGCTTTCGCGCCTGGGCGGAAGGCGTCGCCTCACGCCATGGCTACGCCCTCGATCTTACCGACATCGCCGGCGCGCATCCGCGATTCGGCGGCGCCAGCCAGATGGCGGTGTTTGCCCGACAACCCTGATCGTTCAATCCTTGAGCGTCTTCGGATCCGCGCGGTTGAAAGCGCCGGACTCCATGCCGCATGGGCAGGTTTCGACAGCAACCCCTTCGTTTGGTGGGGGCGCAGACGCGCGGACTTTCCTATCGTCGTGCCCGCTCCAGCATGGAAACGAACCCGAATGGTGATCGCATGACCAGCAGGTCCGAAACGACAAAATGTTTCATTGGAAGGACTTCTGCGCCTCGTCGCGGCCTTGTGCTGCTCCTGGCGCTTTTTCTCCTCTTCGGCGCCAGTGCGCAGTTATCCGCGCAGATGCCGCTCTATCAGGTCACCGGCGTGACTGCCGACGACATGCTCAATGTCCGCGATCGCCCCGGCGTCCCGGGCAGTACCGTGATAGGGCGGCTGGCACCGGATGCGCGCGATGTCGAACGCAGCGGCGATGTGCAGGATGTGGGCGGGCGCGACTGGTGGCATATCCGCCATCCTTCCCTTCCAGTCGATGGCGGCTGGGTGAATTCACGCTTCCTCGCAGCACAGGGCGATGTGGCAGAGACTGCCCCGGATGGTCCACGCAAGCCCTTCACCGAGGCCGAGGGCTATGCGGTCATCGATCACGGAGCAGTGCTCGACCGGCTGTTCGAGACCTTGCCGCAAACCTCCGCGATCTTCGCGCCGGGTGGCCGGCTCAACCCGCTCACCCAGGCGATTCTGATGCTGGAGAACGAGGAAGGCGTCGTGCCGCATGCGCGCTATCGCATCCGCTATGCCATGGAGGGCAGGGAAGACGGCACGGGCGGGCCGCCGGTGCCCTACAGCTTCGTCGTAATCGACCGCTATAATCTCGGCACTGTCTTCCGTGAGGCGATCGCGGAATCCTTCGGTGAGGCGCGCACCCCGCCGCCGGAATCCTTCAGTGCGGGCGAGCATGTCTCCTTCCGCATGACATTCCGCCCGATCCAGGGCCGCACCGCCGATCCCGTGGCGATAAGCCGGCGGGTGATCTCCGATGACGAAGCCCGCACGACGCGCTGCCTTACCCTGCCCTGCCTCGATGTTGCCAGCGCTGGCGATGAGGCGATGCCGTGGCGCGAGCACGAAGGCAGCGGCACGGGTTTCGATCGTCCCTACGAAGATATCCGCAACGGGGTCTATACACCGGCCGCCATGGCGGATCTGCTCTTGCTCGAGAACGGCGCCGCGCGGATCAGCGAGGGGGATCTGCGCTGGACGGGCTTCGAGCAATCCGAGAGCGTGCGCCCCGGCGAGCCCTTCTTCGAGATCGTCATGGATATCAATCTGGCCCAGGATTTCGGCATCGAGGCCATCTCCTGGTACGGCCATCTGATGGATGATTCCGTCGCGGCAATCTGGCAGCGGGCGATGACCTTCCCGGGCGGGGATTCAGCCCCGCAGATCTTCATGGAGCGGGCCTTCGAATGTGCCCGCGGCGCGCCCGGTCCGAGAGGGCTTTGCCCCTGAACGCATTGCCGGGCGGCGCCTCGCGCGGTCGCGCCCCGCCCGGGTGTCAGCATCACCCACACGGAAAAAGTCACGACCAGAGCAACAGGGGCAGGGCATGTTTCAGCGCATCCAGCACTTCTTCAATACACTCTCGACCAACTGGTCGGAGGATCCCGGCGCACGGGGTGCGGCCAAGATGACGGCGGGCGGTGTGCTCGTCGCCGAAGGCGTTTTCGGCGTGGTGCGTGGCCGGACCGGACGCAACGGACGACGGCAGCGAGGCGGCATACTCGGCGGCGTACTCGGCATCATCTTCGGCATCATCTTCATCAATGTCGCCGGTTTCGTGGAGGGGCCGGGCATTGATGATCCGGCCGAGATCACCGGGCACGTCGTCGCCGTCGAGCGCGCCGGCACCAGCGGCGAGAACGACACGCCGATGTACCGCACCCGGATCGCCTATACCGTGGACGGGGAGAGCTACGAATTCAGCCCGCGCGGCAGAAGTTCATGGCGACCGAATGTGGGCGCGGATGTCGATATCGCCTATTCCCGGTCGAACCCGGCCAATGCGAAGCGGATCGGCGGCATCGAGGAATGGGCGCCGCAGATCTTCGGCTGGGCCGGATGGTTCGTGGTCGTCACCTCCGCATTCAGCCTGCTCGTCAGCATCGCGCTGATCATCTTCGGAATCTGGCTGTTCCGACAGGGCCGCGCCGATCGCCGGCTCAGCGGTGAGGATCGCAGCTTCTTCGGCGATCTCTTCGCGATCGCAAAGGACGTGCGCGCAGGCAACATGGATATCGCCGAGACGGCAGCCGGCATGGCCGGTGCTGCACAAGGTTCCGGGCAAGGCGCGAATTCCGCGCGTGCCACAGCACCTGCAGCGAGGCAGCCTGACAGCGCACCCGCTCCGTCGACGACCGCTGCGGCACCGCCCGGCTGGATGCTCGACCCGGAAGACGACACCATGCTGCGCTGGTGGGACGGGCAGCGATTCAGCGAACAGCGACGCCCGCGCGATTGATGCCGCTCAGGCTTCGACCCGGCTGACGCGCGGGCGGGCACCGTCAATGGCGGTGATTTCGACGAGTTCGCCTTGCTTCACGGGGTCGTCACTGACGACGGCGAAGCTGGTATCGGCGACGCGGATACGCCCGCGCCCGGCCTCGAAATCCGAAAGCGCCACATAGCGTCGCCCGATCATGGCCTGCAGGTCCTGGTTGAGCATCGGCGCACCCTCAACCCGGCCCCGGCGCTGGACCGCGAAGCCGAGGCCGAGCGAGGAGAGCATCGCCATGGCGAACAGCAACATCTGCCAGGCGAAAGACAGCTCGGGCGCAACCATGAGGGCGAGCCCCACGGCGAGCGCGCCGAAGCCGATCCAGAGCAGGAACACACCGGGCACCAGAATTTCAAGACCGGCGATCAGCGCGCCGGCAATGATCCAGATCCAGGGCGAATCGAACAGTACCTGCATGATTCTCGAGATCCTCTTTCCCGGGCCCGGGCAAGTTCCTGTTGCCGGGGCGACAAGCCTGTTATCTCACGATTTCTGCGGATTGCCGACGGTCTTGAGCAATTCGCCGATCCCCGCCACGGCGCCGGTCACGCCGCCAGCTTCGAGCGGCATCAGCACCAGCTTGGAATTCTCGGCGGCGCCGATCTGGCCAAGCGCCTCGACGTATTTCTGGCCGAGGAAGAACTGAATCGCCTGGATATCGCCCTCGGCGATGGCTTTCGAGACCACCTGGGTCGCCCTGGCATCGGCTTCTGCCGCGCGTTCGCGAGCTTCCGCCTCAAGAAAGGCGGCTTCGCGCAGGCCCTGGGCGCGCAGGATCTCGGCCTCACGCTCGCCCTGCGCCTTGAGAATTTCCGCCTCACGCAGGCCGTTGGCCTCGGTGACCGAGGCCCGGCGCTTGCGCTCGGCCGTCATCTGCAGGTTCATCGCGGCTTGCAGATCTTCCGACATGCGCAGGTCGCGGATCTCGATGCGCATGATCTTGACGCCCCAGGGATTCGTGGCCTCGTCGATGATCGCCATCAGGATCTCGTTGATCTCCGCGCGCTTCGACAGCGTGTCGTCGAGATCCATGGAGCCGATCACCGAGCGCAGATTGGTGGTGGTGAGATTGACAATGGCCTCTTCGAGGTTCTGCACCTGATAGGCCGCACGGGCCGTATCCTGCACCCGGTAGAAGACCACGCCATCGGCGATCACGGCGGCGTTGTCCTTGGAGATAACGGTCTGGGCCGGAACATCGAGTACCTGCTCCATGACGCTCAGACGTCGACCGATGCGGTCGATGAAGGGGACAATCAGGCACAGGCCCGACTGCAGGGTGCGGGTATAGCGCCCGAAGCGCTCGACGGTCCATTGCTCCCCCTGGGGCACGGTCTTGATACCGGCATAGAGCACGAGGATCGCCACGACGACGATAGTCAGGGCGAAGAGCACGATGGGTTCGAAGGTCATGGGCGGTTCCCCGGGCGATGGTCTGGTGGAAGGACAGGAGGCACAATGGTGCGATCGACGCCGAAACAAACGGCGCTGCGGAACTATCGGGGCAAAACCTGAACGATTCGTACCGATCCGGGCTGAAAGACCTTGAAAAAGCAGCTTTCACAAGCAGGATTGGCGAGATCGTGCCGAAATCCCCGGACGGCTCTCGCGCAGCGCCCGCGACTGACCCGAGCCGGAGGCTGGTCAGCGCCGCCAACTTTGTTAAGCTGCGGGAAAACCAGCCGCTCGTGATGACGAGGCGGAAGATGACAGGGGAAGACGCGTGACCGATCTCATTGCATTCGACGCCCACGACCTGCTGTCGGGCTATCGCAACCGCACGATCTCACCGAAAGAGGTCGCGAAAGCCGTGCTCGACGCCATCGAGACGCATGAACCGGCTCTCAACGCCTTCGTCTGGATCGATCGCGAAACCGCTCTGGAAAAGGCCGCGGAATCCGAGGCGCGCTGGGCCAGGGGGGAGCCCTTGGGGGCACTCGACGGCCTGCCCATGACGGTCAAGGACAATGTCGCACAGGAGGGCTATTCGATGCTGCGCGGCTCGCGCACCTGTGCGGCAACCCGCATGGCCTTCTCCGCACCGGTGGTGGCGCGCATGGTCGAGGCCGGGGCGATAGCCGTCGGGCGCACGACATTGCCGGAATTCGGCTGGAAGGGAATCGGCGATTCACCGAGCCACGGCATCACGCGCAATCCCTGGGATACACGATTCACAACCGGCGGCTCCTCCGCCGGCGCGGGCGCCGCCGCCGCGCTCAATTTCGGCGTGCTGCATATCGGCACGGACGGGGCGGGTTCAGTACGCATTCCGTCGAGCTTTTGCGGGATTTTCGGGCTCAAGCCGAGCTATGGTCGCATCCCGGCCTATCCGCCCTCGCCTTTCGCCATCGTCTCGCATCTCGGCCCGATGACGCGCTCGGTGCGCGATGCAGCGCTGATGCTCAGTATGACCAGCGGCCCCGATCCGCGCGACATCACCGCCCTGCACCACGCCTCCCCCGATTTCCGCATCGGGCTTGAGGATGGCGTGCGTGGCCTGCGCATCGGCTGGAGTGCCCGGCTCGGCTATGTCGAAAACCTCGATCCGGAAGTCGAGGAGATCACGACCGCAGCCGCGAAAGTCTTCGAGGAGATGGGTGCGCATGTCGAGGAAGCCGATCCGGATTTCGAGGAACCCATCGGCGTGATCGAGACGCTGTGGCATGCCGGCGCCTGGTCCGTGGTCCGGTCCATCCCGGAATCACGCTGGAACGAGCTCGATCCGGGGATGCTGGCCATCGCCCTGAAGGGCCGCGAGGTTTCGGGTCCGGATTTCGTCATGGCGGCGAGCGCGCGCAACATGGTCTTCTCCGCGATGGCCGCCTTCCATGACCGCTATGACCTGCTGCTGACACCAAGCCTCGCCACCACGGCCATCGAGGCCGGGCACAACACCCCGCCGGACGGACGCTTCGGCGATGATTGGCTCAACTGGGCACCCTATTCCTATCCCTTCAATCTGAGCCTGCAACCCGCCGCCAGCGTGCCCTGCGGGCTCTCGAAAGCCGGGCTCCCGGTGGGTCTCCAGATCGTCGGGCCGATGCTCGCCGATGCCCGCGTCCTCGCCGCCGCCCGCGCTTTCGAGACCGCGCGCCCCTGGGAGCGCCTGACGGCACCGCGTATCCGGCATTGATGCGGGAAGGAATCGAACCGGCGAGTCATGCGATGGACCAAGCGGGCGAGAGGATCGCGAAACTTGAGGCCGAGATCATCGATCTCGCCGACCGGGCCGAGAATTGCCGCAAGGTGATGATCATCGCCCGTTTCGGCATGATCGGGGGTGCGGTGGCGCTGGCCTTGTTCGTGACCGGGCTTTTGCGCTTCGACGGGATGGTCTTCGTCGTGGCGGTGACGGCGATCCTCGTCGGCATCGTCTCCTATGGCTCAAACAAATCCACCCGCGAGCAGCTTCTCGCCGGGATCGCCGAACGCAAGGCGGCGCGCGATGCCCTGATCGACATGATCGGCCCCAGCACAGTCAGCGACAGCCGTGACGGCCCCCGGCTGCTGCATTGAACCGCAGCCTTTTCGGCGATTCTTCCTTGCATCCGATGGCTTTTTTCGCCCATGTCCCCGATATGACGGCGGATGGATGTAAGCGGATGACGGGCGAGATCAAGATCTGCGGATTGAACACGGCGGAGGGCGTCGATGCGGCGCTGGCCGCCGGGGCCGATCTCGTCGGTTTCGTGCAATTTCCCAAGAGCCCGCGGCACGTCGATCTCGCCCAAGCGCGCGCCCTGTCTCAGCGCGCGGCGGGGAAAGCCGTGCGGGTGGCCCTCGCCGTCGATCCCGATAATGCCGCGCTCGAAGCGATACTGGCCGCTATCGATCCGGAGATCCTTCAGCTCCACGGACACGAGACGCCGCAGCGCGTCGGCGAAATCCGCCGGCGTTTTGGCGTTGGCGTAATGAAGGCGATCGGCATTGCAGATGCGGCGGATCTCGCGCAGATCGGCGCTTATCAGGCCTGTTGTGATCGCATCCTCGTCGATGCCAAGCCGCCGGCGATGCCGGAAGCCCTGCCCGGCGGCAACGGTCTCACCTTCGACTGGCAGCTGATTGCCGGGCTCGACGACAAGGCCGGTCTGATGTTGTCAGGCGGCCTGAATCCGGCCAATGTCGGCGACGCGATCGCCCTCACCGGGGTGGACGCGGTGGATGTCTCCTCGGGCGTGGAAAGCGCGCCCGGCGAGAAGGACCCGCAACGCATTGCACAATTCATCGAGGCCGCCCGCGCGGCCTTCCGGCAGCGCGCGGCGCCGTCGGCGAACGAGAAGGCGAAATCGGCGTGAACGCACCGCAAACCCCCAATTCCTTCCGCAACGG
>Ga0008835_101009_pt1 | contig 17403 bp, 12 predicted proteins | sample HotLakConsoUCCRE_FD_62215 | JGI IMG/M metagenome (GOLD analysis project Ga0008835, IMG submission 62215) | Hypersaline microbial mat communities from Hot Lake, Washington, USA - Hot Lake Consortium UCC-RE (Hybrid Assembly) ... | reverse complement strand
GGAAGGGGTGGGGGTCGGAGGCCGGGGCGGTTCGATGGGGGTGCCGTCCGCCGGCCCCCCTGAACCGGGTGGGAAGATATCCCCGGCCGCCGGGAGGGGGCAAAAAGAAGGGGTCCCGAGCCGCCGCTCGGGACCCTCATCACTCTGCGGTCCACCGGGACCAGGCCGTCACCTCTGTCGCGACCGACCTTCCCCGGGGTCCACGGTGTCTTCCCCCGTCCTGCCCCCCTACGCCTTGATCACGTTGGTGGCCTGGGGTCCCCGGTCCGTATCCCGGACCTCGAACTCCACCGACTCACCCTCCGCCAGTGTCCGGAACCCATCCCCCACGATCCCGGAGAAGTGAACGAAGATGTCCTCACCGTCCGTCTGGGTGATGAACCCATACCCCTTGGCATCATTGAACCACTTGACCGTCCCTCTGATCATACCGGTAACTCTCCGATACGGGTTGCGAAGCAACAGGGAACCAACCCCCGTTTCGGGACCGTCGCACGGCGGTACGGATCCCCATATTCTCCAAGGTGTGAATGGGGGAAGGAGAGGGTCAAGGGAAAACTTGGACAACCGCGCCGTTGCTCATCTTTCGGCGTAGAGCCATTGGTAGAGGGCGGCGTTCCGGAGGACGTTCTTCACATACTGGCGGGTTTCGCCGAAGGGAATCCGCTCGATAAAACGTTCGTGATCGTTCGCCTCCGGGAGCTCCCTCCAGCGGGCCGCCCGGGTGGGACCGGCATTGTAGGCGGAGAGCACCAGGGCCAGGTCGGCACCGTGGCGCTCCAGGAGCTGCTCCAGGTAGGCGGTGCCCAGGTGGACGTTCACCTCGGGAACCCGGAGGAGTGAGGGAGACCAGGGGGTGATCCCCTCCCCCGCCGCCAGTTCGGCCCCTGTGCGGGGAAGGAGCTGCATGAAGCCCACGGCCCCGGCCCTCGACTCGATTCCCGGGACGAAGGCGGACTCCTGCCGGATGATGGCCGCCACCAGCCACGGGTCCACCCGCCGGTCCCTGGCCTCCCGGAGGATCATCTCCCGGTTCGGGAAGGGATAGACCACCCGGGCCAGGCGGAGGTCCCAGGGGGCTCCGGCCCGTCGGGCCTCGTACCCCAGGTTCACCCCCTCCAGGTGGAGCCCCGCCGCGTGAAGGGCCTCCGCCACTGCCAGCAGCGCCGCGGCATCCCCGCCCCCCCGCTCCTCCATCTCCTCCCGGACCGCTGCAGCCCCCTCATCGAACCCGCTGCGGTGCAGGAGCTCCAGGGTCCGGGCCAGCTCCGGGATCCAGGACGGACCCTCCTCCACGCCGCCATTCCCCGGACGCCCATCCCCCACCCATTCCTCCCCGGGAAATCCCACCCCTTCCGCCTCCAGCACCCCCAGCCTCACCGCGTAGTAGCCCAGGGGATCCTCCTCCAGGATCCGCTCCCGATGGCGGGCGGCGGCCGCCTCCTCCCCCACCGCCTCCCGGCTCCTGGCGGCCCAGTAGGCCGCCTCGGTCCAGCGCCGACCGGTGGGGAACCGATCCAGGTACTCCTCGAAGACCTCCGCCGCCCCCCGGGGGTCTCCCTCCCGGAGGAGCAGGTGCCCCCACCGCATCCGGGCCAGCCCCGCCAGGTCCTGGCTGGGGGAGATCCCGGCGGCCTCCCGATAGAGGGCCAGGGCCCGGGGCACCTCATCCCGGTCGTGGGCGGCATCGGCACGGAAGAAGACCACCGAGAGAGCCGCACCACTCTCCGGATATCGGGTGACGAGTCCCTCCTCCAGCTCCCGGACCCGGGCCTCCTCTCCCCCGGCCCTGGCCACCCCCACAAGGAGTTCCAGCGCCGGCAGCGCCACCTGCCCATCGCCCTCCGCCAGGAGCCCCTCCAGCAGCGGACGGGCCTCCTCCCCCCGATCGATTCGGAGGAGCAACCGGGCCAGCCGCAGTCGGTGTCCGGGGAGTTCCCCCGCAGGGATCTCAACGCCGGCCTCCCCCCCCAGGATCCGCTCCCAAGCCTCCGCCGCCCGCCGGGGGTCCACCCCCGCCTCCAGGGCGGTGGCGGCCCGGAGCCACTCCCCACCCCGTAGGGCCTGCAGATCCAGGAGGATCCGGGCCGCCCGATAGGCTCCACTCCCCTGGTCGGCCAGGGAGAGGGCAGTCCGGAGGGGGGGACGGGCGGTGGCGGTGTCCCCGCCGGCCAGGGCCAGCTCCCCCAACCGGGAGAGGGCGTCCGACCGCCGGGAGGCCGTGAGGTCGGAGTCGGCCCCCAGGGTCCGGAGCAGTGGGAGGGCCCCTGCGGTGTCCCCTGCTGCCAGCCGGGCTTCCGCCGGGAGGAGGAGGGCCCTGCTCCGGGTGGCCGGTCCACCCAGAAGGGGGAGGGAGCGGTGGAGGGAGGCGGTGTCCCCCTGGGCGGACGCCTCCCGGGCCAGCTCCAGTGCCACCCACTCCGTCACCCCGGGGGCCCGGGCCCCGGCAGGGAGGGCCTCCAGCGCCGCCAGGGCCACGCCCCCCCCTCCGGCCCGGATCAGCGCCCGGATCCGCCGGAGCGCCACCTCCGGCACCTCACCGGGGGAGGTGGCAGGGAGCGCCTGCTCCCACGCCTCCGCCGCTCTCTCCCACTCCTCCTCCGCCTCCAGGGTGGCCGCCAGCACCCTCCACCCCTCGCCGCCTGCCACCCGGTCCAGCCAGGGGCGCCCCTGGAGGAGCGCCCTCGCCGCCCCGTGATTTCCCCAGCCGGCGTGGGCCCGGGCCATCCGCACCAGATCCTCCGGTGTCGTGTCCCCCCGGCCCCGGAGCATCTCCTCCAGCAGAAGGGCCGCCTGCCGGGGGCGCCCCGCCTCCCACTCGTCGTCCGCCGGATCCACCGCCACGGCCACGGTATTCCCCTCCCCCCAACCCCGTCCCAGGAGGGGAGCGGCAAGGGCCAGGAGGAACAGCAGGATCACCCGGGGAACGGGGGAGGACATCAGGGTCGTACGGGGAGGGGTGGTCATGGTGTGGATCTACACGGAATCCCGCCGGAGGCTCCGGTGCCCCGCCGCGAGTGGGCACCCCCGGGATCTCCAGGAGCCCCCCAAACCACGGCGCCCCCGGCTCCAGCAAGGGCACACGACAAAGGGGACCGTCCCGAAGGACGGCCCCCCTGTGTCGAACTCCCCCGGCGGGTGGAAGATCAGACCTTGGACGTCTCCATCGCGTGGAGCGCGTCGATCATCTTCTGGGCGGACTCCTCCATGTCGATGACCAGCGAATCGATCCGCGACACGAAGTAGTTGTGGGCAATACTCACCGGGATGGCGATCACCAGACCGGCCGCCGTGGTGAGCAGCGCCACCTTGATCCCTCCGGCCACCAGGGTGGCCTCCACCTCGCCGGCCATCTCGATGGACTGGAAGGCGATGATCATCCCGATCACCGTTCCGAGGAAGCCCAGGAGGGGTGCCACGTTGGTGAGGGTGGCCAGGATCACCAGCCCCTTCTCGAGCTTGGACAGCTCGATGAGGCCCTGGTTCTCGATGGCCTTCATGACCCGCTCCGTTCCCTCGTTGTGCCGCTCGAGACCGGCAAAGAGGATCCGGGCCGCAGGTGCATCGGAGTTTCTGCAGACCTCAAGGGCATCCTTGATCCGGTGCTGGGCCAGGAGCTCATCGACCTCACTCAGGATGCGCTTCGTCTTCCCGCCCTTGGCGAGGAGGTCGAAGAACTTCCAGATGATGACGATGATCCCGATGATGAGGCACAGGGCCAGAGGCCAGCGCATGAACCCCATGCCTTCCCAGTTGGTGGAAATCTGCTCGCTCATGGTGAGCTGAGGAGCGTCCATCCCGGGGACCTGCAGGAGTGAACCGTAGAGGTGCATCAAACCGCCCAAAAGGACCTCCCGCCGTAGGGAACTTGTTCAGGTGACACATCCGGACCCGACCACCCGGTCAGGCCCGCCGTTCAGGAAGGGAGCATTATGGACGCGGCTCACACCCCTGTCAAGGGTGCGGTGAAGGCACCCGGGGCGACCTTGATGCACGCCGCGAAGTGACCCGGGGCCACCTCCTCCAGGGGCGGTCGGAGCCTGGTACAGGCCTCATCCTTGGCCGGGTGCGGGCATCTCGGGTGGAAGGGGCAGCCGCCGGGAGGGTGCATCGGGGAGGGGACGTCACCCCCAAGAACGATCCGTTCACGGGTGTGTCTCGCCGCCGGATCCGGCACCGGAATCGACGACAGCAGCGCCCGCGTGTACGGATGCTGGGGGGCCTCGTAGAGGCGGGCTGCCGGGGCCAGTTCCACGATGTGGCCGAGGTACATGACGGCCACCCGATCGCTCACATGCTCCACCAGCCCCAGGTCGTGGGCAATGAAGAGGTACGTGAGGCCCAGCTCGTCCTGGAGATCCTCCAGGAGGTTCACCACCTGCGCCTGCACCGAGACGTCCAGGGCGCTCACCGGCTCGTCCAGGATCAGGAGGTCCGGCTCCACCGAGAGGGCCCGGGCGATCCCCACCCGCTGCCGCTGCCCGCCGCTGAACTCGTGGGGGAAACGGTCGGCATGCTCCGCCAGGAGCCCCACCCGCTGCAGCAGGTCCCGGACCCGCTGCCGGCGACCGGCCTTCCCACCTCCCAGCCCATGCACCACCAGCACCTCCTCCAGGGTGGCCCCCACCGTCATCCGGGGATTCAGGGAGCTGAAGGGGTCCTGGAAGACCATCTGCGCCTGACGCCGGAGCCCCCTGAGGCGCTCCCGGTCCATCGCCCCCACATCCTCCCCCCGGAAGTGCACCGTGCCCCCGGTGGGCTCCACCAGCCGCAGCACGGAGCGGCCGGTGGTGGACTTCCCGCACCCCGACTCCCCCACCAGCCCCAGCGTCTCCCCGGGGTAGAGGTCGAAGCTGATCCCGTCCACAGCGAAGACGTGCCCCGTGACCCGGCTCAGGAAGCCGGAGCGCACCGGGAAGTGCACCTTCAGGTCCCGGACCCGGAGGAGGGGCTCGGAGCCCGGTGGCTCTGCCGGGGCGGAAGGGGCCCCTGTCCGGGGGTCCGGGGCGCTCATTCCCCCACCCCTGTGGAGGAGGGAGACCCGGCCCGATGCGGTTCATCCTCCAGCCAGCAGCGGGAGCCCCGGGCCTCCGGGTGGTCCCCAACCCCCAGAAGGGGCGGTGGCTCGATGCGGCAGCGCTCCCAGGCGAAGCGGCAGCGGGGGGCGAAGCGGCACCCCTGGGGCCAGGCGGTGGGGCTGGGCACAACCCCGGGGATCGGTTGGAGCCGCCCCCCGCGGTTGTCCAGCCGGGGGAGGGAGGCCAGGAGCCCCCGGGTGTAGGGGTGCCGGGGGTCGCCGAAGATCTGGTGGACGTCCCCCGTCTCCACCACCTGGCCCGCGTACATCACCGCCACCCGGTCGCACACCTCCGCCACCACACCCAGGTCGTGGGTGATGAGGAGGACGGCCATTCCCCGGCGACGCTGCAGTTCCGCCAGAAGCGCCAGGATCTGCGCCTGGATCGTTACATCCAAGGCCGTGGTGGGCTCGTCGGCGATGAGGAGGGCCGGCTCGCACGCCAGCGCCATGGCGATCATCACCCGCTGCCGCATCCCGCCGGAAAGCTGGTGGGGGTACTCGTGGAGACGGCGTCCCGGCTCCGGGATCCCCACCTCCTTCAGCAGCGCCTCGGACTGCTCCAGCGCCTCTCTCCGCTTCATCCCCCGGTGCCGGGAGAGGGTCTCGGCGATCTGGCTCCCCACCGGGAAGACCGGATTCAGGGAGGTCATGGGCTCCTGGAAGATCATCCCCATCTCGTTCCCCCGGAGTTCCCGCAGGACCTTCTGCGGCGCCCCCACCAGCTCCCGGTCCCGGAAGCGGATGGAACTCCCCGGGAGGGTGCGGCCCGGAGGCGACGGAATGAGCCCCATGATGGCCAGGGACGTAACGGTCTTGCCACAACCCGACTCCCCCACGATCCCCAGCGTCTCCCCCTCCCTGACCTCGAAGGAGACCCCGTCCACGGCTCGGGCCCGGCCGCCGTCGGTGGAGAATTCCACCCGCAGATCCCTCACCGACAGCAGCGCCATCCCACCTCCCCCATGCCCCCACCGATCATCGCATCGCCCCCTCTATATAGTAGGGTCGCGCGCGCGACCCCCCACCGATGGTGTGGCTGGTGCTCCCGGCGCTCACGCATGGCCGGGCGACCGGGGGGCGGGAGGCACTGGTGCCGATCCGCCCCTCCGGGGAACGTGGAGCCCGGAAACCAGGAGCAGCCGACCGCGAATGAGGGCGGGAGGCACCCGTGCCGATCCGCCCCGCCGGTGGACGCAGCCCGATGCAGGAGGAGTGGCCAGAAGGAGCCGGGAGGCAGGTGCCGATCCGCCCCCGAGCCGGTCCGCCCCCAGGGGCGCGCAGCCGGGATGCAGGGACAGGCGGCCGAGGAGGGCGACTGAGACGTACCGGAAGGTACGTCGCAGGGAGCCCCCCGGAGGCCAACGCAGCCCTGCGCCCGGATCCGCGCCCCCATCACCGAGCCCCTCGGAGGCCGACGCAGCCATATGCCCGGATCCGCGCCCCCTTCCACATCAGCGGCCCCGTACTCTTGGGTCCAGCGCATCCCTCAACCCATCCCCCACCAGGTTGAAGCTCACCACCGTGAGCACGATGGCCAGCCCCGAGAAGGTGGACACCCACCACCCGTTCAGGAGGTTGTCCTTCCCGTCGTTCACCATGCTCCCCCAGGTGGCGGTGGGGGGCTGCACCCCCAGCCCCAGGAAGGACAGCCCCGCCTCCAGGACGATGGTGTTCCCGATCCCCAGGGTGGCCGCCACGATCACCGGCGCCATGGTGTTGGGAATGAGGTGCCGGAGGATGATCCGGGCCCGGGAGTACCCCAGCGCCCGGGCCGCCTGGATGAACTCCCGCTCCTTGAGGCTCAGCACCTCGCCCCGGACCAGCCGGGTGGTCCCGGTCCACTGGGTGAGCCCCAGCACCGCCACAATGAGGAAGAGGGACGGCTCCAGCACGGCGATGATGGTGATGAGGAGCACCAGCCGGGGGAACGAGATCACCATGTCCGTGAAGCGCATGATGACGGTGTCCACCCACCCCCCCAGGTACCCGGCGGCCGCCCCCAGCAGGGTCCCGATCGTCACGGCGATCCCAACCGCCACAAAACCGATGGAGAGGGAGATCCGGGCCCCGTAGAGGAGCCGTGAGAGGACGTCCCGGGCGAGACGGTCGGTCCCCAGCAGGTGCTCCCCCCCGGGGGGCTGATACCGGAGCGTCAGGAGATCCCCCTGCGCCGCCGGATTGAAGGGGGCCAGGAAGGGGGTGAGCACCGCCGCCAGCGAGAGCAGGACAATGACCCCCAGCCCCATCACCGCCAGGCGATTCCGGAGGAAGGCCCTCCAGGCGATGGCCCACTGCCCCCGGGGTGCAGAGGGGTCCGGGGGGTGCCGCACGTCCCGGAAGGACCACCACCACACCAGTCCCAGGGAGAGGATCAGCCCTCCCAGCGCCACCCGTTCGTCCAACTCCCCGGCAGGGGCCGCCACCACCCGCTCCCACCGGAGCATCAGGGTGAGGAGGAGTCCCCCCCAGAGGAGGAGCGGTCCCAGCCCCGCCAGCCATCGTCCCGCCAGGAGCTGCGGTCCTCCCGGGAGCAGGGACGAGAGAAGCACGCCCCCCCTGGTGTGGACGCCGTGGGCGCCGGGGGAGGGCGTCGCCTGTCCAGGAAGCCCCGACGGCGGGGCCGGAGGCACGGTGGCCACCGCGCTGCTGGAGAAGGCCGCACCGCCCTCCCCGCCGGGCGCCGTCTCGCCGACGCTCCCTTCCCCTCCGCCGACCCCCGGAGGCCTGCTCATCGCCGCCTACTCATAGCGGATGCGGGGGTCCACCACCGCATAGAGGATGTCCGCCACCAGATTCCCGATGACCACCATCACGGCGAAGAAGAGCGAGGTGGCCATCACCACCGGGATATCCCGCTGCAGGATGGCGTCCACGATGGTCTTCCCCATCCCCGGCCAGGCGAACACCCATTCGATGTAGACGGTGCCGCTGAAGAGGATGGGGAGGTAGAGCCCCACCAGCGTCACGATGGGGATGAGGGCGTTCCGCAGCGCGTGGCGGAAGATCACCCGGAACTCCCCCAGCCCCTTGGCCCTGGCGGTGCGGATGTAGTCCTGCCGGACCACCTCCAGCATGCTCCCCCGCATGTACCGGGCGATCCCCGCCGAGAGGACCAGCGTCAGGGAGACCGCCGGGAGGATCAGGTGCATGACCCGGTCCTTCAACTGCTCCATGGGGGTCATGAAGGAGTGACCCACACTGGTCATCCCCGAGGCGGGGAGGAAGAACGGCCAGTCCCAGACGTTCCGGGCGAAGAGGCTGAAAAAGAGGATCAGCATCAGCGCCAGCCAGAAGGCCGGCATGGAGTAGAAGAAGAGGGCGATGACGCTGAGGATGGAGTCCGCCGCGGTGTACTGCCGCACCGCCTGGATGATCCCCAGCGCCACTCCCACCAGGAAGGAGAGGACCAGCGCGGTGGAGGCGAGGATCAGGGTGTTGGGAACGATCTCCGCCATGATCTGGGCCACCGGCTGCCCCCGGGTGATGGAATTCCCCAGGTCACCCTGCAGCAGCGCCCCCAGCCACCGGAGATACCGCTCCCCCACGGGGCGGTCCAGCCCCAGGTTCCGCCGGATGGCATCCAGCGCCTCGGGCGAAACGTTGGGCCCCGCGAAGAGCGACACCGGATCCCCCGGTGCCAGGCTCAGCACGAAGAAGAGGATGGTGGCCACCCCCAGCACCAGGGGGATGGCCCCCAGGAGCCGGCGAAGAACGTAACTGGCCATTCCGGATGGTCCGGAGGGTCAGTTCGAAGCGGCCCGGGAGTTACCCCTGCGGGCCGGGTCGATGGACCACTCCCGGATGTTCACCCATTCCCCCCGGGCATCCATCGTCACGTTCTGGAGCCGGGTGTTGATCCCGTCCAGGCGGTCCTGGAAGTAGATGAAGGTGTAGGGCTGCTCCGCCACGAGCTCATACTGGTACTCCCGCCACTTGGGTAGCGCCTCCTCCCGGTCCACGATGAGGGGGAGCTCCTCCATGAGACGGTCCAGCGTCTCGTTCTGCGTGCCCGAATAGGCGTAGGCATCATCCCGACGGGAGCTGGCAAAGAGGTCCGTGTCGTCGATGCGGAACTCCGTCACCCACCCCATGACCACGCCGTCGAAGTCCCGCTCCCGGCTCTGGACCTGGGAGAGCATGGTGGCCCACTCCACCACCTGGGGCTGGATCCCCACCCCGATCTCCCCGAGCTGCGCCTGCATGATCTCGGCGATGTCCCTCCGCTCCTCGTTCCCCTGGTTGTACTTCACGGTGAGCTGCAGGGGGAGACCGTCGGCGTTCTCCCGGATCCCGTCCCCATCCCGGTCCACCCACCCCGCCTCATCCAGGAGGGCCGCCGCCCGGGCCGGGTTGTACGCCAGGGAGTCGGCGATCTCCGGGTAGTAGGCCCAGTGGAAGGGGGGAACGGAGGAGTTGGCGATGAGCCCGTACCCCTGCCGGAGCGCCTCCACGATCTGCTGCCGGTTGACGCCGATGGTGAGGGCCCGGCGCACCCGGGCATCCGCCAACTGGGGGCGGCGGGAATTCCACGCCACGAAGACGAAGGAGCGGAAGGGATACGCCAGCAACTCCGTGTTGGGAGAGGCCAGGATGTCCGGGGCCTGCTCCGGGCGGGGGGCGATGTAGACGTCGATCCGCTCGGTGAGGAGCTCCGTCAGGAGGGTGGTGGGCTCCGGGATGACGCGGTAGACGTAGCGCTCCACCGGGGGAGGTCCCCCGAGCTCTGCCGGGAAGCCCGGGTTCCGCTCGAAGGTCCAGCTCTCGTCCTGACGGTGCTCCAGGAAGCGGAAGGGGCCGTTCCCCACGGGGCAACGCATCCCGAAGGGGTGCTGGCGAAGCTCCGAGGCGGGGACATCCCCCAGGAGGTGCGCCGGCATGATGGAGGTGGCCCGCCAGGGATCCAGGAACTCGGCGTGGGGACGGAGGCGGATGATCACGGTGAAGGGGTCCACCACGGTGACCCCCTCCTGGCCCCGGACGTAGTTCGTCCAGAACGCATCGTTGGGGAAGCCGGTGGCGGGGTCGGTGGCCCGGAGGTAGGTGAAGGCCACGTCCTCGGCGGTGGTCTGCACGCCGTCGTGCCAGTAGATGTCGTCCCGGAGCCGGAAGGTGAGCTCCGTGCCGTCCTCGGAGATCTCCCAGGAGCGGGCCAGGTAGGGCTGGGGGTTCAGCGCCTCGTCAAACTGGATGAGGGACATCAGGTTGACGAAAAGCTGATGCTGATTGGCCGTGTAGTCCGAGGACACCAGGGCGTTCATCCCGTCGGGGATCTCGCCGATGGAGGCCACCACCACGGTACCTCCGAACTCCTCCCCCTGGGGCTGGGGAAGGGTGGACATGTACTGGTCCACGGCCGCCATGGCTTCGCCGCAGAAGCCACCCCCCGCCACACTGCTGGATCCGCTGTCGCCGCCCCCGCAAGCGGTGAGGAGGAGAAGAAGGACACCGGGAATCATCGTTCGCAGGTTCATTCAAGCTCCACGACGGAAAGAGCGCAGCCGGGTCCTCCCTGATCCCACGGAAAGAGCCGGACATCGGGGGTGTGGGCAGCACGCCTGATCACAGGATCGGAGCGGATGAGGGCCGGGGCAAGGCCACGGGTCGTTCGATCCACCCTCCTGACTACCTTCGTTCCTCCCCGGGGATCCACCAGTCCCGGATTGCCGTCCACTCCCCCCGAGGGTCCACGGTGACCCCCTGCAGGTGGGAGCGGACCCCGGTGAGCCAGTCCGGGAAGTAGAGCCAGGTATAGGGCTGCAGATCCCGGATCCGCTCCTGGTAGCGGGCCCAGAGCCCCCGATTGCCTGCAGGGTCTCCGGTCACGGCCAGGGAATCCAGGAGCAGGTCCAGCTCCGGATCTGCGATCCCGGACCAGGCGTACGGCCCTTCTTCCCGGTAGCGGCTGTGGAAGACCGGGCTCTCGTCGATCCGGAAGTCCGGCTGCGAGGACATGATGAGGGCGTCAAAGTCCCGCCCCGCAGACTCCGCCCGGCTCAGCAGGGTTCCGAACTCCAGCGAGCGCAACTCCACCTCCACGCCAACCTGGGCCAGGGTGGCCTGGATCCGCAGGGCGATGTCCCCCTGCTCCTGGTTGGCGGCGTCATGGAGGAGGGTGAGGGTCAGCGGCTCCCCCGCCTGGTTCCGCCGGACCGCCCCGGATTCCTGCCGGGTCCACCCCGCCGCGTCCAGTAGCTCCCCGGCCCGCTGCGGGTCGTGGAGGTCGAACTCCGGGGGCGCGGGAATCCAGGCGGGGTGTGAGGGGGGGATTCCGGTGGGGGCCAGCACACCCCGTCCTCCCCTGATCCCCGCCAGGATCCCCGGTCGGTCCATGGACAGCGCCAGCGCCTGCCGGACCCGGGGATCCGAGAGCACCCCCCGGCGGCTGTTCCACGCCACGTAGAGGTACGAGCTCCCCGGGGAGGAGAGGAGCCGGACCTCCGGGTCCTCCTCCACCCGCTCCGCCTGGTCCAGGGAGAGCCGGGGGACCAGGTCCACCCGCCCGGTGAGGAGCTCGGTGAGGAGGGTGGAGGGCTCGATGACGGTGCGATAGACGTAGCCGTCCAGGTACGGGCGTCCTCCCAGCCCCTGGGGGAAGACCGGATTGGCCCGGAAGGACCAGCGCTGGTCCTGCAGGTGCTCCACGAACACGAAGGGGCCATTCCCCACCGGGCAGCGGAGGGCGTAGGGGTGGGAGCGGAGCTCCCCCGGGTCCACCTCCCCCAACAAATGGGCGGGCATGATGGCCAGGGTGGTCCAGGGAGACAACGGCTCCGGATGGGGGCGGAAGCGGAAGGTGACGCTCCGCCCCTCCACCACCGGCTCATTCCCCTCCCCCACCAGGTAGTCCTGGAAGAAGGCGGCGGCGGGAGAACCGGTGCGTTCATCCACCAACCGGAGGAAGGTGAAGACCACGTCCGCCGGGGTCACCGGGGTTCCGTCGTGCCAGAGCACGTCGTCCCTCAGTACGAAGGTGAGGGAGGTCCCGTCCTCCCCCAGGCTCCAGGACTCCGCCAGCCAGGGCTCGGGCTCCAGCTCGGGACCCCGGCGGACCAGCGGCATCAGCCCCACATGGAGCTGGTGCTGTGCCGACCGGTAGTGGGTGCCGAAGAAGCCGCTGAGGCCGTCCCGGAGTTCCTGGAGCGACGCCACCACCGCAGTCCCCCCGTACCGCTCCGCCGGCCGGTCCGGGGAGCGGCCATCGGCCAGCCCCCCCTGTTGGACCACATGGGCGGAGGCCGCCTCCGAGGGGGATCCTGGAGCACCCAGGAAGGCGTCCACGGCTCCCAACGCCGCCTGGCAGAACTGGTCGGGGGGAAGGGCCGCCCATCCCGCCGGGTCCCGGGGGAGCGGGCCGGCATCCGGACCCGCCCCATCCCCGCCTCCGCACCCGGCCATGAGCCCTCCAAGGAGCAGGAGGGCCGATCCGGTGCGAAGGGGGCTACCGGAGATCAGCATCTCCAGGTCCAGGCAGGGTCATGGTAGTGGGGAAGGAGTTCCCGGGCGGTGGATTCCTCGGCAGAGGCCAACGTACCTGCCCTCCCCACCCCGCCCAGGGCACGGATGATCCCCTCCGCCAGGATCCGGATCAGGTGGTCCTCCGACGGCAACGGCACCGCCGCCTGCTCCAGGGAGGCCGCATGACCCCCCTGCGCCCGCCCCATGATCCGGTCCAGCGGCGTCTGGTCCCCTCTGAGGAGGATGGAGCCATGCTGGAGCAGGGCCCCCTCGATGCGGGCCTGGGCACTTCCCACCAGCTTCCCCTCCCCCAGCGCCACCTCCCCGGGAGCGGCGGCCTGGAAGCAGGGGCCTCCGCCCGGCGGAAGCACGGTACCGTCTTGCACCACTACGGCGGGGATCCCCACCGAGCGGAGCCCCTCCACGATCCCGGCGTGAACGGCGGCATAGACGGTCTTCGGGCTCCACCCCCCTCCCCGGGGTGCGGACAACCAGCCCCGGGGCACCACCACCGCATACGTCAGTTCATGGTGGTGGAGAACCGCCCGTCCCCCGGTGGGTCGACGCACGGTGGCGAGGGTTCCTCCACCCTGGAGGCGGTCCCTCACCTCCCCCGCCACCGGTTCGTTCCTCCCGAAGGAGAGGGTGGGGGCATCCCAGCGGTACCAACGGATCACCCCCTCCCCGGAGCGGAGGGCAAGGGCGTGATCCACCGCCATGTTCCACGCTCCCGGGCGGGGGTCGTCCACCATGACCCTCCAGGGCGGCGGGGCGGACCCGGGGAAAGCCACCTCCCCCCTCACGGGACGGAGCGTGCCATGATCACTCCGCGTAGGCCTCCACGGGAGGACAGGCACAGACCAGGTTGCGGTCGCCGTAGGCATTGTCCACCCGACGCACCGTGGGCCAGAACTTGTGCTCCCGGGTCCAGGGAGCCGGCCAGGCCGCCTGCGCCCGACTGTAGCCATGCTCCCACTCGTCGGCGGTCACAAGTGCTGCGGTGTGGGGGGCGTTCTTCAGGGCGTTGTCCTTCATGTCCTGCAGCCCCATCTCGATCTGCTGGATCTCCGCACGGATGGAGATCAGGGCGTCGCAGAACCGGTCCAGCTCGGCCTTCGACTCGGACTCGGTGGGCTCCACCATGATGGTCCCGGGCACCGGCCACGACATGGTGGGGGCGTGGTAGCCGTAGTCCATGAGGCGCTTGGCCACATCCTCCTCCGTGACCCCCGCCGACTTCCGGAAGGGGCGCAGGTCCAGGATGAACTCGTGGGCCACCCGTCCCTTGTGCCCCCGGAAGAGGACGTCGAAGTGCTCCTCCAACCGCTTCGCCATGTAGTTGGCGTTCAGGATGGCCACCTCGGTGGCCCGCTTCACCCCTTCACGACCCAGGAGGGCGATGTACGCCCAGGAGATGAGGAGGATGCTGGCACTCCCCCATGGAGCCGCCGACACCGGTCCGATGGCCTTCTCCCCCCCAACCGCCACCACCGGATGCCCCGGGAGGTACGGCGCCAGCGCCGGGGTGGCGCAGATGGGACCCATCCCCGGCCCGCCGCCGCCGTGGGGGATGGCGAAGGTCTTGTGGAGGTTCACATGGCAGACGTCCGCACCCATGTCGCCGGGGCGGCAGAGTCCCACCTGGGCATTCAGGTTGGCCCCGTCCATGTACACCAGCCCGCCATTCCGGTGGATCAGGGCGCAGATGTCCTTGATCCCCACCTCGAAGACCCCGTGGGTGGAGGGATAGGTGATCATGCACGCCGCCAGCCGATCTCCGGCCTGGGCCACCTTCGCCTCCAGGTCCGCCACGTCGATGTTCCCGTCCGCGTCCGTCCGGACCACCTTCACCTCCATCCCCGCCATGACGGCGGAGGCGGGGTTGGTGCCGTGGGCCGAGGCGGGGATGATGCAGATGGTCCGCTCTGTGTCCCCCCGGTCCAGGTGGTAGGCCCGGATGACCAGGAGGCCGGCGTACTCCCCCTGGGCCCCGGAGTTGGGCTGGAGCGACACGGCGGGGAGTCCGCAGATCTCCCCCAGCCACCGCTCCAGATCCCCGAAGATCCGTGCATATCCCCGGGCCTGCTCCACCGGGGCGAAGGGGTGGAGCTGCCCGAACTCCGCCCAGGTCACCGGAGCCATCTCTGTGGTGGCGTTGAGCTTCATGGTGCACGATCCCAGGGGGATCATGCTCGTGGTGAGGGAGAGGTCCTTCGCCTGGAGCCGGTGGATGTAGCGGAGGAGCTCCGTCTCGGACTGGTACCGGTGGAAGACCGGGTGCTCCAGGTAGGCCGACGTCCGCACCAGCCCCGGGGGGAAGGGGGCCGGGTCGTGGGTCTCCGCCAGGGCGGCCAGCTCCACGGAGCCACTCCCGCCCAGCACCGTCAGCAGGTCCGCCACATCGGCGGGGGTGGTGGTCTCGTCCAGGGCGATCCCCACCGAGCCGTCGCCGAAGTCCCGGAGATTGATCTGGTGGGCCAGCGCTCGCTCCAGCACACCCTCGGTGCCACCGGAAGGCCGGATCCGCAGGGTATCGAAGAAGTGGGGGTGGAGCACGGTGTGCCCCAGCGCCTCGGCCCCACGGGCCAGCGCCGTGGTCAGGGCATGGACCCGCTGGGCGATGGCCTTCAGCCCGTCGGGCCCGTGGTACACGGCATACATCCCCGCCATCACCGCCAGGAGGACCTGAGCCGTGCAGATGTTGGAGGTGGCCTTCTCTCGACGGATGTGCTGCTCCCGGGTCTGGAGCGCCATCCGGAGCGCCCGGTTGCCGTCCGTATCCACCGAGACCCCGATGATCCGGCCGGGCATGCGGCGCTTGTAGGCGTCCCGGGCAGCGATGTAGGCGGCGTGGGGGCCCCCGTATCCCGGGGGAACCCCGAAGCGCTGGGTGTTCCCCACGGCGATGTCCGCCCCCAGCTCCCCCGGAGGAGTCAGCAGCGTCAGCGCCAGCAGATCCGCTGCCATGATCACCACCGCCCCCACCTCCCGGGCCCGGGCGGTGAGCTCCCGGGGATCCACCACGGCTCCATCGGTGGCCGGGTATTGCAGCAGGATCCCGAAGACCCGGTCGTCCAGTGGGAAGTCCTCCGGCTCCGCCACCAGGATCCGGATGCCGAGGGGCTCCGCCCGGGTCTTCACCACCCCGATGGTCTGGGGGTGGCATCGGGCGGAGACCAGGAAGGTGTCCCGGGAGTCCGGGGCGTCCCCATGGGCCAGCGACATGGCCTCCGCCGCCGCCGTCCCCTCGTCCAGGAGGGAGGCGTTGGCGATCTCCAGCCCCGTCAGGTCGATGACGGTGGTCTGGAAGTTCAGCAGTGCCTCCAGCCGGCCCTGGGCGATCTCCGCCTGGTAGGGCGTGTACTGGGTGTACCAGCCCGGGTTCTCCAGGATGTTCCGCTGGATCACCCCGGGGGTCAGCGTGCCGCTGTACCCCATCCCCAGGAAGGAGCGGAAGAGCTGGTTCTCCCCGGCGATCTCCCGGAGGCGAGCCAGGAGTTCCACCTCGGTGACCGACGGGTCCAGCGCCTCCAGGGAGCGCTCCAGCCGGATGGCAGGGGGCACCGACTCCCGGACCAGCTGGTCCAGCGAGTCGCACCCCAGTGCGTGCAGCATCTCTTCAATTTCATGGGAACGGGGGCCGATGTGGCGTCCCACGAACTGGTCCTTGGGCTCAAACAGGAGGGCCATCGATGTCCGGCGGTCGAGGTTGCGGGATTCCCGGATCCGGCCAGGGTGGTCGGAGAGGAAATGCCGTCCAGGGAGAGACGGAAACCCTGAGAGGGGGTCGGCGTTCCCCCGGAGGAGGTGGGCACAGCTCCTCCAGGTGATGGAGACCCGGGGTAATCATGGCCCAGCGGGGGGGTCGGGGAGCCCCGGGAGGAGATCCCGGGCGGGAGGCACACCGGCCTTCGTCACGCTGGAGCGGGAGGCGGAGCTCCCGTGGGGGGATCACTCCCCCAGGTGTCGCCGGTACTCGTCGGCATCCATCAGCGAAGCCACCTGGTCCGGGTCCGAGACCCGGAGGCGCACCATCCACCCCTCACCATAGGGATCCCGGTTCACCAGCGCCGGATCGTCCTCCAGGTCGCCATTCACCTCGACGATCTCACCGTCCACCGGACAGTAGAGGTCCGAGACCGCCTTCACCGCCTCGATGGTGCCGAAGCTGGCCTTTCCCTCGAAGGAATCCCCCTCCGATGGAAGCTCCAGGAAGACCACATCCCCCAGTTCCCCCTGGGCGTAGTCGGTGATTCCAACCAGATACACCCCGTCCTCGTCGGTGGCCCGGAGGTACTCATGCTCCTCGGTATACCGGAGGTCGTTGGGAACGTCGGACATGGAAGTCGGCCTCGGGGAGGTTGGAAGGGGGGGTGGGGGAGCGCCCCTGCGGTCCGGTGGAAAGGTGTGGGGGCGGTATCGGAGGGTCAAGGTGGGGCGATGCCGTACTGCCGGACCTTCCGATACAGCGTCTTGGGTGCGATCCCCAGGAGTTCCGCAGCCCGCCCCCGGTGCCAGCCGGTGGACGCCAGGACCCGTGCGATGTGCTTCCGCTCCACCTCGGTGAGGGAGACCCCCGAATCCTCAGGCAGCCCCTGCCCCGGAAGGGGCGACGGAGGGCGACGGGAGGGTGGCTCCAGGGGGAGGTCCCCGTCCTCCACCACACGGCCGGAAGCCAGAAGGAGGGTCCGCTCGATGACGTTCTTGAGCTCCCGCACATTCCCCGGCCAGGGGTAGGACTGGAGTCGCCGACCGGCGGCGGGAGAGAGAACCCGGTCCTCTCCCCCGGTCGGGAGGGTCCGGAGGAAGTGCCGGGCCAGGAGGCGGATATCCCCCCGCCGGGCCCGGAGGGGGGGGAGGTCCACGGT
>Ga0008835_101000_pt1 | contig 17564 bp, 16 predicted proteins | sample HotLakConsoUCCRE_FD_62215 | JGI IMG/M metagenome (GOLD analysis project Ga0008835, IMG submission 62215) | Hypersaline microbial mat communities from Hot Lake, Washington, USA - Hot Lake Consortium UCC-RE (Hybrid Assembly) ... | reverse complement strand
GCGTCCGTCAATGTCCGCCTGCTCAAGATCGCCTCCCTTTTCGATCTTGAATCAGAACTCTCTTCACATGGGAATCCCTTGAATGCAGACGGGACCTAGAACGGCTGAAGTGGATTCAGTGGCCCCCTTTGGACGGCAGGAACCGTTGGTCCGTGACCTGATGTCCGACGAGCAACGGACACTGTTCTCGCTCTTCGTAGTTGCGACGGAGCCGAAACGGCCCCCCGTCGAAGAACCACCGCCGGGTGCTGGGCGGCGTGGTCGGGATCGCTAAAACTGGCGCGTTCTGGCGGAAACTGCCGGAGACCTTCGGTTATCCTGAGAACGTATCAGGTGCCTGGCACGCCATCAGCCGCACTCCGCATGCAACCGTCGTCCCGTCCCTCCGGTCCCGCGCGAGCGCGGGCGCGGCGAGAAGCGTTGCGGCGAAGGCGGGGGGCGGTCTGCATGACCGGTCCTGCCTCGGGTTCCGCGGCGACGGTCATGCAGCGGCGCCGAGCTGGGTCCGGGCGAGCGCCGCATAGGCGCCGCCCGACGCCATGAGGGTCGCGTGGTCGCCGGTTTCCACGATCCGGCCCGCGTCGAGCACGAGGATGCGGTCGGCCCGGCGCACGGTGGAGAGCCGGTGCGCGATCACGACCGCAGTGCGCCCCGCCATCAGACGGTCGAGCGTCGCCTGAAGCCGCGCCTCGGTGACGGCATCGATGGCCGAGGTCGCCTCGTCGAGGATCAGCACCGGCGCGTCCTTGAGGATTGCGCGGGCGATGGAAAGGCGCTGCTTCTGCCCGCCCGACAGCCGCACGCCCCGCTCGCCCACACGGGTGGCATAGCCCTGCGGCAGGGCAGCGATGAAATCGTGCGCCTCGGCGGCGCGCGCCGCGGCCTCGATCTGCGCGTCGGTCGCCTCGGGCCGGCCCATCGCGATCACCTCACGCACGACCGCGTTGAAGAGGAAGACGTCCTGGCTCACCCGCGCCACGCTTTCGCGCAGGGGGCCGAGAGCGAGGTCGCGAAGGTCGTACCCGTCGAGCGTGATCCGCCCCTCGGTCACGTCGTGGAACCGGGAGAGAAGCGCCGCGATCGTGCTCTTGCCAGCTCCCGTCGCGCCCACCAGCGCGACGGTCTCGCCGGATGCGGCGGCGAAGCTCACGTCGTGCAGCACCGGGGTCCGGTCGCCATAGGCGAAGCCGACGCCCTCGAAGGCGATGGCGCCCCGCACCGGGCGGGGATCGACGGCGCCGGGCCGGTCCGCGATTTTGGGCCGGATCGCGAGCAGGGCATCGATCCGGCGCAGGGCGGTCAGCCCCTCCTGCGCGTTCTCGGCCGCGCCGACCAGCACATAGAGCGGCTGATAGACCGCCGCGATGTAGAGCAGCACCGCGATCAGGTCCTCCACCTCGAGGGCGCCCGAGGCCATGCGCAGACCACCAGCCCAGATCACCAGCGCGATGGAGATGCCGGTGGCGCCGTCCACCGCCGGATCGAACCGCGCGATGAGCGTCCGGTTCGCGATCTGCCGCCGGGCCAGCGCGCGCGACCGCCGCGCCAGCGCCGCCAGCACCCCGCGTTCGCGGGCGAAGCCCTGGATCTCGATCATACCGCCCACGTTGTCCTGCACCTCGGCCTGCACCTCCGCGAACTGCGAGGCCTCGGCCTCGAATGCAGGCTGCACCCGGCGCCCCTGCCAGAGGATGAAGGCGACGGTGACAGGCAGCGGCAGCAGCGCCACCGTGGCCAGCACTGGGTCGAGCCAGTAGAGGACGAAGAGCACGCCCACCGCGACGATGGCCGCCGCAACGAAGCCGTAGACAGCATCGGCGAGCAGCGGCTCGATCTCGTCGGTGTCCTTCACGACGCGGCTGACGACCTCGCCCGAGGGACGGTCGGCAAACCAGGCGGGCGGCAGGCGCTGAACGTGGGCATAGGCCGCGCGGCGCAGGTCGTGGCACGTGCGGAAGGCGACGATATGGGAAAAGTGATTGACGCCGAAGGCCGCCGCCGAGCGCACCGCGTAGACGGCGACCAGCAGGAGCGACAGCCCGCCGATGGCCGCCGCGCCTCCCGGTTCCACCAGCCCGAGGATGTGCCGGACCACCAGCGGCCCGGCCAGCGCGGCGGCGGTCTGGACCAGCACGCAGGTCACCACCAGCGCGATCAGCCGGCGATAGCGCCGCAGCCCCCCGAGCGAGGCGAGGCCGAAGAGCGGCGCGGGTGTTCTCATGCCGCCGCCAGTCCGTGCTTGCGCCGGAGGTGCTCGCGGAGCCGTTCGGCCTGGCTGTCCGCGTCGCGCAACACGCAGGTGGTGCAGTACTCGCCCTTCTCGGCCGTGTAGTAGCGGCAACAGCCACCGCGCTGGCGGAACCACTCCGCGATCTCCGGCCGCTCTGGAAGATCGATGCGGACGAAGCCGGTCTGCCGGGAGAACAGCGGCGTGGCCCGGTCGGAAAGGACCGCCCGCGCCATATCCATCGCCCGTTGCTCGCACCGCGCCTCCTTGCCCAGCGCCAGCAGCGTTGCGGAGAGCCCGTCGCCCACCAGCCGCCAGAGCGCGGCCCGTGACAGCCCTGACCGGCGGGATACCGTGGCGACCAGTGGGGCGAAGAGCCCGGCGACGAGGCCACCCATCGCCTCGGCCGGACCCGTCTGGTGCGGGGGACCGACCATCGCAGGATCGAGGACGAGGTCGTAGGCGACGGCGATGCCGCTCTCGCCGTCCTCCTGCCACGGCTGGCGCCGCGAGGTGATCGACACCGCCGCCGGCGGGATGTCGGGCAGCGACACGCCGTCGAGCGCCAGCCACGCCAGCGGCTCGGGCACCGCCCAGCTCAGGCTGTTCACGAGATAGGCCGCAGCGAGCTTGTCATCCGGCGCCGCGACCTCCGCCACCTCGGCCGCCAGCCACTCCGCCAGCGGCCCGGCCTCCGGGTCCGCCAGCGGGAGCGCCCCATCCGGCGCGGGGCCGAAGGACAGGCCAGCAGAGAACGCCGCGCGCGCCGACGGCCGGCGCACCAGCGCCGCGCACGTGGCCTCGAGGAAGTCAGGCGTCTCCATTGCTCAGTCGACCGGCGCCGGCACACGCGCGGCGTGGGTGCTGACGAGTTGCACGAGCATGTCAAGCTGCGCGAAGGAGAACCCCGTCGCATACTCCCGCGGCAGCACGATGTAGCGGCCTTCTGCACATGAGGTCAGCACTGCGCACCAGCTCGGGAAGACCTCGGCCATGCGCTCGGGCGGAGAGGCCAGCGTGTCCCCGTAGGCGATCGTGTACGTGTCGAAGAGGTAGTCGGCCTGAAGTTCGGGCAGCACCTCGGCGCTGACCTCCTCGCCCCAGGCAACGCCGCGGTCGGCCATCTCCTGCGCGAAGGCGGTGCGCTCGAAGCCGAGGTCCTCCAGAACCTTGGTCAGCCCGCCATAGCCAGCATAGACATTGAGGATGCCGTCCCAGCCCTGGATCTTGGCGTAGGTGGCGCCCTCCATCGCGGGGAAAGCGGCCTTCGCGCGCTCGATGTTTGCCTCGTAGAGACTGCGCATCGCCTCCCATTCCGGCAAACGGCCCGCGGCATCCGCGACCCCACGGGGGAACGTGAAGGGATCGTTCGCACTCTCGGCGATGAAGACTGTCGGCGCGATGGCCTCGTACTGATCTGCCGCCTCGATCTCCCATTCGCGCCCGACGATGAGATCGGGCTGCATGGCCGCGATCGCCTCGAAGTCCATGGCGTCGAAGGCGCCGGCGAAGGCGATGCCCGAGGTCTCGAAATCGAGGCCCATCAGCAGGTCCACGGACCGCATGTAGGGCCGTCCTGCATCGTCCAGCCTTCCATGGCTGCCGACCACCGGCGCGCCGACCTCGAGCAGAGTAAGGGTGACGGACTGGTCGTGCAGGCCGACGATGGCCTGCGGCGACTGCGGAATGCATGTCTCGCCGCCGGCATGGGTGAACAGGCGTTCGCCGTCGGCGCAGGTCTGGGCGAAGGCGGGCAGGGTGACGGCCGCAAGGGCGGCAACGGCGGTGGAAAGCGTCTTCATCCTCAGGGCTCCTGTCCTGAAAAGACCGGCCGGACCTTCGGCGCGACCGGCGGAAATGGTCATTCGGCGACGAGGTCGAGGTTCAGATACTCGCGGTCGAGCCCGGCGGCGATCTGGTCCATGAAGTTGCGGATCTTGCCCCAGGACGCGCCGACCGCTGCATCCCCGTCCAGCCGCACGACCTGCCCGGCGGCGACCGAAGGCAGGACCGCGACGATGGGATGGGCTACGAAGGTGGCGAACTCCTGCGCCCCGACATCGCCGCCATAGGTGTTGACGAACAGCACATCGCCCGAATGGTCCCCCAGCGCCTCGTAGCTCACCTCGGGCCAGTCGCCGGGCGCGATGGCCTCCTGCTCGGGAACCCGCGTCAGGCCCAGCATCCGAAAAGCGGCGCCAGCGGCCTGGGTGCCGTTCTCGGGATAGACGACCCCGGCCGCCAGATCGGGCTCCAGGAACGACAGGCTCGCCCGCTCCAGCGTGTCGCCGAGCCGTGCACGCAGGCTCTCCGCATGGTCCCAGGTTTCCGCGCGCAGCGCCTCGGCCACGGCGGTGCGTCCCACCAGATCCGCGATCTGCATCAGCGCATCCTCGAGGGGCTGGTCGAACGGGTCGATGATCACCGTGGGCGCGATGGGCGAATAGAGCTCGTAAGCGCCGTCCGGCCAGGGCGAGGCGATGACGAGATCGGGCGCCTGCGCCGCCACCGCTTCGCGGTCCGGTGCGCCATAGACGCCGACGAAGGCGATGCCGTCGGTGTCGAACCCGTCGGTGCGGCGATAGGTGACGCTGCCGTCGGGGAGAACGTGCCCGGCACTGGCGATCGGCCGCACGCCCAGCTCGAGGAGCGGCAGAAGCGCGTTCTGGTCCTGAAGCGTGACGATCCGCTGCGGATCGACGGGCACGCAATCGCTGCCCGCGGCGTGGTCGAACAGCCGCTGCCCCTCGGGGCAGTCCCGCGCGAGCGCGGGCAGCGCCGAGGTCGTCAGAAGGAGGGTGAGGATGATCCGCATGGGTTTTGCTCCTGTCACGGGGGATCAGTCGAAATCGCGGCCGGCGGCGATCAGCGTCAGCCCGTCCAGCACCTTGTCGAGCGAAGCGAAGGAATAGCCGACCCAGACATCGCGCTCGTACCAGTAGAGGTCGCCGTCTCGGACGGCGGAGAGCTCGCGCCAGAACGGGGCGACGCTGTCCCACTGGTCCGTCAGCATCGGGATCGTCTGGCCAAAGCGCGGGGCGCTGCTGGCGATCAGGATATCGCCGTCGAACTCGGGCAGGCGCTCGATGCTCAGGCCGAAGATGTTCTCGGTGGCCTCCGCCTGAATGGCGGGACGCGCGAAGCCGAGGTCGTCGATCACCTGGTCCACGGCGCCCCAGTTGGGATAGAACCAGAGGCCGTCCTCCCAGAGATCGAAGCGCGACAGGGTGATGGCGGAGGGATCTCCGATGATCTCGCCGGCCACTTCGACCCGGGCGCGGTATTGGTCAAGTCGCGCCTCGTAGCTCTCGGACATGCCCACCACATCGGCAAGAAAGGCGAGATGCTCGAGGTAGGGGAGGTTGTCGGGTACCACGACGGTGGGCGCGATGGCCGAGAACTGCTCCAGCGCCTCGGACTGGTAGCTGCGGATCAGGATCAGGTCGGGGGCGGCTGCGGCCACCGCCTCGAGGTCGGGCGGATTGTGCCCCCCGAGGTCGATCAGGCCTGCCGCATCCACGACATCCTGACCGAAGATGTCCGAGGCGCCTCGCACATATCGCGTCTCGTCCGGCTGACCCATCTCGGTGGCGATGACCGGCGCGCCGATGTCCAGGAGCGGCGTCGTGATCTGGTCGGAGCGCAGCGATGCGATGCGCTGCGGGCTCTCCGGGATGCAGGTCTCGCCGGCGGCATGGGCCAGCAGGCGCTGCCCTTCGGCGCAGTCCTGCGCAAGGGCGGGCGCGGCGCAGAGCGCCAGCAGCGTGACGAGGGTCGGGCGGATCATCTGTCTTCCTTTCGGATGGGGGATCGGGTGGGGGTGGATTGGAACGGCGGGGTCCTGCCGAGGTCGATTGCCGACAGAGTGCCGCGCCAGACCGTCTTCGGCTCGAAATGCTCCGCCGTATCGAGATCCGTGCAGGCGCCGCAGGACAGGGTCTCGTGAGCCTCGACGCGGATCTCGGCATCAGCGCTTCCGACCGTCACAGTGTACCGTCCGGACCCGGTTTCCTGCACCTTGGCGGTGCCGCGAATGCCTGCGGCTGCGAGATGGCGCAGACCCGTGACCTCCGCGACCTGCGCGGGCGGCGACAGGTGGCTCGCGCCCCGGTAGCAGGGCAGGTAGGGCAGGCCCCGCGGCTCGGCTGCCAGAAGGGCCGGCGCGTCGGAGGGGCCGAGTCTGCCGTATTTGCGCAAGGCCGGCAGCACGAGGACCCCGGCCGAGAGCCGGCATCCGCCGAGATGGGTGACCTCCCAGATGTCGAAGTCCCGCGCCTCGGCGGAGCTCGCCAGCGCGCGGTAAACGGCGAAGCCCCACTTCGCGCAGCAGCGGTCGTGCTTTCCATGGGTGCAGCAGAGGACCAGCGGATGCGCCGCCGACCGGGGCTCGAACCGGGCGAGTGCTGCGACGCCCGAGGGCACAGCGTAGAGAAATGCGGGCAGATCGCCGGGGGCGAGGTCGAAGGCCAGTGCGCCGGGAAAGACGAATGCCGCGATGCGCGCGCTCTCCGCCTCCTTGCGGTCGATCAGGTTGACGCGCCAGCCGGCCTCCACGACGCGGCCTGTTGCACCCTCGGTTGCCGCGTCCATGTCCGCGGCGATCCGCAGGGAATGCCGCCACTTCGCCTTGGGCCAGCGGATCAGCACGGTGCGCGCGGGGTGCGCGCCCCAGCCGGCCAGTTGCTCTCCCGCGGCGAGGCTGTGCTCGGTGCAGAAGCGGGCGACCTCGCTCACAGCTGAGTCCTCGCCTGGGTGCGCAGGATCAGCCAGACGAAGACCGGCACGCCGATCACCGCTGTGACGATGCCCGCCGGGATCTGCACGGGCGCGAAAAGAGCCCGGCCCGCGAGGTCCGCGGCGCCCACCAGCACCGCGCCCGCCGCCGCCGACAGCGCAAGGTGCAGCCCCACGCCCGACCGCGCCAGCCGGTGCGCCATGTGCGGCGCCACGAGGCCGACAAAGCCCAGCGGCCCGACCATCGCCACCGCCGCCGCCGCCAGCGCCACCGACAGCGTGATCAGTGCCAACCGCGAGCGCCCGACGCGAACGCCCAGCCCGCCTGCCATTTCGGGTCCCAGTCGCATCGCCGCCATCGGACGCGTTGCGGCGAAGAGCATCGGTACCAGCGCCGCGAGCGTCAGGCTCAGGATTGCGACATCGGTCCAGCCCGCCGCGTGGACCGATCCCGCGAGCCAGCCCAGCGCCGACATCGCCCGGTCGAGCTGGCCGTAGGTCAACAGCGCCGAGGTCGCCGCCGAGATGAAGGCCGCCACGCCGATGCCGGTCAGGATGAAGCGCATCGTGGCGCCTCCCGCGCGGCCCATGGCGATCCACTGGATCAGCGCCGCCACCGCCAGCGCACCCGCGAAGGCCATCAGCGGCCGCAGCGCCGGCGCGAGGTCGGGGTACATCACGATGGCCGTGACGACCGCGAGGCCCGCGCCCTGGCTCACCCCCACCAGCGAGGGATCGGCCAGCGGGTTGCGCGTCACGTTCTGGAGCGTGGCTCCTGAGAGCGCCAGCAGCGCCCCGGCGAGGAACGCCGCGAGCGTGCGGGGGAAGCGGAACTGCCAGACCACGGTCGCGGCCGTGTCCGACGGCGGCGCCCCCGCCAGCGTCGCCAGCACGCCCCGCACGTCGAGCGGGTAGCTGCCCGTCATCAGGCTCAGCACCAGCAGCCCCGCCACCAGCGCGAGCAGGAGTGCCAGAACGACAAGCGCCCGCACCGGCAAGAGGAACGTCACCGGTCCGTCGACGCGGGAGAGCACGGCGTCGCTCACAGCCGCGCCCTCACCAGCCACACGAGGATCGGCGCGCCCAGAAGCGCCGTGACAAGCCCCGTGGAAATCTCGATCGGCGCAAGCACCAGTCGTGCCGCAATGTCCACGACCAGCAGGTAGACGGCGCCCGCCAGCGCCGACCACGGCACGACCAGCCGGTAATCCTGCCCCACGAAGAGCCGCACCGCATGGGGCACCACCAGCCCGACGAAGCCCATCGGCCCCGCGATGGCCACGGCGGAGGCGGTGAGTGCCACGACCGCCAGCAGCACCAGCCCCTTCAGCCGCCCGACCTGCATCCCGAGGCCGACAGCGGTCTCGTCGCCCATCGCCAGCGCCGTCACCTGCCGCGCCACGCCCAGCGCGACGACAAGCCCCATCGTCAGCCAGGGCAGAGTCCAGACCAGGATATCGCCCCGCCGCCCAGCCAGCGAGCCTGTCAGCCAGACCCGCAACTCGTCGAAGGTCTGCTCGTCCAGCAGCGTCGCCATGGTCACCAGCGCGCCGAGGAATGCCGTGATCGCCGCTCCCGACAGCACCAGTGTCAGCGGTGTCGCGCCGCCGGGCGCCGCCGTGGCGATGCCCCAGACTGCCGCTGCGGCGGCGAGCGCGCCGAGCGCCGCCACCAGAGGGATCAACGCGGGGGACGCGAGGTCGAAGACGCCGACGAAGAGGACCACCGCGAAGGACGCGCCGATCAGGAGCCCGAGGATGCCGGGCTCGGCCAACGGATTTCGCGTCACCCCCTGCATCAGCGCACCCGCCACGGCGAGTGCGGCGCCCACCAGCACCGCCAGCACCGCCCGGGGCAGCCGCAGGTCCACGATCACCACGTGGTCGAAGACGCTGGCGTCGTAGGCGAGCAGGGCCTCGGCCACCATGTTCAGCGGGATCGTCTTTGCCCCGATGGAGATGTGCCAGCCGAAGGCGAGGCACAGCACAGCAAGCCCCGCGACGGGCGCGACCCGGGCGGCCACGCCAGGATGCCGAAGCGCCGCGGCGATCATTGCGCGGCGAGCGGAAGGCCCCGGGCCACCCGCGGCACGCAGACCGGGCGCCCGCTTTCCGGGTCGGTCAGGACGCTGGCCTCGAGGCCGAAGACATCGGCCAGCGCCTCCGCCGTGAAGGCCTGGCCCACCGGCCCCTGGGACGCGATTCGCCCGTCCTTCATCATCACCAGGAGGTCGGCGAAGGCCGCTGCGACGTTCAGTTCGTGCAGCACCACGACAAGCGTCCGCCCCTCGTCGCGGGCGATCCGGCGGAGCAAGGTCATCAGGTCGATCTGCACCTTGAGATCGAGAAAGGTCGTGGGCTCGTCCAGCAGGATCACCTCGGTCTCCTGTGCGAGCACCATGGCGATCCAGCAGCGCTGCCGCTGCCCGCCCGACAGGTCCGACACCGGGCGGTCGGCGAACTGCGCCACGTCCGCCGCGGCCATCGCACCCTCGACCGTCCGGGCATCCTCGCGCGACCACTGCCTGAGCAGCGACTGATGCGGAAACCGCCCCTGCGCCACCAGCTCCCGCACCCGCAGCCCCTCGGGCGCCACGGGCCCCTGAGGGAGCAGCGCCAGCCGCCGGGCCACGTCCCGCGTCGGCGTAGCGTGGACCGGTTCGCCGTCGAGCAGCACGCGCCCGGCCGAGACCGGCAGCACGCGCGCCATCGCCTTCAGAAGAGTGGACTTGCCGCAGCCGTTGGGCCCCACCAGGACCGTCAGCGCCCCGTCCGGCACGTCGAGAGACACGTCCTGCACGATGGAGGCACCCCCGTATCCGGCAGAGACGCCCTCGACCGACAGGCGAGGACGTCCGGCTGTGGGGGCGATCTGCATCCCGTGCAGCTGTCTGATCATGGGGCACCCGACGCAACGGACGTAATTCCGACTGTGTTTGTCAAGTTTTGGGCCAAAGTCAAAGTCTTTTTGTCGGATATGCGTCCGGCGATGAAAGCGGATTGCCCGAGCGCGCGCCTGTTGCAGCCGGGTCTGCCGGCGATCTTCGCGGACCTACAGAAGGAGCAAGCGTGTCAGGAAGGCGCCGCCCCGCTGGGAGTGCGATAGCAGCCGCAGGAGATTCCCGTGCCTCGGCCACGGATATCGCTGAACGCCGGACGAATGCTGTCATCTTGCCGGCCGCGTTGGTCGCTGACCCAAAGCCCCGCAGCTCGGCGAAGGCAGCTCCTCGCCCGACGCAAGGACAACGTGCTTCGGATCGTGGTATCCTGCCTCCGACTACGCGGACCGTTTGCTCGAAAGGGAAAACCCGCTGTGCGTCTACCGAGACCTGCGCGGCCTCATGCATGCCGCCCTGGCCGAGAGGGCCGGGGTCAACCGCGTCACCGTGGCCGAGATCGAGGCCGGCCGCAAACAGGGCTCAGTCACTACCCTGTGTGCTCTGTCGGGCGCTCACAACGTCACGCTGAACGATCTGGCGGAGTAGTCGCGGCCCGGAGCGGACCTTCATGCGAGGCGCAACGGATATCCCTTGCAAGCCGACACAGGACTGTCACACTCCGACGCTAGGCAAGCACGATCATGGGATCAGGAGTCCTTCGCATGCGATCAATTCATCGTCGCCGTCTTCTTCAGGGTGCCGCCGCTACCGCCGGTGCCGCCCTTGCCACCCCGTTCATCGCGCGCGGCGCGCTTGCGCAGGATGCGCGGACGGTCAACATTTTCGCCTGGGCCGGCTATCTGAACGACGAGATTCTGGCGAAGTTCACCGAAGAGACCGGCATCCGCGCCGTCTATACGCCCTACGGCACCAATGACGAGCTCCTCAACCAGATGCGCGCCAACAATGGCGGCGGCTTCGACCTGATCTGGCCGAGCGTCGACCGGGTGCCGAACTACGTGGAATTCGGCCTGATCCAGCCCATAGACGACTCCCGCGTCCAGATCGACCGCGTCCTGCCAAGCGCCTGGGAAAGCTCCACCACCCTCGGCGCCGTCGTGGACGGCGCGCGCTATCAGGTACCGACCGACTGGGGCACGGAGGCCCTGTCCTTCGACCGGGATCAGATGCCGCTGGAATTCGGCACCGCATCCTATGGCGACATCTGGGGCGAAGCGGCGGCGGGCAAGGCGACCGTGCGCGGCCATTCCGCGCTGGTGGGTCTCGGCCTGTGGATGGAGGCCGAAGGCCGCCTGCCGCGCCCGCTGATGGATGCGTTCTCGGACCCGGACGCTCAGGTCGAGATCTTTGACGTGATCGTCGCCGAGGCCATCGCCCGCAAGGGCAACGTCATCCAGTTCTGGTCGAACGAGAACGAGGCGCAGGGCGCGTTCCGCCTGAACGGCGCCGCGATCGGCCAGACCTGGGACAGCACCGCCGCCGCGCTGGCCCGCGAAGGCCTGCCGATCGGCTACATCGCGCCCAAGGAAGGCGCGCTGGCGTGGATGGAAGGCCTGTGCATGCCGGTCGGCGCCGAGAACATCGATGAAGCCTATGAATTCATCAACTGGTTCCTGACCCCCGAGGTCGGCGCCATGTATACCAACGCGACCCAGTACAACTCGACTGCCGTCGGCTCGGACCAGCTGCTGTCCGATGAGGCCAAGGCGTTCTTCGCCGCCGCCTATCCGGGCGACGCGCTGCAGAACCTGTGGTGGTGGCCGATCCAGGAATCCTGGTACATCACCAAGCGCAACGAATATCAGGACCGCTTCCTGTCGGCCTGAACCATTCTCGCGGGGGCGGCATCCGTCCGCCCCCGTCGTCCTTGCAGGAGAGCCCATGTCGCTGACCGTCGAGCTTGAGGGCGTGGGCATGACCTTTTCAGCCACCCGCGCGGTGCATGACGTGTCATTCAAGGTCGAGGCGGGAGAGTTCTTCTCCATCCTCGGGCCGTCGGGCTGCGGCAAGACCACGATCCTGCGCATGGTCGCGGGCTTCATCGACCCCACCGAAGGCCGGGTGCTGATCGGCGGGCAGGACATGCGCGGGCTCGGCCCGAACCGCAGGCCGACCGCGATGATCTTTCAGTCGCTCGCGCTCTTTCCGCTGATGCCCGTCTGGGAAAACGTCGCCTTCGGGCTGGAGGCACGCGGCATGGCCCGCGCGGAGCGGCGTCGCCGGGCCCTCGACCTTCTGCGCCTCGTCGCGCTGGAGGAGTATGGCGACCGGATGCCGGGCGACCTGTCGGGCGGGCAGCGCCAGCGCGTCGCGATCGCCCGCGCGCTGGCCGTCGAACCCGCGGTGATGCTGCTCGACGAACCGCTCTCCGCGCTGGACCTCAAGCTGCGCCAGCACATGCGCGCGGAGTTGCGCGCGTTGCAGAAACGGACGGGCGTCACCTTCATCTATATCACCCATGACCAGTCCGAGGCCCTGGCGATGTCCGACCGCGTCGCGGTCATGAGCAAGGGCGTGCTGCAGCAGGTGGCAAGCCCCCGGACCCTCTACGACGACCCGGCGACCGCCTTCGTCGCCCGGTTCGTCGGCGAGACGAACGCGATTTCCGGGCGCATCACGGCCCTGCGCGACGGGGTCGCGCAGCTCGATACCGCGCTCGGGCCGCTGTGGGGCCGGGCCGGCGCGGGCACGGCTCCGGGTGTGCCGGGCACGATCTATATCCGGCCCGAGGCGCTGACCCCCGGCGCCGGCGCGAACCTCCTGCCGGCAGAGATCGAGCGCATGGATTTCGAAGGCGCCTACGGGCTCGTCCACGGCCGGTTCGCCGACGGGTCGGCCATGGTGGCCCTGGTGCCCGGCGCCCGGCTGGACGCCGGTCCGGCCGGCCCCGTGCCCTTCGGCTTCGACACCGGGCGGGCCATGGTTCTGGCCGATGACTGACCTCTACCGCCGGTTCGGGCCGGGGCTCGCTACGGCTCTGGTGCTGCTGGTGGCGGTCTGGCTCATCGGAATGGTGCTGGCACCAACCGCGATGATGGTCGAGTTCTCCTTGCGCCCGAACCTGCCCCCCGCTGCGGCAGGCGGCCCCGAGGATGTCTACTCGCTCGACAACTTCGCCTATCTCTGGGGCGAGGAGGTCCATCGCCGGATCTTCTTCAAGACGATCTGGGCCAGCGCACTCGTCGCCGCCGTGACCTTCCTTGTCTGCTATCCCATCGCCTTCTGGATGGCGCAGCACGCGACACGGCGGCAACTGACGCTGGCGCTGCTGCTGGTGTTCATCCCGTTCCTCATCAACGAGGTGCTGCGGACGCTGGCATGGTTCATCATCCTCGCCTTCCGCGGCCCTCTGAACGCGGTGCTGCTGGAGATCGGCCTGATCGACAGCGCGATCCGCTGGCAGGGCGACGGGGGCGTGGTCGCGGCGATGGTCTATGCCTACATCCTGTTCATGCTGCTGCCGATCTACAGCGCGGTGGAAAGCCTCGAAAAGGCGCAGATCGAGGCCGCGCGCGATCTCGGCGCCTCCACATGGCGGATCCATGCGCGGATCGTGATCCCCCATGCGCGGGCGGGCATCGCCACCGGTTTCGTCTTCACCTTCATGCTGGCCGCCGGATCCTATGTGGCGCCCGCCCTGCTGGGCTCACCCGGCAGCCGCTGGTTCACCGAGATCATCTACAACTGGTTCTTCGAAGGCGGCGACTGGAACCGCGGCGCGGCCTATGCGCTCGTGCTTCTGGTGCTGTGCCTCACGGTGGTCCTCGCGACCCTGAGGCTGGCACGCGTATCTCTCGCGGATGTCGCGAAATGACCGGCGCCGACCGTATCCTGCGGGCGGTGTTCGCGCTGTATCTGGCGGTGTTCGCGCTCTATCTGCTGGCGCCGCTGGTGATCATGGGGGCAGCCGCCTTCAACGCCAGCCGGTTTCCCACGGTGATCCCGTGGCAGGGCACGACGCTCGACTGGTTCACCGCGATGTGGGCCGATGCGGCGATGTGGAAATCGCTGCGGGTGTCCGTCCTGATCGCGGTGGTCGTGGTTGTCGTGGCGGTGCCCACCGGCACCGCAGCGGCGCTGGTGCTGACCTCGCTGCAGGCGCGGGCGCGTGGCGTCGCCTATGCGGTCATGGTGTCGCCGCTCCTGATTCCCGGCGTGGTGATCGGAATCTCGACACTGATCCTGTGGCGGCAGCTCGGGGTCGGCGGCGGGGTGGTCCTGATCGTGCTGGCGCAATCCTCGTTCATCATCTGCTATGTCATGCTGATGGTCACAGCCCGCCTGCAACGCTTCGACCGGACGCAGGAGGACGCGGCGCTGAGCCTCGGCGCGTCGCGCCCGATGGTGCTCCGCCGGGTGCTGCTGCCGTTCCTGCGGCCCGCGCTGCTGGCCTCGGCGGGGCTGGCGGCGCTGCAATCGGTCGAGAACTACAACACCACCCTGTTCGTGCGCGGGTTCGAGACGCCGCTGACCGTGTTCATCGCCACCAAGGTCCGCACCGGCCTGACGCCGGCCGTCAATGCGCTGGCCCTGATCCTGATCGCCGCGGCGATCCTTGGCGCCATTGCCTACGAGGTGGCCCGCCGTCGCTCCCGCACCGCCGGAGACGGGCCATAGCCACGACCGCCGCTGTCTGCGACATGTTCGTCTGCAACCTGGCTGGCAGACGGAAGGCTTTGCCCGACCTGCAATCCTGCAATTACTGGCTCTTATGGACATTCGGACTTGAAGCCGCAATCGACGGCTTGGCGCCCATGCGTTGATTCTGGCCGCGACGGCAATCTCAGCTGTGGGAGTTCAATCATGCTGGGATAATTGAGAACATTGCTATAGAAATCATATATGGAAACCGCGAAGAGGCGTTCAGGACCAGATTGAATAAACCCACGATCAGGCCGACGGTCGCCATGATCGATTGCGATTATGAAATTGATCCCGAACAGAAAATCTTCGGTCGCCGTGCGGACGTCGTTGACCTATTGGCGTTCTTGCGGGGCGGTATGATCGCGATTGCGCCCCGTGCGGCCATGACTTCATGGCATTTGCGGGCGTTCCGCGCGCCTTCGCCTTCGACCTTGATGCCCGTGCTGTCGATCAGCAGGTGGAACGGGCCCTGCGAACCGCGATAGGGGATGTTGACCTTCAAGGTCGTCTGGCGACGGCTGAGGGTGCTGAAGTCGGGCACCGCCCAGTCCAAGCCGATCAACCGCAGCAGGCTCCCGACGAAGCCGGTCCTCTGGCGAAGTGCCATGCCGAACAGCCACTTCGTTGTCTGGCAGATCTGGATCGCCCCGGCACTGTCGCCGGGCTTCCTGCCACGCCTGCCGGTGGGCTGGCCGTCCCAAGTCATCCCGGGATCGAACCAGATCGTCAGCGAGTCGCGGCGCTTGCGCGCTTCGTTGTATGCCGGCCAGTTCCTGGTCTTGTGGGCGGGGAGTGTGGGTCTCATCATGCCGCCCAGCTGCCACGCTGGAGTCACGAGATGAATCCCTCACACGATCTGTGCCACAGAGCCCTTGACGACTACTCGGAACTTATTCTTGTCGGAGCAATCCAGGTGTACAAGCCGTCCCGATGAACACGCCGCAGATACTCATATTCGCGATACTCGCCATGACGATGGCGCTATTTTTCTGGGGCAGGTTCCGGCATGATATCGTTGCTCTGTTGGCCCTGATGGCTTGCGTTGTTTCGGGGCTGGTTCCGGCGGAGGATGCGTTTTCGGGCTTCGGCCATCCGGCGGTAATCACGGTGGCCTGTGTGCTTGTGCTCAGCCGGGGCTTGCAGAACACCGGCGCGGTGGACGGGATGGCGCGCTTCGTCCTGCCGCGCAAGGCCGGACGGTTGACCAGCCTCGCCGCATTGATGGGACTTGGAGCGGCGCTGTCGGGGTTCATGAACAATGTGGGCGCAATGGCGCTGCTGATGCCGGTAGCCGTGCAAATGTCCGGTCGGTTTGACATGACGCCCGGACAGGTGCTGATGCCACTGGCCTTCGGCACCATTCTGGGCGGCATGACCACGCTGATTGGCACGCCAACCAACCTGATCGTGTCGGGCTTTCGGGCAGAGGTGGGTGCTGGCCATTTCTCCATGTTCGATTTTGCTCCTGTGGGCGCGGCCGTGGCGCTGACAGGGATCGCCTTCGTGGCGCTGTTTGGCTGGCGACTTGTGCCTGCGCGCAAGGTTTCGAGGGCTGAAGGATTTGAAACCGGCACCTATCTGACCGAGGTACGCGTGCCTGAGGACAGCAAGGCCGTAGGCCTGACCCTTCGCAAGTTCGAGAACGAGATTGAGGACAGCGCAGCGCAGATCGTGGGCCTTGTACGCAACGATGTCCGCATGAATGCACCGCACGGCGGCAGGCTCATCCGCGAGGGGGACATCTTGGTGCTGGAGGCCGATGTCGAAACGCTGGCCAAGGCGCTTTCGGTGTTCGGGATCGAGCTTGAGGATCAGGTGTCACCCTCGGAGGGAGACGAGAAGGCGCAGGCGAAGTCTGCAAAAGGCAAGAGGACGGCCCAAAAGGAAGACGATGACGCGGATGACACGGAAGTCAAAGGCAACGAGGATATCGTGCTGCGTGAAGTGGTCGTGCTGCCTGGTTCCAGCATTGTCGGGCGCTCGGCCAGTGACTTGCGGCTGCGCACGCGCTACGGGCTTAACTTGCTGGCGATTTCGCGCGAAGGGCAGCCCCCCCGCGCGCGCCTGCGCACATTGGCGCTGAATTCGGGCGATCTGCTGCTGATGCAGGGCTCGGCCGAGGTTTTGGCAGACTTCATCAACGACACCGGCTGTGTGCCGTTGGGCGAGCGTGAGTTGCGCATCCCCGACAGACGCATGGCGATCATAGCGGGCGCGATCATGATCGGCTCGGTCGGCATTGCGAGCCTGGCGTTGCTGTCGGCGGCTGCGGCCTTCACGCTGGGGCTGATCGCGTCCATGCTGCTGCGCACCGTGCCGCCACGACAGGTCTATACCGCGATAGACTGGCCGGTGATCGTGCTTCTGGGCGCAATGTTTCCAGTGGCAAGCGCGATGCAATCCACGGGCGCGGCCGACCTTTTGTCGCGCTTTCTGGTCGAGACACTGGCGCAGGGCAATGCAATTGCCGCGATGGCGGTCATGCTGGTCACGACAATGCTGTTGTCGAGCGTGATGAACAACGCTGCCACCGCTGCGGTTCTGTGCCCGATCGCCATCGGCATCGCCGCCTCGCTCGGGGTCAATCCCGATACCTTCCTGATGGCCGTCGCCACCGGGGCTTCCTGCGCGTTCCTTACCCCGATAGGGCACCAGAACAACACTCTGATCCTTGGTCCGGGCGGCTTTGGCTTCGGCGACTACTGGAAACTCGGACTGCCGCTCACGGTTGTGGTAGCCGTGGTCAGTATTCCCCTGCTGCTGATCGTCTGGCCGTTGTAGGCCACCCCGCGACACTGCTCCAGAGTTCGGGGCTGATCTTCCACCGGGCCGCCATCTCGGTTTGACTGACGCGAATTCCGGGCTCCTTTCGCTAAATCATTCGGAGCGTCTGAAAACCTCGCCCTGTGATCGGCTTGGGATAAACTGGGCGGGACCCTGCTGACGGCCACCGCCCGGCTGGTGGCGCAGGGCGAGACGGTGGTCACGACAACCAGTGCGTTCGGCGCACCCGCCTCACCCCCCGCCGCGCTGGAGCTGAAGCGCTTCGGCCATTTCAAC
>Ga0008835_100999_pt1 | contig 17603 bp, 5 predicted proteins | sample HotLakConsoUCCRE_FD_62215 | JGI IMG/M metagenome (GOLD analysis project Ga0008835, IMG submission 62215) | Hypersaline microbial mat communities from Hot Lake, Washington, USA - Hot Lake Consortium UCC-RE (Hybrid Assembly) ... | reverse complement strand
AGCTCGGCATGGCTCAGGCTGCCGCCATCGTCGAAGCTGACCGTCTCGATCCGGTTCGCGGCATTGGTCACCGTGCCCTGGAGCACGAGCCGCTCGTCGCGCCCGGCGAAGCTCAGGATCAGGTCGCCGCCATCGGCCTCGACCCGCAGCGCCGCGATGTCGAAGCCCGCGCCGAAGACGATCTCGTCGTTCGGCGAGAAGCTGGAATTGATGCCGTTGTCGCTGATGACATGCCGCCCGAAGCCCGCCTCGAAGAGATAGGTGTCGCTGCCGCTCCCCCCGCGCAGCAGGTCGGCGCCGCGCCCGCCCACGATCGTGTCGTCGCCCCAGCCGCCGTTGATCGTGTCATCGCCCCAGCCGCCCTCTAGGCTGTCGGCGCCGTCCGTGCCGTCGACGGTCCGCGGCGCGGCACTCTCCCATGGCGCGCCGCTGAAATTGCCGCCCGTCAGCGCGGTGACGTCCACGCCCGTCAGGCGCACCAGAAGCCGCGCGTCGTCCAGATCGCGCACGCCCGCGTCGGCGAAATGGATGTAGGTATCGGCCCCCTGCTGGCGCGCCACGACCTCTCCGGCGAGGTCCGCCGCCAGCCGGATGTCAAGCCGGTCGCCGAGGTCCCCGGTTTCGAAGCCCGCGATGGTGATCAGCCCCGCGCCGTCGTCGATTTCGGGGACGAAGACCTCGAAGGTGTCGACCACGCCCGGCGTGGCGGTGAGCGTGCGCGGCAGGTCCGGCCGCGCCGCAGGCCCCGGTCCCGTGCTGCCGCCCGGGTCCGACGGGTCCCCGCCATGGGCCATGGAGAAGAGCGCGTCACCGAAGGGATCGGTGTCCGGCACGCTCGGGAACAGCAGCCGCTGCGCCTCGGCTTCCGGCACAACCAGCGCCGCGACATCGGCCGCGCTCAGCACCGTGTCGTCATCGAAGCGGAAGACCTCGACCGGCGTCCGGGACTGGGTGAACTGGTTGCGGACCGTCAGCACATCCTCGGCGCCCACGAACCGAAGCACGAGGTTGCCGCCCTCGCGCACGGCGACCATGTCGGCAAGCTCCAGCCCCGGCCCGAACAGGACGGTGTCGTTGGAGAAGGCCCATGGACCCGCCTCGACGATCTCGTCGCGCCCCGATCCGAGGTCGAACCGGTAGGTCGTGTTCCCTTGCCCGCCGGCCAGGATGTCATCCCCCGCGCCCCCCGAGAGGACGGCGTCGAAGGCGACCCGCGTGCCGAGGTCGATCCGGTCGTCTCCGGGGCCGCCGGTCAGGGCGCGCGACAGGATCTCGGTCAGGTCCCATGTCTCGCCATTGGCGAAGTCGAACCGCTCGATGGTGGAGTTCAGCCCCAGACCCTCGAACATGCCGCGGATCGTGATGCGGTCCTCGCCGCCCGCGATGCCGATGACGAGATCGGACGGCCCCACCGACAGGAACCGGATATCGGAGGGTGCGATGCCCGCCTCGAACCGGATGCGGTCGATCGCGGCGGCATCGACACGTTCGATGTCCTCGATGATGTCCTGACCGTCGCCGCGCCCGAAGACATAGGTGTCACCGCCGCTGTGCCCGCGCAGAACGTCGTTGCCGCGCCCGCCGTCGAGCACGTCCGCCCCGCGCCCGGCCTCCAGCGTGTCGTTGCCCTCGAGCCCGAAGAGCGCCGCCGCCGGTTCCGCGCCCGTGGCCGGTGCCCCGGAAGGGACGATGATCGCGTCGTCGCCGCTGGTCGGCGGGATCGACAGGGCGATCTCGGCGAGGCTGCGGACGGAGCCGTCGCGGAACTCCAGCCGCCCCACGAGGGCGTCGGGGTCGTTCGGCGGATCGACCAGCGTCAACCGGTCGTCGCCGCCCGCGAGCATCAGGATGATGTTGCCCTGGGCGTCGCGCTTGGCGGTCACATCGCCCGGCGCGATGCCGGGGCCGAAGCGGATCACCGCCTGCCCGTCGACGGAGCCTTCCGCCCGGATGCGCTCCTGCCCGTCGCCGCGGTTGAACTCGATCACGTCGGCGCCCTGGCCGTCGATGATCACGTCGTCGCCCCGGCCCGGGCGGAACACCTCCGCGCCCGGGGTCCCGCGCAGCACGTCCGCGCCGGGCGTGCCCACGGCATTGACGAGGTCGAGCAGCACGTCGCGCGTCCAGACCGTGCCGTCGCCGAAGACCAGTTCCTCGATCGCCGCGTCGCGGATCACGATGGAATCGTCGCTCAGCTCGAAGGTCAGCAAGAGGTCGTCGCGTCCCTCGGCCAGCCGCTCCACCCGGACGTCCGCCGGGCTGTAGCCCGTCAGCTCCAGCCGGTCGCGGCCGCCGCTGTCCTCGATGACGTCCTGACCGTCGCCCCGCGTGAAGAGATAGAGGTCGTCGCCCCGCCCGCCGCGCATCACGTCGTCGCCGCGCCCGCCCGTCAGGGTATCGGACCGGTCGCTGCCGCGCAGCACCTCGTCGCGCTCGCTGGCCTGGCCCGCGATGGAGGCCTGCACGATGTCCGCCGCATCCCAGACGTCGCCGCTGGCGAAGGCGATCACGGGCAGCGCGCCCTGCCCCAGCCCACCCGCGAGGATCACCGTCAGGAACCCGTCGTCGGTTCTCAGCTCAAGGTCGCCGCTCCGCCCGTCGGCCATGGTGACGACCACCTGACGCGGTCCGATGTCGTCGAGCTCGATCCGCGCGGAGGTTGCCCCCGGCGCCATCTCGATCCGGTTGATGCCGTCGCCCCGTCGGAGCACCACGACACCGCCGTCGTCGAGGAGGACGAGGTCGTTGCCCGGCCCCGGCTCCAGCCGGACACCCGGCGCCACGTCGGCCGAGCGCAGGATGTCCTGCGACGCGTTCGGTGACGCCTCGAGGAGCTGAAGCCGCACCTCCTCGATGGTCAGCGTCTCGCCGTCGGCGAATTCGAAGTATTCGACCGGGGTCGGACCATAGCCGCCGAGGATCGCCACCCGCTCGTCCGAGGGCTGCAGGCGGATCAGGAGGTCCTCGCCGATCCGCTCGAAGGTCACGCGGTCGCGGGTGATCTCCGCGCCGAAGATCAGCCGGTCGATGCCCGCCGCGTCGCGGATCGCGGCGCTGCCGTCGCCATAGCCGAAGAGATAGGTGTCGTTGCCCGCCCCGCCTTCGAGCAGGTCGGCGCCGGCGCCGCCCGAGAGCGTGTCGTCGCGGCTGTCGAGACCGACGAGGCGCTCGTCGGCATCGGTGCCGGTCAGCATCCGGTCGATGATCTCCTCGATCGTCATGACCGAGCCGTCGCCGAAGCGGAACTCCTCCACCCGCGTGGTGCCGAGACCGCCGACGATGGTCAGCACGTCCGACCCGTTGCCGAGGTCGATCACGAGGTCCTCGCCGTCGCGGCTGATGCGCAGCGCGTCGCGGGTGACCGTGGCGCCGAACTGCACGGCGTCGATCACGCCGGGCGCGTCGGGCCGCTCGATGATCGTGTCGAAATCGTAGCCCGCGCCGAAGGCGTAGACGTCCGCAGCCGACCCGCCGATCAGCGTGTCGTCGCCTTCGCGTCCGTCCAGAACGTTTGGCGCGGTCGGGTTGCCCTGGATGACGTTGTCGCCGCGGTTGCCGCCCACGATGTCGAGCAGCTCCTCGACATCCGAGATCAGCAGGAACGAGCCGTCGAAGAACTCGAACCGCTCGACCCCGTGATCGAGGTCGAGGAACTGGTCGCGGATGCGCAGGCTGTCGTCGGGCCGGCCGGCGATCGTGATGACAAGGTCCATGCCGTCCTGGGCGAAGACCACGTCGCCGCGGGCGATGCCGCCGCCGAAGCGCACGATGTCGTCCACCGGCACCACGGTCCCGGGCCGGTCGAACCACGCGGCGCGCACCTGGACGTCGATGATCAGGTCATGCCCGTAGCCCGCATCGAAGAGGTAGATGTCGCCCCCGTCGCCGCCGATCAGCGTGTCGTCGCCACCGCGCCCGTCCAGCACCTCGGAGAAGTTCGAGCCGATGATCGTTTCGGAGGCATTGGTGCCGACGAGGTCGATGTCCTCGGGGTTGAAATCGGTGTAGATCAGAGACCGGTCCGCGAACTGGAACACCTCGACCGCGAATTGCTGCCGGTTGTCGCGGACATACTGGTTTTCGAGGATGATGCTGTCGCCGGTGCCGCGGATCGTCAGGATCAGGTCCAGCGCGGTGCGGCTGAATTCTATGTCGTCGGCGTTGACCCCGACGAACTCGATCTTGTCGAACCCGCCGGTGTCGAACACCGTGTCAACGCCATACCCCGGGGCGAAAACGTAGGTGTCGTTGCCCGTGAACCCTTCGAGCCGGTCGTTGCCCGGCCCGCCGTCGATGCGGTCGTCGATGGTCTCGAAGCCCCAGATCGTGTCGTCGCCGTCGGTGCGGGCAAGATCGACGTAGTGCTGGAGCAGTTTCAGGTAGGACCAGGTCGAGCCGTCGCCCCACTCGATCTCCTCGATCAGGTTGATGTAGCCGGCAAGGAAGATCTCGTAGAGGTAGTCGGTCAGCACCACCTCGTCGTCGGTGCCCGAGATGCGCAGCCGCAGGGTGTCGCTGCTGCCGTCGCGCAGGAAGTCGATGTCGGTCCAGAGCAGGTCGTCCTTGAACCGCAGCAGATCGTCCTTCGGGCCGAAGAGCGGCGAGGCGAAATCCTGGTCCAGCACCACGTCCTGGCCGTAGCCGCGGCCGAAGATGTAGGTATCGAAGCCCGACCGACCGCTCAGGAAATCGTCCCCCGCCCCGCCGTCGAGCGTGTTGTCGTTCAGCACGCCGTAGATCGCATCGTCGCCGTCGGTGCGGGCATTCTCCAGCACCCGCTGCACGATGTCGGTGAAATCGAGCGATCCACCCTGCTCGAAGATGATCCGCTCGATCATCTGCGGCGAGACGAAGTCCAGCCCGGCCGAGGCGCCGATCGCCTCTCCGAAGGCCTGCAGGTTCAGCCGCACGCCCCCGAACTGGCCCACGATTTCCACGCTGTCGCCGGTGGGCAGCCCCTCCTGGTCGAGGATCGTGATCAGGAGGTTCGGGCTCTCGCCGTCCCGGGTCAGGCGGATCGTGTCCTCGGTGATGTCCCCCTGGAACAGCAGGAAGTCGATGCCCGCCTCTATCGGACCGAAGGAGAAGCCGCCGAGATCGTCGATGACGTCCTGCCCGTCGCCGCGCCGGAAGATGTAGGTGTCGCCCCCCAGCCCGCCGCTGAGATAGTCGTTGCCCCTGCCGCCGAACATGACATCGGCCTCGCCGGACCCGATAAGGGCATCCGCCTCGTCGAGCTCGGCGCGGACGAAATCCACCACCGAGAAGGACATGCGGAAGCGGTTCCAGACCACGCCGTCGGCGAAGAGGATCTCGTCCACCCCGGTCTGCAGCCGGGTTCCGTTGCCGAGGATGATGTTGAGCTCGCCGAGGAACTGGTCGGTCAGCCGGACAGAGCTCGCGCCCTCGTCCCAGGTCAGGATCATGTCCTGCCCGATCCGCGTGGCCGTCACCTCGTCCGACCGGACATGCAGGAACCGCAGCTGGTCGGTATCCCCGAGGTCGCGGTCGTAGATCACGTCATGGCCGCTGTTGCGCCCGATGTAGTAGACGTCGCTCTCGATGGCCCGCGTGTCGAAGGCCTCGGCATCGGGTTCGAAGCTGCCGATCACCTCGGTATCGCCCGCGGTGAGGTAGAAATAGTTCAGCCCCGGGATGCCGCGCAGCTCGGTGACGTCGGGCCCGTGCTGCACCAGCTGGCGCTCGTTCAGGCCGAGGGAGTTGAACAGCGCCGGAAGGTCGAGGTCGATCGGCACGTTCTCGTAGGCCGCAAGCGCGGTCTGGATGATGAAGGCCGGATTGACCCCGCGCGGGCTCTCGAAGAAGAATTTCGGGTCGGCGGGCTGGTACTCCGGGTAGATCTGCTGCAGCAGTGCGCCCCACTCCAGCATGTAGTCGAAGACGGCGTCGTCCGCGTTGCTGGCCGGCGCCGCCTCGAAGATCGCCTCGAACATCGGCACGAGGTCGCGGTCCGTCGTGGGCCGGATTCTGTCGCTTTCGATGTCGTAGACGATGTCGCGCGCGAAGTCCGACAGCCCGCCCTGAATGGCGAGCTGCATCGCGATCCGGGCGCCGGTCAGCACGAATTGCTGCAGCGAGAGGCCGATCAGCTCGATCATCGGCTTCACGACGGACTGGTACTCCGTCTCGGACAGACTGTAGCTGCCGCCCTCCACGACCTTGTAGTCAATGAGCCCCGTCAGGGGATCGAGCGTCGCACTCAGCATCTCGGGGCGGAAATCGATGCCGCCCAGCGCGGTGGCGAACTGGAATTCGCCCGGCGTCAGGATCTGCACCCGCGTGGCGCTGTCGAGCGTGGCGCCCACCTCGTCCAGCGTGTCGAAATCCACCTCGAAGTTGCGCAGGGCGAATTCACGGGAATCCCCGGTCTTGAACTGCAGCTCCAGCGCCCTGTCGAGATTGCGCGCCCAGACGAAGAAGGTGCCGTCCGCGTCGGTGACCTCGACGGTGTAGTCGATGGGGATGCCGTCGGTGAACCGGACGCCGATCTCCTGGACCTCGACCGCGGCGACGGGATTGAAACCGATCTCCTCGGTGCGCCATTCCTGCCCGGTCTCCTTCGGGAGCGCGAGGATATCGGCCACCGTGGGCGCGGCGATCAGCAGGCCATCCCCACCAAGGATCGGCCGACCGCTGGCAAGTTGCCAGGATCCGTCCGGCTGCTCGATGCCGTAGTCGTCGATGACCGCGCGGCCGTCGATCAGCCGCATGAGGTAGGGCGCTTCCTCGCGGAACTGCACGGGCTCGCCGCGGGTGGCGGGCGACCAGGTCTGTTCGAGCTGCCAGATGTCGCCCGCGGCGGCGGCCTGGGCCAGCACGTCCGCGAGCGTGGGCCGGTCGATCACCGCGCCCGTGCCGTCCAGCACCGGATCGCCGCTTTCGAGCGTCCACCAGCCGCCCGCGGCGTCCTCCACATAGATGCCGCGATCCGCCAGCGTCACGCGGCCCTCGCCGTCGGTGCGCAAAAGCACCGGCGTCAGCTCGCGCGTGGTGGGCATGGTCTGGCCCCAGTAGGACAGCAGCGGGCTCACCGCTTCCAGAAGGGCCTCGATCCGCGGCACGGTCATCGCCGCCGCGACATCCGCGACGATCTCGGCCATCATCGGATCGTTCGCCATGGCGACCGACAGCGTGGTCATCGAGCCGATGCCGCGGCTGTCCACCGTCAGGTCCTGCTGCCAGGGCGCCCGCCCCGCCTCTCCGGCATAGCGCGTGTCGGTGTTCGACGACGGCAGGATTGAATCGAACATGTTGCGGGTCGAGCCGTTGGCCATCTCCACAACGCCCGAGGCCAGAAGCTCGACGCCCTGCGGCGTGGTCGCGCCCAGCTCCCGCGCCTCGAGATCGAAGGCCGCGATCCCGAGCGCGTCCAGCGTGAAGAGCTCGCCCGCGTCGGTCACGCCGTCCTGATCCAGATCGCGCCAGACCCGCAGCTCCGCCCAGATCGCATCCGCCGCGGTGATCCGCCCGTCGCCGTCGCCGCCGTTTTCGGCCAGGTCATACCGCGCGAGATCGCCGTAGCCGCTGCCGGTCTCGCCGCCGAACATCTCGCCGCGGTTGTCGATGCGGCCGTTGTCGTTGCGGTCGCGGACAAGGAACCCGTCGTCGGCGGCAACCCAGCCCGTCCTTTCGGCGAAGAGGTCGTTGTCGATGTCGAAATATATCTGGCCGCGCTCGCGGGCCACGGTCTCGATCCCGTCCCCGTCGAGGTCGATGATCAGCGGATCGTTCCCCAAGGCCCAGGTCAGCCCCTTCGCGAGCCGCACCGCCGATCCTGCAAGCCAGGCCGCACCGTTCACCTTGTCGAGTTGGCCGTAGACCTCCACTAGCGGGCCGACCCCCCCGGGGAGCGGGCCGATGAAGGGTTTCAGCGCGCCAAGGGTCCCCATGATGACGGAGAAGACGCTGGGGGTCTGAAAGAGCATCCCCAGGTCGCCGACATTGTCGGCCAGGCTGTCTTCAAGGCTCTTCAGTCCGCCGATCTCGGAAACCGGGCTGAACGGGAAGCCGTCGAACATGGAGACCGGGGACTGGTAGTCGCGCACCACCTGCGTGCCGCGAAGCGTGACCGACGTGCCGTCGCCCAGATCGACAGTCGAGGGCGCGCTCCCGCCATAGGCGATGTTGAACAGGATGTCCGTCATGTTCACGACGCGCATGTCGCCGCCGCTCGCCACGTAGACGATGTTGGGCAGGAACGGATCGAAGAAGGCCGTGACGCCAAGGGCCATGGTCGAATTGAACGCGGCCGCGGAGATCATGGCCGAGGCGACCGACGAGGCGATCGGAAAGGCCGCCGCCCCAAGCTGCCACAGCAGCGAGGACGCCGCCGCATCCCCGCCCACCAGCGGCAGGCCGTAGAAGGTCAGGATGTCGTTCTTCTGCGCATCCATGATGATGGTGTCGGGCGCATACCAGAACTGGTCCGCGTTCGAGGAATCGTCGCCCACCGGCACCGGACGCCCGTCCGGCCCGGGCTGCGTGCCGTCCACCGTGTCGCCGATCAGCACCCCGCCCGGCGTGAAGTTGATGATGAAGTCGCGCCCGGTGCCGCCCATGGTGGTGACGGCTTGGCCACCGGACGCGATGATGATGTCGTTGTCCGCCCCTGCGTCCAGCAGCAGGCCGCCCTCGGGCACGGAGGTGACGAGGATCACGTCGGTGCCCGCGCCCGCGCGGATCTCCGCCCCGCCGTCGAGGCTGTCGCTCCTGTTCAGCAGCACGCGGTCGTCGCCATCGGTCAGCGTCACCTCGCTGAGCCCGGTGGCGCCCGGCGTCTGCACCGGATCGCCCCGGTCCTCGGTGGAGAGCCGCACGTTGACCAGCCGCGGCGCCTCGACCAGCGCCAGAAGCGACGCCAGATAGGCCTCCGAGGTGCCCGGCACCGCGGTGTCGAGCTGCCCGTTGCGGAAGAACGCGCCCTGCACGTCGAACTGGTTGCCCTCGCCGCCCGAGAAGGTCACCCGCTCGGTCGAGCCGCCGAGGTCGATCAGGATCGGATCGATGTCGAGCGGCCCTTCCGCGGCCCGGAACTGGACCTCGCCGCCAAAGCCGATGACGTCGACGATCTCCGACCCCGTCACATAGACGTCGAAGACCGGCCCGGGCGTCGGGGGCGCATCCCCCTCACCGGGCTCTCCGGCCAGCGCGCCCTGGATGCGGAGCTGGATGTCGTCGGCGTCGATCCCCTCGAGCCTGTCGAAATCGAACTGCCCGTCCGACACCTGGGGCGCGAAGGTGATGACCAGCGGCACGGCATCGTCGAGCCCGGCAAGAAGGATCGTGTCCTCCCCCGTGCCGCCCGCCATCAGCGCGGTCCCGCCGGTCACGACCAGCCGGTCGTCGCCGCTGCCGCCCAGCAGGGTGTCGTCGCCCCCCAGCCCGGTCAGCGTGTCGTTTCCGCCCAGCCCCGACAGCAGGTTCCCCTCGCTGCTGCCCAGCAGGACGTCGTTGAAGGCCGATCCCTCGGCATCCTCGATGCTGTCGAGATCGTCGCCCTCGGCATGGCCGCCGAAGGACAGCTGTTCCTCGAGAAAGACGGTGACCGCCGCGTCCGAATGGCGATAGCTCGTCATGTCGCGCCCGTCGCCGCCATAGACGATGTCGCCGCCCGCGCCGCCCTCGAGCGTATCGTCGCCGTCCTCGCCGTAGAGCGAATCTTCCCCGGCATTGCCCGAGAGCATGTCGTTGCCCTCTTCGCCGAAGATGATGTCCGCGCCGCCATCGCCGAAGGCGACGTCGTTGCCCTCGCCCCCGTAGAGCAGGTCGTCGTCGTCCCCGCCCTCGAGGTAGTCGTCGCCCGCCTCGCCGAAGAGGACATCGTTGTCCCAGTCGCCATAAAGCCGGTCGTTGCCCTCACCCCCGAAAAGGCTGTCGATCTCCCCGCCGCCCGCGAGCGTGTCGTCGTCGACGCCGCCGAAGAGCAGGTCGTCGCCGTCGCCCCCCTCGAGCAGGTCCTCGCCCTCGCCGCCGGTCAGGATGTCGTTGTCGGTCCCGCCATAAAGGTCGTCGTTGCCCGCGCCCCCGTCGAGGACGTCCTCCCCGGCATCGCCGTAAAGCCGGTCCCGGCCCTCGCCGCCCGCGAGGACGTCATTGCCGCTGCCGCCCTCCAGGAGGTCGTTGCCGTCACCGCCGACAAGGCTGTCGTCGCCCCCGTCGCCGAGCAGCGTATCGGCGCCGATCTGGCCGAGGAGCAGGTCGTTCCCGCCCCCGCCCGCCAACCGGTCGTCCGCGGCGCCGCCCTCGAGGGTGTCGTCGCCTTCGCCGCCGAAGAGCGTGTCGCGGCCCTCGCCGCCATAAAGCAGGTCGTTCGCGTCGCCGCCGTCCAGCAGGTCGTTGCCGTCGCCGCCCTCGAGCAGGTCCTCGCCGCCGCCGCCAAAGAGCCGGTCGTCGCCCGACTGCCCCTCCAGCCTGTCGTCGCCCTCGCCACCGTCAAGCGCGTCGTTCCCCGTGCCACCGAAGAGCGTGTCAGTGCCCGCGCCGCCGCCGAGTTCGTCGTTCCCGGCGCCGCCGAAAAGCTCATCGTTGCCCTCGCCGCCGAACATGCTGTCCCGGCCGTCGCCCCCGTCGAGGATGTCGTCGCCGCCCTCGCCATAAAGGTCGTCGTCGCCCTCCCCGCCCTCCAGCGCGTCCGGGTCCTCGCCCGCGAAAAGCGTGTCGTTCCCGGTACCCCCGAAAAGCAGGTCCAGCCCCGCGCCGGCGTAAAGCGTGTCATCGCCCTCACCGCCATGGAGGTCGTCGTCGCCATCACCGGCGAACAGCTCGTCGTTGCCCGCATCCCCGAACAGCAGGTCCTGCCCGATGTCGCCCAGCAGCCTGTCGTCGCCCTCGCCGCCCTCCAGCCGGTCGTCGCCCGCCTCCCCGAAAAGCGTGTCGTTGCCGTCGCCGCCGTCGAGCAGGTCCTCTTCGTCTCCGCCATGAAGCTGATCGTCGCCCTCGCCGCCGAAGAGGCTGTCCTCCCCCTCGTCACCCTGCAGCAGATCGTTGTCCGCCCCGCCCTCGAGCAGGTCATCTCCAAGGCCGCCCTCCAGCGTATCGTTGCCCGCATCGCCGCGCAGGGTGTCGTTCCCGTCGCCGCCGGTGAGCATGTCATCGCCCGCACCGCCCTCCAGCGTGTCCTCGCCGAGGCCGCCGTCGAGCGTGTCATCGCCCTCGCCGCCGTCGAGACTGTCGTCGCCTTCGCCGCCGTCGAGGCTGTCCTCGCCCGAATCCCCTTCCAGCGTGTCGTCGCCATCCTCGCCCGAGAGCGTGTCGTCGCCGTCGCCGCCGCGCAGGACATCGTCGCCCTCACCGCCCTCCAGCAGATCGTTGCCCGCGTCGCCCTCGAGCGTGTCGTTCCCCGCCCCGCCATAAAGGCTGTCGTCCCCGTCTCCGCCTTGCAGCAGGTCGTCATCCTCGCCGCCGTAGAGCAGGTCCTCGTCCTCGCCGCCCTCCAGCGTGTCGTTCCCCGTCCCGCCATACAGGCTGTCGTCGCCCGCGTCGCCCTGCAGCAGGTCGTCGCCCGCGTCGCCGTGGAGCGTGTCGTCGTCCTCGCCGCCCGCCAGAGTGTCGTTGCCCTCGCCGCCCGAGAGACTGTCGTTGCCTGCGCCGCCGTCGAGGCTGTCGTCGCCGTCTCCGCCCTCCAGCAGGTCGGCCCCGTCGCCGCCCTCCAGCGTGTCGTCGTCCGCACCGCCATGGAGCGTGTCGTCGCCCTCGTCGCCCGTCAGCAGATCATCGCCCGCACCGCCGGAAAGCTCGTCGTCGCCCGCGCCCCCCTCGAGCGTGTCGGCACCCTCTGCGCCGCTCAGGCTGTCCTCCCCGTCACCGCCGAACAGGATGTCATTGCCGTCGCCGCCCTCGAGACGGTCGTTGCCCGCACCGCCCGCTGCGACATCGTCGCCCGCGCCGCCGAAAACGTCGTCGTGATCCTCGCCACCGTCGAGTGTGTCGGCTCCGTCGCCGCCGAACAGGACATCGTCGCCCGCGCCACCAAAGAGCGCGTCGTCGTCCTCGTCCCCGTGGATCACGTCGTCGCCGTCATCGCCGAGGAGGATGTCCGACCCGGACTCCCCGAACAGCGTGTCGTCACCGTCGCCACCGGACACGATGTCGTCGCCGACACTGGCGAAGACCGTGTCGTTCCCTCCGAACCCGAGCACCAGATCGCCGGATCCGATCCCGCCGTCGATCATGTCGCCCTGGGGATCACCGATGTAGAAAAGATCGATCAGGTCGCCCGAAGGCGTGCCCTCGACCACGAAATTCGGCTGCGGCAGGCCGATCAACGCCGGATCGGGCAGGTCCGGCAGGCGGACCCCGACAAGGATCACCCTCGCCCCGCCCGCGAAGGTGATGACCGTGTCGCCGGTCCCGTCGCCCGCCGTGTCGCTGATCTCCGCCCCGAAAAGCTGCAACTGCCCGCTGTCCTCGGGCGCGAGGAAGGACACGTCGAACCGGTCGCGCACGGTGATGGAGCCGTCCGGGTTGACGATGGGTGGCTGGAAATTCACGAGTTCCACCACGCCGGGCACCGAGGAGACGGAGATCAGATCGTTGCCGGGGCTCAGGACGACGCGCTCGATGCCCCTGAACTCGGCGGTGGAGGCTCCCGCCTCGACCTCGCCCGCCCCGGAGAGGAACGGCGACAGACGCAGATGAACCCCGCCGGAAACAGCCCCGAGGTCCAGGGTGTCGGTCCCCGGCCCGCCGTCGATGACATCCGCGCCGAACCCGTCCTCGAGCACGATCCTGTCGTCGCCGGCGCCCGCCTCGATGTTGTCCGCACCGGGTCCCGGTATGATCGTGTCATTGCCGCCGAAACCGCGGATCAGATCATCGCCGGACGTGCCGGAGAGGGTGTCAGCCTCCTCCGTACCCTCGATCAGGGTTCGGTCGTCCATCATCCGGCGTGGTCCCGCCCATCAAGAGAGCGGTGCATGTCGCCCTTGCCTGCGCCTCGGCCGGACCGGAGGGGCGTCCTCACCCGGGAACGGAACAGCTCCGGCCCGTCCACCGTCCGTGTCCGGACAGGGGTGCAAAAGACGGAAATAAAGCGGCACATGGATTACACTGGTCGAAATCGTTAAAATCTCAATTACCACACCTTCCCCGGCGACCGGCGAGGCTGTCAATAGTGAATGCTACGCGACGTAAGCATTTGTGTCGCCTGACGGACCCGTCTCCTCCGGACCCCGGTCCGGCGCATCACGCTGCGCCTAGGCACCCGGCCCCAGCAGCCGCGCGTGCTCGATCTTCGTGCAGCGGTTCTCGACGACCTCCGTCCCCGCCGCCTCGGCCAGCGCCCGCGCCTCGGCGCTGAAGATCCCGAGTTGCAGCCACAGAACGGGCAGGCCGGGCCAGCGGGCCAGCGCCTCGCGGGCGATTTGCGGAACCGCCTCGGAGCGCCGGAAGACATCGACCATCTCCACCTCGTCCGGCACGTCCGCCAGACGGGCCACCACCGGCCGACCGAAAAGCGTCTTGCCCTCGAGCCCCGGGTTCACCCCGATCACCCGGTAGCCCGCCCGTGCCAGATAGACGCCCACGCCGTGGGAGGGCCGCGCCGGATTGGCCGACGCCCCCACCAGTGCGATGGTCCGGGTCTCGAGCAGGATGCGCCGCAGGGCCGCCGTGTCGGGGTCTGTCATGGCGCCCATAAAAAAGCGCCCGAGGCGAGAAGCCAAGGGCGCAAGGTCGGAACGAGGGACAGTGAACCGACACGCGGCTGTTCCCGACCGCGCGTCTGCCCTTCAGATGGCAATCGGCGCGGCGCGCGCCAAGCCCGCCTCAGCACTTCGTGATCAGCCGAGGATGCCGGGCCAGTTCGCCTCGCCCCGCGCGATGTTCGCGTCGATCTCGCGCAGCCAGCGATCCCGGATGCGCAGCGTCGCGTTGAGATAGAGCCGCCCCTCGTGGACCGTCCACGCCTCGGGCACGGTGGGCGCCAGATAGCCGCGCGAGGCGGCCCAGGCGCAGTATCCGCCGAAGGCCGGCGCCCAGCGTTCGGGATCGGCTTCGAAGGCCGCGCGGCTGCCGGCACTGGCAAAGGCCCACTCGGCGCCCCGCCAGGAGAGGCTGTACGGACCGCCGTCGACCGGCCCCGCGAGATCGAAATAGGCGACCGGGTCGACGCCGTGGATGGCGCGCCCGCCCGCCACGAATATCTCGGGCTCGCGGGCGAGCGCCGGACCCGCCACGAGGCCCGCAGGCAGGGCGGCGAGAAGGGCGACAAGTCTGCGTCGGGGGATCATGACCTGTCTCCTGAACAAGGACGATGTCGCGAAGGTCGGACCTCCCCGCCCGGGCGACAAGACCGCCGACACGAAGGTGAGCCGTGTTTCAGCAGATCCGGGGGCGTGGCCGGGCGGGCGGGTGCCGTCGCCCCCCGGGCGACGCAGGCGCCAGCCCGGCCGTCAGTCGAAGATATCCTCGATCGCGTCCCAGAGCTCGCTGAGGGCGCGCCGCTTGAGGCTCTTGACCTTCGATCCCTTGCGGCCGCGCAGCGCGCCGCGTCGGGCGGTCTCGCCGCCATGATGCCGGTCCTGTATCGGCCGACCCGTGGGCCGCGCCGGGACGGCCGCTCTGGCAGGGGCGACATCGGCCTTCAGACGCTTGAGATCATGCAAGGGCGCGCCGCAGCTCGAACAGGCCAGTTCGTGCCGCAGTTCGCCCGTCAGAACCAGCGCCGCGCGGGTGCCGCAATAGCAGCAGGTCGCGATCTTGCGTGCCGGCATCCGCCTCTCCTATCCGTTCCGGGAGGCATATAGGGCGATCGCGGCGGCATTTGAGACGTTGAGCGAGCCGAACCCGCCCGCAGCGCCGATGCGCACCAGATGGTCGCAGGTCTCGCGCGTCTTCTCCCGCAGCCCCGGCCCCTCGGCGCCCAGCACCAGCGCCACCGGACGGTCCCGCTGCCCCGCCATGACCGCGCCGATCTCCGTCTCCGCCTCGCCTGCGAGGCCCACGAGCAGAAAGCCCATGTCCCGCAGGCTCTCCATCGCCGAGGCGAGGTTCGCCACGCGCAGGTAGGGCTGCCGCTCGAGCGCGCCCGAGGCGGCCTTCGCCAGCGCGCCCGTCTCGGGGGCCGCATGGCGCTGCACGCCGATGACCGCTGCCGCGCCGAAGACCTCGGCCGAACGCAGCACCGCGCCGACGTTGTGCGGATCGCTCACCCGGTCGAGCAGCACGACGCGGGCCTCGGGCCCCGCTGCGCAGACCTCCTCGAGCGGCCCCCAGTCGAGCGGCCGCACCTCGAGGGCCACGCCCTGGTGCACCGATCCCGGATCGAGCGGGGCCGCGAAGGTCCGCGGGTCGCTGATCTCGGGTTCGAGGCCCGATGCCGCGACCGCATCCCCGATCCGGTCGAGCGCGTTCTTCGTGGCCACGAGCCGCAGCACCTCGCGCCGCGGGTTCATCAGCGCGTCGCGCACCGCGTGCAGCCCGAACAGCCACAGCGTCTCGCGCGCCGAGGCGCGTTTCGCGCGCTCCTTGTCCACCACCCAGACCGGTTTTTTCGCCATGGCATCCTCCGTCGCCCCCTCTTGCGCTGCGGGACGGGCGGGCGCAACCGCGCCGCCTTTCGCGGGCCAAAATCGCCTTGACGCCTCCGGGACCCCCGGATATCCCGCCCGCCACTAGGGCGACGAGCTGCAAGGTGCGGCAGCGGACTGTAACTCCGCCGGGGAGACCCATGCCTGGTTCGATTCCAGGGTCGCCCACCATGGCCACCGATTTTCGAGAGAAGTCAGGAAAGACTGGCCCGCGGACCCTCGGCGGGCAGAGTCAGGTCTTCCTCAGATGGACTTGAACCACTCTTTCTCGATCCGAACTGCTTCGACCATTTCCGTTCTCACGCCAAGCCGATGCTCTTTCAGGAGGTCGCACAAACGCAGGCCATCGATCAGATCGATGGCGGTTGCGCCGTCGCGGGTCGCTTCGTCTGACGCTTGGCCGGTAAAGTGGCCGGTTGTGATGAACAGTCCTTTGTCAGCCCGTCCCTGCATGGCACCTCGAAAGTCTCGTATCTCTTTGGCGCCAACGCTCCCCCTCCACTTCTTGCATTGGAAGTAGACTTGGAAGGTGACGAGGTTCACGCGCAGCACGCCAACACCGTCGATGCCGCCATCGCCGGACTTTCCACGAACCTCGACCTTCGTGAACCCGGCCTCTCGCAAAAGGCGTTGTGCCAGCCTTTCAAAACCATCCGCCGACATTGCTCGCAACTCGTTCAGTAAAGTTGATCGCCAGTCGGCTACTGTTTCTGGCTCAGGCTCCGAAGGGGCGACTTCCAACCTCTCTTCTTCTGCGACGTTCGCTGCTTCCTGTTTCGCAGCTAGCCGCTTTAGCCGGGCGCGTTCGCGTTCTTCCGCCTGGACTTGGTCATAGATCGCCCGTGCTTCGGTATAAGTTGTGATCAAGCTGCCTCGATCGGTAAGCGACCAGACGCCTCTTCTCGAGTTTTCGATAGCTTCGCCGCGCTTCAGGAATGTTCGCGCCCACGCGAGGTAGTAATTCGCTCGTGGCCTGTTCTCATCGTTCTTCATTACGAAGGACTGCTCCTCTTCCGTCAGCCCTTCTTGCTCGATCACCTTTTCATCGAGCTCTTCAATCCTCGCCGAGCCACCGATTGAACGCAGAGCATCCAGAACCGCAAGCATCATCCCTGCAAGGTCAGGGAGGCTCTCGGCATCAATCGAAAATCTGCGACCCATAACTGCTCCTTGGCGATCTGCAATCCGAGAATGGCAGAACGCTCGTAGTGTGCAAAGGCTTGACCGTGCCGCTCGCAGTTCGCGCCGCGAACCAACAGATAGTTAATCGCCTCCACGGTGTCGTGATGGACGCGGGCCCGGCGCCGGGCTATCTGCCGCGGATGACGCGGACCACCCGGGACATCCTGCAGCTTCTGGCGATCCTCGCCCTTACATCGCTCGCGGCATGGTCTGCCCTCGGCCTCAGGATGCAGGGCGACCTGTCGCGCGTCCTGAAAGGGACGTCGGAGGCCTACACGACCTTCGAGGCGTTCCAGTCCACCTTCGGCACTGTCGGCAACGACGCGATCCTCTCGATCGAGGCGGCGGACCTCGGCCGTCCCGAGAGCTTCGCCGCCTTCGAGGACCTGCTGATCGAGCTGCAGCTGACCCCGGGCGTCGCGGGGCTGGTGTCGGTCTGGTCCCTGCCCGATCCCGAGGGGCCCGACCGCCCCTTCCTGCGCCGGGACGACATTGCCGAACTGCCCCCCGCAGCGCAGCTCGACGCGCTCCATGCGCGGGTGCCGCTCGCGGCGGACATGCTGGCGACGGACCGGTCGCTGACCCTCGTCACCGTGATCGCCGATCCCGCGACCGAGGCCGAGGACCGCGCCGCGGCCCTCGCCGGGGCGCTGGCCACCGCGGACCCGCAACTGCGCGTGGAAAGGGTCGGCCTGTCGCAGCTCCATCTCGGCGTCCAGGAGGCGCTGCAACGCGACCAGCTGCGCCTGACGCCGCTCTCCATGGCGCTCTGCGCCGCGCTGGCGCTGCTCCTCTTCCGGTCGGGCCGGGCGGCGGTGATCTGCGCGACCCCCCCGGTGATCGCCCTGGTCTGGACGCTCGGACTGCAGTCGG
>Ga0008835_100988_pt1 | contig 17860 bp, 14 predicted proteins | sample HotLakConsoUCCRE_FD_62215 | JGI IMG/M metagenome (GOLD analysis project Ga0008835, IMG submission 62215) | Hypersaline microbial mat communities from Hot Lake, Washington, USA - Hot Lake Consortium UCC-RE (Hybrid Assembly) ... | reverse complement strand
ACGACCACGGGCATGTCCGCGCCGCCGATCCCCATGATCAGGTGATAGCCGATGAAGAAGCCCAGAAGCGCCAGCAAGAGGAGCGCCCAGGTTCCGGCCCCGCCGAGGTAGAGCGCGAGCAGCAGGAGCGAGCCCGCAGCCGCGGCCGCGTTCAGCATGTGCCCGCCGGGCAGTTGCCGCGCCGCGGTGTCGATCTTCACCGGCAGCAGGCTGGAATTGCCCGAGAGCTTGCCATAGGCGACGACCGAGCCGGTGAAGGTCACGGCGCCGATCCAGACGCCCAGCACCAGTTCGACGCGCAGGATGCCGATCTCCACGGCGGTCTTCTTGCCGATCAGCTCGGCGAAGTTCGACAGCGTGCCCAGCAGGGCATAGGCCTCGGTCGACAGCGGCCCTTCGGGCTGCGGAAAGGGCAGGCCCGCGTCGGCGAAGATCGACGCCACGCGGCCGATCTCGATATGGGCGTTCAGGCCGACGAAGACGGCGGCGAGGCCGACGAGGCTGTGCATGATCGCCACAAGCTCGGGCATCTGCGTCATCTGCACCTTGGTCGCCAGCTGGTAGCCGACCGCCGCGCCGCCCGCGATCAGGATCAGCGACATCAGCCACAGGCCCGAGCCGGGCCCGATCAGCGTCGCGACGACCGCGATGGCCATGCCCGCAATCCCGTACCAGACCGCGCGCTTGGCGCTTTCCTGCCCCGACAGACCGCCCAGCGACAGGACGAAGAGAACGGCGGCGACCGCGTAGGCCGCAATGGTGAATCCGAAATCCATGTGCTCTACCCCTGCCCGCTCAAGATTTCTGGAACATGGCGAGCATGCGCCGTGTCACGAGGAAGCCGCCGAAGATGTTCACGGCGGCCATGAAGATGCCGAAGCCCGCGAGGATCGTGATCAGCACCGAGGCGGAGCCGACCTGCATCAGCGCGCCGAGGATGATGATCGACGAGATCGCGTTGGTCACCGCCATCAGCGGCGTGTGAAGCGAATGCGCCACGTTCCAGATCACCTGGAAGCCGATGAACACCGCCAGCACGAAGACGATGAAATGCTGCATGAAGCTGGCGGGCGCGATCAGGCCCACGGCCAGCACCAGCGCGCCGCCGATGGCGAGCAGCGTGACCTGGTTCCGGGTCTGCGTCTTGAAGGCCGCGACTTCCTGCGCGCGCTTCTCGGCGGGCGTCAGCTCCTTGGGCTTGTCCTTCTTCGGCGCGGCGGCGATGGCCGCGACCTTGGGCGGCGGCGGCGGATAGGTGATCGCGCCGGCGTGCACCGCTGTGGCGCCGCGGATCACGTCATCCTCCATGTTGTGGTTGACCAGGCCGTCCTTGGCGGGCGTCAGGTCGGTCATCATGTGGCGGATGTTGGTGGCGTAGAGCGTCGAGGATTGCGCGGCCATGCGGCTGGGGAAATCGGTGTAGCCGACGATGATCACGCCGTTGTCGGACACGATGCGCTGATCCTTTTGCGTCAGCTCGCAGTTGCCGCCACGCTCCGCGGCAAGGTCGATGATGACCGAGCCGGGCTTCATCAGCTCGACCATGTCCCTGGTCCAGAGCACCGGGGCGTCGCGGCCGGGGATCAGCGCGGTGGTGATGACGATGTCGATCTCGGGCGCGAGTTCGCGGAATTTCGCGAGCTGCTTCTCGCGGAACTCGGGGCTCGACGGCGCGGCATAGCCGCCGGTCGCGGAGGAATCCTGGCTGTCCTCGAAATCGAGGTAGACGAACTGCGCACCCATGGATTCGATCTGTTCGGCCACTTCGGGGCGCACGTCGAAGGCATAGGTGATGGCGCCGAGCGACGTCGCGGTGCCGATGGCGGCAAGCCCCGCCACGCCCGCGCCCACGACCAGCACCTTGGCCGGCGGCACCTTGCCCGCGGCGGTCACCTGCCCGGTGAAGAAACGGCCGAAGTTGTTGCCCGCCTCGATCACCGCGCGGTAGCCCGCGATGTTGGCCATCGACGACAGCGCGTCCATCTTCTGCGCGCGCGAGATCCGCGGCACCATGTCCATCGCGATGACGTTGGCGCCGGCGGTCTTCGCCGTCTCCATAAGCTCCGCGTTCTGGCCGGGGTAGAAGAAGGAGATCAGCAGCTGGCCCTCGCGCATGCCCCTGGCCTCGGCCGTGGTCGGCGGGCGCACCTTGGCGACGATGTCGGCGGCTTTCCACAGGGCGGCGGCGGTCTTCACCACCTCGACGCCCGCGGCCTCGTAGGCTGCATCGGTGAAGCCTGCGGGCACGCCGGCCCCGGTTTCGATGACGCAGTCATGGCCGAGTTTCTGCAGCTGCAGCGCGCTGTCGGGGGTCATCGCCACCCGTGCCTCGCCCGGCTCGATTTCCTTCGGTGCCCCTATCTTCACGGTCTTCCCCTCTTGGACTTGGCGCATGTGTCCAAAGCCCAATAGCAACACCGCGCGCCCACCACAACTGGGCAAGGCGCGACACTTTCTTGCGCGCGCCGCGGGATAGGGGTTGCGAAGATTTCAACGCTGCCCTTGCGTGACCCTGGCCCGCGCATGGTCCGCGACGCCGGAGTGTCGCGCAATCCTGCACCGCGCGAAGGCGGATCGCAGGCCCGACGCGCGTCGCGGCGGTGGCAGTCCTGCAACGCGCCATGCTGCGCCGCAGCGCGGATTTTCCTGACTTGTCCGCGACTTGGGCCGGACTGCATGCCGTGGCATTCCAGCAAGCCCCGAGTATCGTTGTATTTTTCCGGTTTACACTGGCGCTGCACAGCTTATCTGCGAAAGGACCGAGTGAAGGATCAGCACCGATGCCGCTAGAAGACCACCCGCTGCGCTATCGGCTCGCCAACGAGCTGCACGCCCGCCCCTTTCCCAATGTGGCGGCGCCGGCCCAGGCGATCTTTCTGGCGATCAAGCAGCCGCGCGACGCCGCCAAGCGCGACCGCGCCCTCGACCGGGCGCATCTGCTGGCGCTGCTCGACCGGTTCGGCGCCGATCACCCGGCGCCCGACGCCACGCATTTCTTCGGCGACCTGGGCAAGTTCCGCCTGAAATGGGAACAGCATACCGAATTCGTGACCTACACCGCGTTCCTGCCCGCCAGCGGCGAGCGGGCCTATGACCCCGCGGCGTGGGAGGCGTTTCCCGAGGATTGGCTGGCGAAGGCACCCGGCGTCCGGATCACCTCGGCGCAGATCCGCATCGAGAACGCGCCCGCGACCGGGCAGGAGATCGCCGACCGCCTGGCCGACTGGATGGTGCCCGAAAGCCTGGCCGTCAGCCATGTGCTCGACGACACGGCGGTGATCGCGGGCGATTTCCGCATCGATTCGAACGGGCACATGCGCTTTGCGGTGTTCTGCGCCGCCGACACCGACAGCCGCCGGATCGGCCGCATCGTGCAGCGTATCTGCGAGATCGAGACCTACAAGGCGATGTCGATGCTGGGCCTGCCGATGGCGCGCGAGATCTCGACCCGGATGGGCGAGATGGACGCGAGCCTCGCGCAGCTGGTGGATGCGATGACCGGGCATCTGGCCAAGCCGGCCGAAACGCTGCGCGAGCTGCTGAGCATCGCGGCGGAGCTGGAGAAGCTGCAGACCGAGAGCGTGTTCCGCTTCGGCGCGACCGGGGCCTACGAGGCGCTGGTGAACCAGCGCATCGAGGTGCTGCGCGAGGAACGGTTCCTGGGCCGGCAGACCTTCGGCGAGTTCATGATGCGCCGCTACGACCCGGCGATGCGCACGATCAAGGCGACCGAACGGCGGCTCCTGTCGATGTCGGAACGCGCGATCCGGGCGGGCGACCTGCTGCGCACCCAGGTGGACGTGGACCGCTCGGCGCAGAACCAGGACCTGCTGGCCAGCATGGACCGCCGCGCCGACATGCAGCTGCGCCTGCAGAAGACGGTCGAGGGTCTGTCGGTGGTGGCGATCAGCTACTACGCGGTCAGCCTCGTGGTCTACCTGATCGCGCCGCTGGCCGAACCGCTGGGCGTCGACAAGACGCTGCTGACGGCGCTCGCGGTGCTGCCGGTGGTGGCGGGCGTGTGGCTGACGGTGCGATCCATCCGGCGCTCGATGGAGAAGTGAAGGGGTTCGCCCGCTGGCGCGGGCGACCCGGTGGGGGCTCTGCCCCCACACCCCCGGAGGTATTTGTAAAGCAAAGACGGGGAAAAGTCAGGGTCTTGCGCGCAGCGCCCGGCGCAGGATCTTGCCGGTGGCGGTCATCGGCAGGCTATCGGCGCGGATGACCTTGCGCGGCACGCAATGGGCCGAAACCTTGTCGCGCACCAGGGTCTGCAGCGCCTGCTCCATTCCCGACCAGTCGGCCCCGTCGCGCAGCACGACATGGGCGACCACGATCTCGGTGCGGAGCGGGTCGGGCGCGCCGACCACGGCGGCCATGACCACATCGGGGTGGCAGGCCAGCGCCTGCTCGATCTCCACCGGGCCGATGCGGTAGCCGGCGGAGGTGATGACATCGTCGTCGCGGGCGTGGAAGGTGACCTGGCCCGCGGCATCCCGCGTCGCCAGATCGCCGGTGCGCAGCCAGCCGTCGATGACCTTCGCCGCCGTCTCCTCGGGCTTCATCCAGTAGCGCAGGAACATCACCGGGTCGGGGGCGCGGACACAGACCTCGCCCACCGTGCCGATGCCGACCTCGCCCTTGGCATCGCGCAAGGTGACGTCATGGCCCGGCACCGGCAGCCCCATGGCGCCGGGGAGGCGCGGCATCGGGCCGGTGCAGGCGGCGAGCACCAGGTTGGCCTCGGTCTGGCCGTAGAATTCGTTGATCGGGCAGCCGAGACTGTCCTGCCCCCAGTCGAGCAGGTCGGCGCCCAGCGCCTCGCCGCCCGAGCCGATGGCGCGCAGGCTCAGGCCCGTTGGCGCGGGCGCCTGCCGCATCAGGCGAAGGGCCGTGGGCGGGATGAAGGCGTTGGTGACGCGCTCCTGTGCCATCAGGCGAAACGCGGCCTCGGGGTCGAACTTGGCGAAGCGGTGCGAGACCAGCGGCACGCCGTAGTGGAGGCAGGGCAGCGCCATGTCCATCAGGCCGCCGATCCAGGCCCAGTCCGCCGGTGTCCAGCCGACATCGCCGGGCCGGGGAAAGCCGCCCTGCGACAGCTCCATGCAGGGCAGATGCCCGATCAGGAAGCGGTGCGCGTGCAGCACGCCCTTGGGCTCGCCGGTGGTGCCCGAGGTGTAGATCATCACCGCCGGGTCTTCGGCGGCGGTGTCGATGGGGGTGAAGCCGCCTGCATCGGTCGCGACGAGGTCGTCGAAGGCCAGCACCGGCGCGCGGGCCGGGCCCGTCGTGACGATCGTGGCGAGATCGGGCAGATCGGGGCGCAGCGCCATGACCCGGTCGAGCGTCGCCGCGTCGGTGACGATGACGCGCGCGCCCGCGTCCGACAGGCGGTAGCGCAGCGCATCCTCCCCGAACAGGGTGAACAGCGGCAGCGAGATCGCGCCCAGCTTCATCGCCGCGAAATGGGTGATCAGCGCGGCCGGATGCTGCGGCAGCAAGACGGCCACCCGGTCGCCCCGACCGACGCCCTGCGCCGCAAGCGCCACGGCGAGCGCGTCGGAGGCGCGCCTGAGCTGGCCATAGGTCCAGGTCTGGCGCTCGCCGGCCGCCGTGCGGTGGATCACCGCCACGCGGTCAGGCGCTGCGGCGGCCCAGCTGTCGCAGCACAGATACGCGATGTTCATCCGCGCGGGGATGTTCCAGCGAAAGCCCGTGCGCAGGCTGGTCCAATCGGCGCCGTCCGCAAACAGGCGCCGGTCGGGCCTGTCAGGCATCGGAGATGACGGTGAGCGTCGGCAACGCCGTCAGGGAAAGCCCCAGTTCCTGATAGGCGGCCATCGACAGGCGCGAGCCGGACTCGCGCGCGCCGCCGGAGGGGCGCAGGGTCACGGCGATCTGCTGCCCGCTCTCGGCGACGACGCGGCCCGGCCCTTCCTCGGTCACCAGCGGCGTCTCGATCCAGAGGCCGGGAGAGCCGGCATCGCCGAGGCTGGCCACGGTGAAACCGAGGAACTGGCCGTCGCCGTCGGCGGCGGCCGTCCCGGCCTCGGCGGCGGGGTCGACGGCGACCACCTCGGGTTCCGGTTCGGCCGGGGTACGGCCGGCGAAGAGACCGCCGCCGCCCGAACAGGCGGCCAGCGGAACAATCATCAGGATCGCGAATGCATGTTTCATGCCCCCCAAGCTAAAGCGATTGCGCGAGGGCTTCAACACCACAAGGGCGTGACTTGCGGGACGGGCCCGGGGGCCCTAAGCTCTGGCCATGGATACCGCCGCCCCCCTCATCGACCCGTTCCAGCGCGCGATCAGCTATCTGCGCGTCTCGGTCACCGACCGATGCGATTTTCGCTGTGTTTACTGCATGGCCGAGAACATGACCTTCCTGCCGAAGAAGGAGCTTCTGACGCTGGAGGAACTGGACCGGATGTGTTCCACCTTCGTGCGGATGGGCGTGCAGAAGCTGCGCATCACCGGCGGAGAACCGCTTGTGCGGCGGGACATCATGACGTTCTTCCGCGCCATGACCCGGCATCTGGACAGCGGCGCGCTGACGGAGCTGACGCTGACGACCAACGGCAGCCAGCTGGCGCGGTTCGCGCAGGACCTGTTCGACGCGGGCATAAGGCGAGTGAACGTGTCGCTCGACACGCTGGACGCGGCGAAATTTGCGCAGATCACCCGCTGGGGCCGCCTGCCGCAGGTGCTCGACGGGATCGAGGCGGCGCAAAGGGCCGGGCTTCGCGTCAAGATCAACGCGGTGGCGCTGAAGGGCTTCAACGAATCGGAGCTGTTCGACCTGCAGGCTTGGTGTGCAGCGCGCGACATGGACCTGACCTTCATCGAGGTCATGCCGATGGGCGATCTGGGCAACGAGGACCGGCTGGACCAGTACTGGTCGCTCAAGGATCTGCGCGCCCGGCTGGGCGAGCGGTTCACCCTGACCGACCTGGCCGAGCGGTCGGGCGGCCCGGCACGCTATGTGCGGCTTGAGGAGACCGGGCAGAAGATCGGGTTCATCACGCCGCTCACGCATAATTTCTGCGAAAGCTGCAACCGGGTGCGGCTGACCTGTACCGGCGAGCTCTACATGTGCCTGGGGCAGGAGGACATGGCCGACCTGCGCGCGCCGCTGCGCGCCTCGCCCGATGACGCGTTGCTGGAGGCTGCGATCCGCGATGCCATCTCGCGCAAGCCCAAGGGGCATGATTTCGACTATTCGCGGCAGGATGTGCAAGGGCAGATGACCCGGCACATGAGCCATACGGGCGGATGACGCCGCCCCGCCGCGTCCGTCCCTATGGCACCACCGGCACGGCGCGCAACTCGACCCCGGCACCGGAGGACAGGACCAGCGCGCCGCCTGCCGTGGTCGCGTAGCGTGTCGCGTCTTGCAGGGCCTGCGACATGGCCTGTTCCCGATCCGCGATCGGGCCGAAACAGCCCATCAGGGTGCCGCCCAGCGACAGAAGCCGGAAACGGCCCTCCCGCGCCTCGATAGCGCCCGTCAGGATATTGCAAGCGCCCCGGATGCTGAACCGGCCGTCGGCGACGGCGACGATCAGCTGCGGCGGGCCAAGGTCGGCGCCGCGCAGCTCGGTCACCCGCCAGCGGCCGTCGAGCGGCGGGTCCGTGCTGCCGTGGGGCGGCACGACGGGCGGGCGCTGCACCGGCTGCGTCAGGAAATGGCGCAAATCGCGAATGTCGAACCGGTCCGCCGCGGCAGGGGCGCAGAAGACCGCGAGGGTCGCGGAGAGGGCAAGGGCGGTGACAGGAAACGGGCGGGGCATGGGGCAGCTCCGACGGCGATGGGGTGCAGGCCGACCCTAGCGCAGGGCGGGCCTGCCCGGTCAGTAGGGAAACCCTGCCCCGGTGGCCCAGGCGGCCCCCGCGGGCCGCGGTGCCCCTGTCAGGCCCCTGTCAGGCGATATCGGTGGGGTCGTAGCGCAGGCGCACCCAGGCCTCGAAGGCGAGGCCCGAGCGGTCGTTGGCATAGGCTTCGAGCATCCGGTCGAGCACGCCCGTCCAGCTCCACCTGAAGTGGCCATACCGCAGGCTCAGCATGCGGCGCGCGGTGTGCACGCTCTCGCCCTCAATCGCCATCAGGTAGATCGCGGCGGCCAGCCCGGCCCGGTCGGCCCCGGATTTGCAGTGCATCAGGAACGGGCGCTCGATGGTCCGGAACATCTCGATCAGGGCCAGCACCGTGGCGGGGGGCGGGGCACGCCGCGCGTTCAGACCGATGGCGTGCAGCTGGAGACCCAGCCGGTCGCAGATCTGGCGTTCGGTGAAATAGGGGGCGCTGCTGCCGTTGCCGCGCAAGGTCAGGACGCTTACGAGACCCGCCTTCGACAGGCGTTCCAGACGCCCCTCCTTCGGCTGGTTCGACCGGAACACGCCCGGCGCGATTTCCTGCTGGTTGGTCCAGACCAGGCGCAGGATCTCGTGATCGAACCAGCGCATGTAGATCCGGGCCTTGCGGCGCGTGACCGCGCAGACGGGCTCGACGTTGAACCGCTTGCGCCAACGCTGGTCGATGTACTGCATGTTCCACGCCTACCCGGTGCCACCGGCGCGGACACGCGCGCGGCTGAGCAAGCCCTAGCCGGACCGGATCACAGCCCCGTGAAATTCGCCGCTTACAGTTTTTGCCGGAGAAAGCGTGGCGCGATGGTCACTCTCCGGTGGCAGCGCGCGCGGTCAGGGCGACCTCGTCGCCCGCGCGCAGCAAAAGCGCGCCGGTCTCGTCGATGTCGAAGCCGGTGATCCGCCCGAGCGCCGCGAAGAATCGCTGTTCCTGCGCCATGACCGCCTCGGGGCAGGCCATCATCGTGGCGCCCGCCTCGCCAAAGCTCAGGCCTTCGCCGGTCAGCGTGTAGCCGGCGAACCAGCGGTTGCAGCTGCCGCCGCCCGCGACCCGTCCTTCGGTGCCGAAGACGAGCGTGGGCTGCGTGTTGTCGATGATGCCTGCCCCGCCGATATCCTCGACCACCCAGGTGCGCCCGGTCAGCAGCGCCAGGGGGTCGCCGCCGCAGCCGGTCAGCGTCTCGTCGCCCATCGACAATTCGACCGTTTCAGGATGCGGCATGCCGGTCATCGTGTCCCGGCACAGCGCCCGCGTGCGCACCAGCACGGCGTGCAGCGCCCGGTCGGGATCGGCGGCGGTGAGCACGATCTCGCCGCCCTCGCTCAGCGCGCTTTCGGTCAGCGGCAGCGTCAGGTCATCCATGCCGAGACGGGTGACCAGCATCTCCCCCGCGTCGAGGGTAACGGTCCAGAAAGGCTCGTTGCCGCCGGCGCGGTAGGGGGTATCGTCCATCGGAAGGCTCACGCGGCATTCGGGCAGCAGGTCGCCGTCCAGCGACAGAAGGGCGCTGTCGCCCCGGTTCCAGAAATAGGTCTCGGGGTCGCCCTCGGCCTCGTAGCGCGCGCCCGATGCGGCCTCGACGGGGGAGAGCGTCAGCCGGGTGTCGGGCGTGTCGACCACCAGGGCCTCGCCGGCGGGCCCTGTCCGGATCTTCCGGTCGCCGCAGCGAAAGGCGGTGTCGAAGCCCAGCGGCTGGTGGCGGCGCAACACGATCTCGCCCAGATCGGTCGGGGCGTTCACCTCGATGGTCACGGCATCGCCCAGCCACCCGACGTGCGCCCCCACGGCGATGCCGACGCGCAACTGCCCCTCGGCACCTTCGGGGATGTCGACGGTGAAGGGGATCGGCACCTGCCGCCCGTCGGTCGGACTGCGCGCCTCGGCCTCCAGCCGCAGGTCGAAGCCTTCGACCTCGACCAGCAGCACCGCCTCGGGCGGCAGCGCGATGCGCTCGCGATAGGTGACCGTGCCCGACAGGGTGCGGTAGCCCTGCGCCTGGACGGCGAAGGGAAGGATCAGGGCAGCGACAACACCAAGAACACGCAGCATGGCAGAACCCTCCCAGGGTGACGGTGACGCCAATCTAGGGCCTGCCGCGCCATCTGAGAACCACCTTCGCAGGCAGCCGGGGCCGCGGGTCACGCGGCGGGCATGCGCCGCTCCACGATCTCGGCCCACCACGAACAGCCCGCGGGAATTGCCTCGTCGTTGAAGTTGTACTTCGGGTGGTGGACGCTGGCGGTGTCGCCGTTGCCGACGAGGATATAGGCACCGGGCCGGGCGTTGAGCATGAAGGCGAAATCCTCGCCGCCCATGACCAGCGGCGCCTCGGCGCACGCCCCGGCGACGGCGGTGGCGACCTCGGCGGCAAAGGCCGTCTGATCCTCGGAGTTCACCATCACCGGGTAGTTGCGCGTGTAGTCGAGCGTGGCCGTGCCGCCGAAGGTGGTGGCCGTGCCCTCGACGATGGCGCGCATGCGGGTTTCGGCCAGGTCGCGAATGGTCGGGTCCATGGTGCGGACGGTGCCCTTGATGTGAACCGTCTCGGGGATGACGTTGAAGGCCTTGCTGCCGGTCTCGAAGCTGGTGACCGACACGACGATGTGCTGCACCGGGTCGGCGTTGCGGCTGGCGATGGTCTGCAGCGCCAGCACGAGGTGCGACGCGATCACGGTGGTGTCGATGGTCTCCTGCGGCTTGGCGGCGTGGCCGCCCTTGCCGGTGACGCGGATCTCGAAGATGTCGGTGGCGGCGAAGAAGGGGCCGGGGCGGATGGCGAAGCTGCCGGTGGGCACGCCGGGCCAGTTGTGCATGCCGTAGACCTCATCGATCGACCAGCGGTCCATCATGCCGTCGTCGACCATCTCCTTGCCGCCGCCGCCGCCTTCCTCTGCCGGCTGGAAGATCACCGCGACCGAGCCGTCGAAGTTGCGGGTCTCGGCCAGGTATTTCGCCGCGCCAAGCAGCATCGCGGTGTGGCCGTCATGGCCGCAGGCGTGCATCGCGCCCGGCGTCTTGGAAGCATAGTCGAGGCCCGTTTCCTCGAGGATCGGCAGCGCGTCCATGTCGGCGCGCAGCCCGATGGTGCGCCCGCGCGTATCGGTCCTGCCCTTGATGAGGCCCACGACGCCGGTGCGCCCGATGCCTTCCACCACCTCGTCGCAGCCGAACTCGCGCAGCTTCTCGGCCACCAGCGCGCTGGTGCGGTGCGTGTCGAACAGGATCTCGGGGTGTTCGTGGATGTCACGGCGCCAGGCGGTGATCTCGGGCAGCAGTTCGGCGAAACGGTTCTTCACGGGCATCTATCGGCTCTCCTTGGGGATCAGGCGGTCGGCAAACGTCGCTCGACCAGTTCGGCGAAGAAGCTGCATCCGAAGGGGATGGCCTCGTCGTCGAAGACGTATTTCGGGTGGTGGACCATGGCGCTGTCGCCATTGCCGAGGAAGACATAGGCGCCGGGCACCTTTTCCAGCATGTAGCTGAAATCCTCGGACGGCATGATCGGGTCGGCGTCGTCGATGACGCCGCGGCCGACGGCGCGGGCGGCATCGGTTGCGCGGGCGGCGCCCTCGGGGTCGTTGACGGTGACCGGGTAGCCGGGGTGCCAGATCACCTCGGCCTGCGCTCCGAAGGCGGCGGCCGTGTGGGTCGCGACCTCGCGCACGCGGGCCTCGGCGATGGCGCGGTATTCGGGGTCGAGCGTACGCACCGTGCCTTCCATCTTCGCCACGTCGGGGATGATGTTCGACGCGCCGCTGTCGGTGCCGAAGGTGCCGACGGTCAGCACCACGCGCTTGAGCGGGTTCACGTTGCGGCTGACGATGGAATGGAGTGCGATCAGGATGTGGGCGGCGACCAGCGTGGTGTCGATGGCGCGATGCGGTTCCGCCGCATGGCCGCCCTTGCCGGTCACGATGATCTCGAACTCGTCGGAGCTTGCCTGCAGCGGGCCGGGCCGCGTCGCGAAGACGCCCACGGGCACGCCGGGCGCGTTGTGGATGCCGTAGACCTCGTCGACGCGAAAGCGGTCGAACAGACCGTCGTCGATCATCGCCTTGGCCCCGGCCCCGCCTTCCTCCGCCGGCTGGAAGATCAGGACGACCGTGCCGTCGAAGTTGCGCGTCTCGGCGAGGTATTTCGCGGCGCCCAGCAGCATCGACGTATGCCCGTCATGGCCGCAGGCGTGCATCTTGCCGGGAACGGTCGAGGCATAGTCGAGCCCCGTCGCCTCGTGGATCGGCAGCGCGTCCATGTCGGCGCGCAGGCCGATGGCGCGGCCCGATCCGGCGTTCTTTCCCTTGATGATGCCAACGACACCGGTGCGCCCGATGCCCTCGACAACCTCGTCCACGCCGAATTCGCGCAGCTTTTCCGCGACGAAACCCGCAGTTTCGTGGACTTCATATAGAAGTTCCGGGTGCGCGTGCAGGTGGCGCCGCCATGCCGTGATCTCGGGCAGCATCTCGGCGAAGCGGTTCTTGATCGGCATAAGATCTCCTCAGGCCGCCGGCATGCGGCGTTCGACAAGCTCGGCGAAGAAGGAGCAGCCATAGGGGATCGCCGCGTCGTTGAAGTCGTATTCGGGGTGGTGGACCTTTTTCGTGTCGCCGTTGCCGATGTTGACGAAGGCGCCGGGGCGGGCGCGCAGCATGTAGCTGAAATCCTCGGCCCCCATGCGTGGCGGGCGGCCGAAGCGGACACGCCCCTGCCCCGCCACGACCTCGGCGACCTCGGCGGCGAGGCGGGCGTTTTCGTCATGGTTCACGGTCACCGGGTAGCCGCGCTCATAGGTGATCTCGGCGGTGCATCCATAGGCGGCGGCGGTCGACTGGACGATCTCGATGATCCGCACCTCGGCCAGATCGCGCACGCCTTCGTCCAGCGTGCGGACGGTGCCGGCGAGGGTCACGGTGTCGTCGACCACGTTGGTGGCGGCGCTTTCGGTGTTCATCACGCAGATCGACACGACGACCGACTTGATCGGGTCGACGCTGCGGCTGGCCACGGTCTGCAGCGCCATGACGGTGGCGCAGGCGGCGGGCACCGGGTCGATGACGTTGTGGGGCTGCGCCGCGTGGCCGCCCCGGCCGCGCAGCACGACATGCAGCTCATCGGCGGCGGCCATGATCGGGCCGGGGGAGACGCCGAATTCGCCCACCGGCAGGCCGGGCTCGTTGTGCATCCCGTAGACCTCGCGGATGCCCCAGCGTTCCATCAAGCCATCCTCGATCATCGCGGCGGCGCCTGCCCCGCCCTCCTCGGCGGGCTGGAAGATCAGCACCACGGTGCCGTCGAAATTGCGCGTCTCCGACAGGTATTTGGCCGCGCCCAGCAGCATGGCGGTGTGCCCGTCATGGCCGCAGGCGTGCATCTTGCCGGGGGTCTTGGAGGCGTGGCCGAGCCCGGTCTTTTCCGACATCGGCAGCGCGTCCATGTCGGCGCGCAGGCCGATGCACGCGCCCCTGGTGTCGGAGCGCCCCCGGATCACGCCGACGACGCCGGAGCGCCCGATGCCCGGCACGACCTCGTCCACGCCGAATTCGCGCAGCCGCTCGGCCACCAGCGCCGAGGTGCGGGGCAGATCGTAGAGGATTTCCGGGTTCTCGTGCAGATCGCGCCGCCAGGCGGTGATCTCGTCGTGCAGTTCGGCAAGGCGGTTCTTTACGGGCATGGCTCAGGCTTCCTGCAGGTGATCGAGGAGGCTGGCCATGAAGGCCTGCCCCTGTTCGAATTGCGCGACGGTGAGGTATTCGTTGGGTTGATGGGCCTGGGCGATGTTGCCCGGCCCGCAGACGATGGCGGAATAGCCCGCGGCCTGGAACTGCCCTGCTTCGGTGCCGTAGCTGACGACCGACGTGCCGTTCTGGCCCGTCAGCCGGCGGATCAGCGCCTCGGCGGGGCCGTCCTGTTCGGCGGCAAGGCCCGGCACGTCCCAGCGCGGGGTGACCTCGATCCGGGTCTCGGGGCGGATCGCCTTCATCCCCGCTTCGATCCGGTCGATCTCGGCCAGGATGCGGGCGGCCCAGTCGGCGTTGGGTTCTTCCGGCACGCAGCGCGCGGACAGCACGAAACTGCAATCCTTGGCGGTGATGTTGTGCGCCGTGCCGCCCTGGATCATGCCCACATGCAGCGAGGTGTAGGGCGGGTCGTAGGCGTTGGCGGGGTCTACCCGGGCCGCGCCCGCCTCGTTCATGCGGTTGGCCCAGTCGATCAGGCGCGCGCCCTCCATGATCGCCGAGACGCCGGTGTAGGCGATCGAGGAATGCACCTCGAAGCCGTGGAAATGCAGATCGAACCCGACCCCGCCCTTGTGGCCGTTGACGATGCCCCAGCTCGTCGGCTCGCCGATGATGGCCAGCGCCGCCTTGGGCATGTGGGCCTGCATCGCCTCGATCATCGGCGGCGCGCCGACGCAGCCGATTTCCTCGTCGCGCGACAGGCACAGTTGCAGCGGCCGCTTCACGCCGCGGCGCTGCGCCTCGACCGCGGCCCAGATCGCCAGCGCGTCGAAGCCCTTCATGTCGCAGGTGCCGCGCCCGAAAAGCTTGCCGTCCTTCTCCGTCACGGTGAAGGGGTCGGTGACCCAGGCCTGCCCGTCGACCGGCACCACGTCGGTGTGGCCCGACAAGATCACGCCGCCGCCCGTTTCGGGGCCGACATGGGCGTAGAGGCTGGCCTTCTGCCCGGTCGCATCGAGGTCGCGGTGCGCGGCGATGCCATGGCCCGCCAGGTAATCCTCGACCCAGTCGACCAGCCCCAGGTTGCTGTCACGGCTCACGGTTGGAAAGGACACGAGAGTGTCGAGCAGAGCCCGCGGGCTCAAGACTTCGGTCATGGAATGCTCCGGGTGGTTACGGGCAGACCCTGTGCCAGCGCCGCCGGGTCGTCAAGCCCGGCCGGGCAAACATGCCCATGCATTGGGCAGATGCCGAATCCGCGCGCAGGATCGGGCCGATTGCGTCTTGTGGCAGTCGGTTTTCATGCTAGCGTCACAGGACTTGCAGCCACCCATGCAGCGACAAGAGGTGGCGCACCAACAGGTTGAGGAGCATCTGCCGATGCCCGACGGGGCCACGCCCTTCGTCCTTGATGTCAAGGACTTGAAGACTGTTTTCCGCACCCGTGGCGGTGAGGTTCACGCCGTAAACGATGTCAGCTTCACGCTGAAGCCCGGCGAGCTGCTGGGCGTGGTGGGCGAATCCGGCTCCGGCAAGTCGGTCACGATGATGTCGCTGATCCGTCTGCTGCCGATGCCACCTGCCGAGATCCGCGGCGGGCAGGTGTTGTTCGAGGGCCAGGATCTGGCCCGCGTCCCCGAAGACACGATGCGCGCCATCCGCGGCGCGCGGATCGGCATGGTGTTCCAGGACCCGATGACCTCGCTGAACCCGGTGTTCACGGTGGGCTACCAGATCATGGAGCCGCTCAGAAAGCACATGGGCCTGAGCAAGCGCGCCGCGGCCCAGCGCGCGGTCGAGCTGATGGAGCTGGTGGGCATCAACGATGCGCGCCGCCGGCTCGACGATTACCCGCACCAGTTCTCCGGCGGGATGCGCCAGCGCGTGATGATCGCCATCGCGCTGGCCTGCGACCCCAAGGTGCTGATCGCCGACGAGCCCACCACCGCGCTCGACGTCACGATCCAGGCGCAGATCCTGGAGCTGATCAAGGACCTGCGCCAGAAGCTCGGCATGGCCATCGTGTGGATCACCCATGATCTCGGCGTGATCGCGGGCATCGCCGACCGGGTGATGGTGATGTACGGCGGGCAGGTCGTGGAACAGGCCCCGGTGCGGGAGCTGTTCGCCAACCCCCGGCATCCTTATACAAGAATGCTGCTGGAGACCGTGCCGAAGATCAGCGGCGTGCGCACGGACAAGCTGCGCGTGATCCAGGGGCAGCCGCCGATCATGGGCAAGGCGCCGGACAGCTGCCCGTTCCGCGCCCGCTGCCCGCAGGCCTTCGACCGCTGCGCGATCGAGAACCCGGCCCGCTTCGATGTCGGACCGGCGCATGACGCCGCATGCTTCTGGGACTTCACCACGGGGGCGCCGCGCAATGCTTGATGGCTCGGGCGAACGGAAGAAGCTGGTTCAGGTGAAGAACCTCAAGATGCATTTCCCGATCCGCACGGGCTTCCTGCGGCGGGTCACCGGCGCGGTGAAGGCCGTCGACGACGTCAGCTTCGACATCTACGAGGGCGAGACGCTGGGGTTGGTGGGCGAGTCGGGCTGCGGGAAATCGACCTGCGGGCGCGCGGTGCTGCGCCTGTACGAACCCACGGCAGGGTCGATCATCCTCGACGGGGAGGAGATCGCCCACGCCCCCTTCGACAAGCTGCGGCGGCTGCGCCCGAAGATGCAGATGGTGTTCCAGGACCCGCAAGCGTCGCTGAACCCGCGCATGACGGTGGCGGGCATCATCGGCGAGCCGCTGATGGAACACGGCAAGATGACCGGCAAGGCGCGGCTGGAGCGGATCTACGAGCTGCTCGACGCCGTCGGCCTGAACCGCGATTTCGCCAACCGCTACCCGCACGAGTTCTCGGGCGGCCAGCGTCAGCGCATCGGCATCGCCCGCGCGCTGGCGCTGAATCCCAAGTTCATCGTCTGCGACGAGCCGATCGCGGCCCTCGACGTGTCGATCCAGGCGCAGGTGGTGAACCTGCTGGAGGATCTGCAGGACCGGCTGGGCCTGACCTACCTGTTCATCTCCCACGACCTGTCGATGGTGCGCCACATCGCCGATCGGGTGGTGGTGATGTACCTGGGCAAGGTGGCCGAGATCGGGCCGCGCGACGGGCTCTACGACGACCCGCTGCACCCCTACACCAAGGCGCTGCTGTCGGCGGTGCCGGAACCCGACCCGATCAGCCACGACAATGCCAACCGCACCATCCTGCAAGGCGACGTGCCAAGCCCCGCGAACCCGCCCAAGGGCTGCAACTTCTCCACCCGCTGCCCGGTGGCGATGGACATCTGCCGGCAGTTCGACCCGGAGGTGCGCGAGGTGAAGCCCGGACGCTTCGTGGCGTGCCACCTTTACAACGAGACAACACACGAGACCGCGGGTCACGCGGCGGAGCCCGTCGAGGCTTGAGCATCCAACAAGGAGAGAGAGACACAACATGACACGGTATTCGCTTTTGCTTGGCGCGACCGCGCTGGCGCTGGTGCCCGCGGCGGCCCTGGCCGAGCGCGGCTCGTCGGGCCACCTCAACATCATCTACTGGCAAGCGCCCTCGACGCTGAACCCGTACCTGTCGGGCGGCACGAAAGAGGTCGAATCGGCGTCGCTGATCCTCGAGTCGATGGCCCGGTTCGACGACGCGGGCGAGATGGTGCCCTGGCTGGCCGAATCCATTCCGACCGTCGAGAACGGCGGCGTCTCCGAGGATCTGACCTCGATCACCTGGACCATCGCCGAAGGCGTCACCTGGTCCGACGGCAGCGCGCTCACGCCCGACGATTTCATCTTTACCTGGGAATACTGCACCCATCCCGAAGGCGGCTGTGCGCAGGCCAGCTTCTTCGATGGCGTGACCTCGGTGGAAGCCGTCGATGACCGCACCGTGCGCGTGACCTTCGACGCGCCCACGCCCTTCCCCTACACCGCCTTCGTCGGCTCCGAGAGCCCGGTGCTCCAGGCGGCGCAATTCGCCGAATGCCTCGGCGCGCGCGCACCCGAATGCACCGACGCGAATTTCGGCCCGATCGGCACCGGCCCCTTCGTGGTGGATGAATTCCGTCCGAACGACGTGATCGAACTGTCGGCGAACGAGAACTTCCGTTTCCCCGACCGGCCCTATTTCGCCACCGTGACCTTCAAGGGCGGCGGCGATGCGACGGCGGCGGCGCGGTCCGTGTGTGAAACCGGCGAATTCGATTACGCCTGGAACCTCCAGATCGACCCGACCATCCTGGCCAGCATGGAAGCGCAGGGCAACTGCGAGGTCGTCGTGGCCTTCGGCACCTCGGTCGAGCGTCTGCACCT
>Ga0008835_100985_pt1 | contig 17981 bp, 22 predicted proteins | sample HotLakConsoUCCRE_FD_62215 | JGI IMG/M metagenome (GOLD analysis project Ga0008835, IMG submission 62215) | Hypersaline microbial mat communities from Hot Lake, Washington, USA - Hot Lake Consortium UCC-RE (Hybrid Assembly) ... | reverse complement strand
GGATCGGCACGCGCCCCTCCGGTTCTTTCGACCGAACGCTGCCCGAAAGCGACACGCCCCGCTCCGCCATACCGCGCGCCCGCCGGACAGCGGCCGACCCCCACACTTTTCTGGCCAGAAGTATCCTGGGGGGAGTTGGCCAAGGGCCAACCGGGGGGCAAGGCCCCCCGCCCGCCCTGCGCCGCCAAAGGCGGCGGAGGGCGCATCCAGCGCGGCCGCAGGCCGCACCGCTTACCAGCCCCCCCCAACGAAATGGGGCGGCCCGAAGACCGCCCCATCCGAAATCCGATGTCGCGCGGACCTCAGCGCTTGGAGAACTGGAAGCTCTTCCGGGCCTTGGCGCGGCCGTACTTCTTGCGCTCCACCACGCGGCTGTCGCGGGTCAGGAACCCGGCGGCCTTCAGCGACGCGCGCAGCGTCGGGTCGTAGAGCTGCAGCGCCTTCGAGATGCCGTGCTTCACCGCACCGGCCTGGCCCGAGAGACCGCCGCCCTTGACCGTGGCCATCACGTCGAACTGCCCGGCGACGCCGGCGACGGTGAAGGGCTGGCGCAGGATCATCTGCAGCACGGGGCGTGCGAAGTAGACGTTGAGCTCGCGGCCGTTGACCGTGACCTTGCCCGATCCGGGCTTGATCCAGACGCGGGCAACCGCGTCCTTGCGCTTGCCGGTGGCATAGGACCGGCCCAGCGCGTCGCGGACGGGCTCGCGGGGCGCTTCGGGCTCGGCCCGGGGGGCGAGATCGGCGGAGACGGCGCGGTCCAGCTCGCCCAGGGAAGTGACTTGCTCGGCCATTATTTCGCGGTCCTCGTGTTCTTGGCGTTCATGGACTTCACGTCCAGAACCTCGGGCTTCTGGGCGTCCATGCCATGGGCGGTACCGGCGAAGACACGCAGGTGAGTCATCTGCTTGCGGCTGAGGCGGTTCGAGGGCAGCATCCGCTTGACGGCCTGCATGACGACCCGCTCGGGGTATGCGCCCTCGAGGATCTGGCCCGTGGTGCGCGACTTGATGCCGCCCGGGTAGCCCGTGTGCCAGTAGTTCGGCTTGTCGCGCTTGTTGCCCGTCAGCTGCACCTTTTCGGCGTTGATGACGATCACGTTGTCGCCCATGTCCATGTGCGGCGTGAAGGTGGGCTTGTGCTTGCCCCGAAGGCGCATGGCGATGATCGAGGCGAGCCGGCCGAGAACGACGCCCTCGGCGTCGATCACGATCCATTTCTTGTCGATATCCGCCGGGGTCGCGGAGAAGGTTTTCATCATTCGGTTCCTGATACGGCGACCGCGCGCCCCTCGGGACGCGCGGCATGGAGACGATGGGCGGGTTATAGCGATGCGCCCCGGCGCGTCAAGCGCACATGTGTCAAGTTCCTCAAGCCTTTTCAGGCACTTGTGATTACGGTATCAATTTACCCCAACTTTGCGCTCAGCGCAGGGCGGCATCCTCCTCCGGCCGCCAGATCAGCGACTGCACGGTGTAGACGAGGATCGCCGCGCCCACGGCGCCCATGGCGGCCACGCCCAGCAGCACCAAAAGGTCCACCGGCCCGCCGATGTCACCAAAGCCCGAATTGGTCACCTGCTGCACGAAGATGACCGCCGCGATGGCGCCCGGGATCATCGCGATCTGCGCCACGAGGTACTTGCGCCAGCTCACCCGCCGGTCCCGGACCAGCACGTAGAGATAGCCCACCGTGATCGCGACCGCCGCCGCGACCATGACCCAGAACAGCGCCCGGCCGAAGATCTCCTCGAAGACCGCGATCATGGTGCCGAATGTCAGCTCTTCCATCGTCTTTCCCTCCTCTCAGGCCCGGCCGCGCAGCATGGCGTTGTAGGTGGCCTTCAGCGCCACCTCCTTCATCAGCCAGCTGATCCACAGCTCCTCCAGCGGCGCGATCACGCCCGGAAAGCTCGGCACGAGGTTGTCGTGGTAGTCGAACTCGATCAGCATAGCCCGCCCGACCCGCGTGATCAGCGGGCAGGAAGTATAGCCGTCATAGGTCTTGGTGGCCTCTGCGCCCGTGATGGCCGCGACGATCCCGTCCTCCACCACCGGCACCTGCCATTTCGCACTTGCGGCGGTCTTGCCCTTCGGCACCCCGGCGATGTCGCCCGCCGCCCAGACCTCGGGGTAGCGCACATGCTGCAGCGTGGCGCGGTCCACCTCGACCCAGCCGTCCGCCGCCCAGGGCCCCTCCTGCCAGGACAGCGGAGAATTGTCCCGCACCGCCGCCGGCGCCCGCATCGGCGGGATGACGTTGGTGAAATCGAACTCCAGCGTCTCCTCGCCCGCGGGCGTGTCGAAGGTCAGCGTCTTGGCCCCCGGGTCGATCGCCTTCAGGACGTGGTCGTGGACGACGCCGATCTCCTGCCGCTCGAACAGCATCCTGAGCTTCTCGTTCACGATGGGCACGCCGAAGAGGCTCTTGTTGTTGGCCGCATAGATGAACTCGCTGCGGCCGCGGGTGCCCTTCTGGCGGGCGAAATCATCCGTCAGGAAGGCGTATTTCAGCGGCGCGCCCGCGCATTTCATCTCCGTCGCCGGGCGCAGGAACACGGCCCGCCCGCCCGTGTCGGTGAAGCGGTCCATCTCCTGCCAGCTTTTCGCGGCATGCTCGGGGCTCGCATAGACGGCGCCGATGCCGTTGCCCTGTCCCACGAGGTCAAGCGAGAAACCCTCGATCGCGTCCCAGTCGAGCGAGAGGCCCGTCGCCACGACGAGATAGTCATAGCCCACGGCCACCCCGCTCTCGGTGGTGACGGTCTTCGCCTCCGGGTCGATCTCCGCCACCGCCTCGGCCAGCAGGGTGGCATCCCGCGGCAGCCAGTCCGTCGTTCGGCTCACCGAATAGGAGGCGGGCTTCAACCCCGCCGCAATCAGCGTGAAGCCGGGCTGGTACCAGTGCTCCACCCTCGGGTCGATCACCGTGATATCCGCCCCGTCAAGTCGCTCGCTCAGCCGGTTCGCGAGCGCCGCCCCCGCAGCCCCCGCGCCCAGAATCACGATCTTCGCGCTGGTCTCCACCCTCTGCGCCCGCGCCGCACTTCCCGCCGCCCCCGCAAGGGCAGCCCCCGCCATCAGCGTGGCAAGCGCCTGTCGTCTGTTCAGGGTCATCTCGTCCTCCCGAGTCAATGTATGCCATTGTCTAGATATTTACGGAAGGTCAGAAATTGATCTGGATCAAATTCCCCCGCCGCGCCGGGGCGGGATCGCATAGGTCATGGAGGCCCGCGCAACGGGCCGGGGATCGTCGCCCGACACCAGGAACACATCCCCCACCGCCAGGCTCCGCCCCAGTTTCAGGAGCCGCGCCTCGGCCCGCAGCGGCACACCCGCCGCCGGTTTGCGCATGAAATCAACGCTGCAATTCGTGGTGACCGCCAGCGCCTCGGGCCCCAGCGCAGACAGCACCGCGGCATAGAAGGCCACATCGGCGAGGGCGAACATCGCCGGGCCCGATACAGTCCCGCCCGGCCTTAGGTGCTCCTGCGTGACATCAAGCCGCAGCACCGCCGCGCCCGCCCCCGCCGACAGCACGGTGAACTGCCGCGAAGCCTGCGGGAACTCCGCCGCCAGAAAGGCGGCCAGCGCGGCGGCATCCATCCGGGCCTCCATCACAGGACCGCCTCGATCAGCCGCGGGCCGGGCACGGCCAGCGCCTCCGCCAGCGCGGCCTCCAGCGCCTCGCCCGTCGCCACGCGCACGGCGTCCACCCCATGCCCCTTCGCCAGAGCCACGAAATCCAGCTCCGGCTCCGCCACATCCATCATCGCCCGCGCATTGCGGCCGGGCTCCGGCTTGCCCATGGCCTCCATCTCCGCGCGCAGGATGCGGTAGCCCCGGTTCGCGAGGATCACGACCGTTACGTCGAGCCGCTCCCGCGCCATGGTCCAGAGCGACTGGATCGTGTACATCGCCGACCCGTCGCCGACGACCGCCACCACGCGGCGATCCGGGCAGGCCACCGCCGCCCCCACCGCCACGGGCAGCCCGTCGCCGATGGCGCCGCCGGTGAGGTCGAGCCGGTCATGGGCCGCCGCCCCCTCCATCGCCGCAAGGATCGGAGCGGCGAGCGAAATCGCCTCGTTGGCGAAGATCGCCTCCTCCGGCAGGGCACGCGCCACGGCAGCCCCTACCGCCTCCGCCGTGAGCGGCCCCCCCGGCGCCTCGGGCAGGCGGGCCGGCATACGCGGCGCCTCCTCCGCGCCGGTGACACCCACCGCCTCGGCCAGCGCGGCAAGCCAGGCCTCCGCCGGACCGTTCCAGGGGCAAAGCTCCGTCACCCGCGTGGCGGGAGGCAGCGGCGTCGAGGGCAGGTCCGGATAGGCGAAGAAGTTCACCGGATGCCGCGCCCCCAGCAGAACCAGCTCCGCCACGTCCTCCAGCACCTCCCGCGCGCCGGCATGGCGATAGGCCAGCGTCTCGATCGCCACCGCCCCCGCGCCGCGCCGGATCCGCGCGCAGAAATGCGGCGCCAAGAGACGGCAGCCGGTGCGCGCCGCGATCCGCCCCGCCGTCTCCGCCGCCTCGCCGTATAGCATCCGCCCGTCGAGCATGAGCGCCGCCCCCGGCCGCACCAGAAGCCCCGCCGCCAGCGCCACCCGCCCCGCATCCACCGGGGCCTCGGGCGGCGGCGCCATGGTCCCGGCGGGCGCATCCCCGTCAGACCAGGCCGCATCGGCGGGCAGCACCAGCGTCGCGATCCGCCCCGGCAGAGCCGCGCGAATGGCCGCCGCCCCGTCCGCCCCCACCGACCCCGGTGCCGTCACCCGCAGCCAGTCGGACACCGACCGCGCCACGCCTTCGAGGTCCGCTTTCAGCGGCGCGTCATAGGCCAGATGCCGCCGCGCATGATCGCCCACGACCGTGACCAGCCCGACACCGGCCTTCTTTGCGTTGTGCAGGTTGGCCCAGCCATTCCCGAACCCCGGGCCCAGATGCAGCAGCGTCGCCCCCACGCCGCCGGTCATCCGCGCATGCCCGTCCGCCGCCCCCGTGGCGCCCCCCTCGAACAGCGCCAGGACGCAGCGCATGTCCGGATGATCGTCCAGCGCCGCCACCAGATGCATCTCCGACGTTCCGGGATTGGCGAAGACCGTGTCCACGCCCGCCGCCAGGAACGTCCTCACCAGGGCCGTCGCTCCGTCCATCCCGCTCTCCCTCGTTGCACGCCCGGACAATGGTCCGAACCGCGCGCCATGGCCAGCCTGCCCGCGCCGCCCCGGGTCCCGGCGATTGCCCCTCCGCCCCGCCCGCGCTATCCCCTCGCCCAGACCGCAAGATCCGAGGCCCTTCGTGCAGATCTGCCGAGACGTCCCCGACCTCCGCACCGCCGTGGCCCGCTTTCGCGCCCATGGCGCGCGCCTGGGCCTCGTGCCCACCATGGGCGCGCTGCACGAGGGGCATATCGCGCTCGTCCGCGCCGCCCGGTCAGGCTCGGACCGCGTCATCGCCACCATCTTCGTGAACCCCGCGCAGTTCGGAGAGGCCGCCGACCTCGCCGCCTATCCCCGCACCGAGGCCGCCGACCTCGCCATGCTCGAGGCCGCGGGGACCGACGCCGTGCTGATCCCGAAGCCCGACACCATCTACCCCCCCGGCGACGAGACCATTGTCGAGACCACGCGCCTTGCGCAGATGCTCCACGGCGCGGTCCGCCCCGGGCATTTTCGCGGCGTGACCACCGTGGTGGCGCGGCTCTTCAACATCTGCCAGCCCGACGCCGCGTGGTTCGGCGAAAAGGACTACCAGCAGCTCGCGGTGATCCGTCGCATGACCCGCGACCTCCACTTTCCCATCGAGATCCACGGGGTGCCCACCGTCCGCGCGCCCGATGGCCTCGCGCTCTCCTCCCGCAACGCGCGCCTCTCCCCCGAGGACCGCGCCGCGGCCCCGGTGCTCAAACGCGCGCTTGACGCAGGACGCGCCATCGCCCTGCCCGGCGTGGACCTCGCCGACATCGCCGGGACGATCCGCGAGACCATGGCGCAGGAACCCCGCGCCCGGCTCGAAGGCCTCGACATCGTGGACCCCCGCAGCTTCCTGCCCGCCACCGGGCCCCTGACCACAGCCATCGGCATCATGCTCTCCGCCCGCTTCGGGCAGGGCGACGACGCCGTCCTTCTCATCGACCAGACGGAGATCGCCCCATGAGCACGCAGACCCGCATCCGCCGCACCACCGTCCCCCAGATCGCGGCCCGCAAGGGCGGCGAGCCCATCGTCTCGCTCACCTCCTACCACGCCCACACCGCCGCCATCGTGGACCGCCACGCGGATTTCATCCTCGTGGGCGACAGCCTCGGCATGGTGATGCACGGCATGGAAACCACTGTCGGCGTGCCACTGGACCTGATGATCATGCACGGCCGCGCCGTGGTGCGCGGCACGCAGAAGGCGCTGATCGTGGTCGACATGCCCTTCGGCACCTACGAGGAAAGCCCCAACATGGCCTTCCGCAACGCCGCGACGGTGATGAAGGAAACCGGCTGCGGCGCGGTGAAGCTCGAAGGTGGCGCACGCATGGCAGAGACCATCCGCTTTCTCACCGAGCGCGGGATTCCGGTGATGGCCCATACCGGCCTCACCCCGCAAAGCTCCCACGTCATGGGCGGCTTCAAGACGCAAGGCCGCAACGAGGACACCTGGCAGAGCCATATCGACGACGCCCGCGCCGTGGCCGAGGCCGGCGCCTTCGCCGTGGTGCTCGAGGGCATGGTCGAGCCGCTGGCGGCGAAGATCACGCAGGACATCGCCATCCCCACCATCGGCATCGGCGCCAGCGTCGACTGCGACGGGCAGATCCTCGTGCTCGAGGACATGCTGGGCCTGAACCCCTGGACGCCGAAATTCGTGAAGGTCTACGGCCAGCTCGGCCCGATGATCGAGGCGGCGGTGGAGACCTACGCCAACGATGTCCGCACCCGCGCCTTCCCGACCGAGGACGAAGTCTACCGCTAACGCTTGCCCATGCGGCACCCGCGCGCCACAGGTCCGGCGCGCGGGACTTCAAACCTTTGCGCCACCGCCTTTTTCTGCTAGGATCCCGTCACTGACCCCGGCCAACCGGGGCAACCACGAGGATGAGCAGCATGTCCCGCCCGACCATCGCCGCCCTGTGCGGTTTTCTGTTTCTGGCCGCCTGTGCCACATCTGGGGATGTCATCTCCAGCCGTAACCACATCTCGCCGGTCTTCATTCCGGTGCTTGAGGCGCCGGGCCCCCGCTGAGGCCCGGCACGCGCGACGGCGCAGCCCCGACCGCACCGGTCCGTCCGGCGCGGTCCTGATCCCTTGCGCACCGAGAACCAGGCGTGGCGATGACGAAGTCGGGTTTCGCTGGACGCCGCCCCGCGCACGGCTAGTGTCCGGCCCGCAAGAGGGAGGGACAGACCATGGCGAAGACCGTCATCATCAATGAGACCGGCGGACCCGAGGTGCTCACGCTCGTCGACCGAGAGGTCGGCGCGCCGGGACCCGGCCAGATCCGCATCCGTCACCACGCCGTCGGGCTCAACTACATCGACGTCTACCAGCGGACCGGACTCTACAAGCTCGAGATGCCCGTGGCCCTCGGCATGGAGGCCGCGGGCGTGGTCGAAGCCGTGGGTGAGGGCGTCACGCATCTGAAGGCGGGCGACCGCGCCGCCTATGCCGCCGTGCCCCCCGGCGCCTATTCCGAGGCCCGGGTCATGCCCGCGGCCCAGGTCTGCCCGATCCCCGAGGGCATCTCCTTCGATCAGGCCGCGGCGATCATGCTCAAGGGCCTGACGGTCAACTATCTCTTCCGCCGGATCGTGCCGCTCGCGGCCGGCGACACCGTGCTCTTCCACGCGGCCGCGGGCGGGGTCGGGCTCATCGCCTGCCAGTGGGCGAAATCGGACGGCATCACCCTGATCGCGACCGCCGGCTCCGACGAGAAATGCGCGCTCGCCGCCGAGCATGGCGCGCCCCACACGATCAACTACCGCACCGAGGATTTCGTCGCCCGGGTGAAGGAGCTGACCGGCGGCCGCGGCGTGGATGCCGTGATGGACGGGGTGGGCAAGGACACCTTCGAGGGCTCGCTCCAATGCCTGAGGCCCGTGGGCTGCATGATCTCCTTCGGCAACGCCTCTGGTCCCGTGCCGCCCTTCGACATCAGCCGGCTTGCGGCCATGGGCTCGCTCCTGCTGACCCGGCAGACGATCTTCAGCCACATCTCCGACCATGCGACCTGCCAGAAGATGGCCGCCGAGCTTTTCGACAAGGTCCTGTCGGGCGCCATCGTGCCCAGCATCGGCCAGACCTTCCCGCTCGAGGAGATCGCCGAGGCCCACCACGCCCTCGAGGCCCGCCGCACCACCGGGGCCACGATCCTGACGCTCTGACCCCGGGCCGGTCTCCCGCAGGGGGGCGCCGTCACCGCGCTCCCCCCGATACCGCGGCCCACCGCGGGTGCGCTCCGCGCACCTGCCCCCGCCACCCCACCCCGTAGGGTGCGCTTTTAACGCGCACCGTCCCACGTCACACCACCTCGTAGGGTGCGCTTTTCAACGCGCACCGTCCCCCGCCACACCACCCCGCAGGGTCCCGCCTTCAACGCGCACGTCCCCCGCCCGTAGGGTGCGCTCCGCGCACCTGCCCGCACCGCCACCCGCGCGTCCCTCACAGATCGAGCGCCCCCTGCGCGCCCCGGTCCTCCTCCCGCGCGGCCCTCTTGAAGGCGTCGTCGCGCCGGGCGGGCAGGCGCACGGCGCGGTCGCGCAGGCGCATCGCCTCCTCCACCGTGACGATCTGAAGACGCGGGACGGGGGCAAAGCCCTCCATCTCGAACTGCCCCGCCGCCGCGGCCTCGGCCACCATGGTCTTTTTCGGGTCCGTCAGGGTCAGGAAGATCCCGATCTCCGCCCCCTCCCGCTCGATCACGCCGCGCAGGTCGCGGATCATGGCGACGGAGACATTGTCGCCCGCCTTGACGCTGACGATGGCGCGGCCCGTCTTGCCGAAAAAGATATTGCCGTCGATCCCCCGGTCCGCGCCTTTCTTCGACAGGTTGCCGGGCTGGGCGGCGATGAGCGAGAGCGCCCATTTCTCGAACTCGAAGTAATAATTGCCATCCTGACGCCCGCGACGGGCGAGGTCGCGCGCGCCGGAAATGTCCTGCGGCACGCCGTGGGTGGTGAATGCGACCGCCGGAAAGGCGTCGCGCAACCGTTTTTCGATCAGGCCGATGGCAAGGTGGGTGACGTCGATGCCCTTCCACTGGCGCCCCAGCTTCTCGGCGGCATGGACGGAGGTGCCGCAGCCGCAGAACGGGTCGAGCACCAAGTCGCCGGGATTGGAGGAGGCGGAGATGATGCGTTCCAGCAGGGCCACGGGTTTCTGAGTGGGATAACCGAGGCGCTCTTGAGCTTGTGCGCCTAGTGGAGGTATGTCGTCCCAAATGTTGCCTACAATTTGACCTGGCATCTCATCCAGATATTTCTTTACTCGAATTCTGCCAGTTGAGGTTGATGGGAATATGAGCCGGCCGTCCTCATCAAGCTTTTTCATTTTCGCAAGAGAGACAGTCCATCCGTTTGGATGGGGCTGAAAGCCCTTGTATGCATAGGTTAGATTAGGCCTTGGATTCGGACTCCGCAAGTTTTCGCTTGAGTAACGACGGCCATCACTCTCCTTGAATCTAAAATTCTTTTCACTATACTCAGGGCTATAAGGCCTGAACTGCTTGTGGAAAAGAAATCTATCTGACTTATTGTAAAGAAATATGATATCACTTAAGTCCGCGAACCCATTTTTCGCATCATTATGTGCGCTAGTCCGCTTCCAAACGATTTCATTCCGAAAATTGCGCGCCCCGAACACCGCATCCAGCAATATCTTTAGATAATGGCTCGCCGTCGGATCGCAGTGCAGATAGAGCGACCCCGTGGGCTTCAGCACCTGGTGCAGCTCCAGCAGCCGCACCGCCATCATGGCGAGATAGGCCATCATGTCGTTCTCGCCCAGAAACTGCCGCATCGCCGTCAGCATCGTCGCCGCCGCCGCGTTCGGCCCGCGCCGCACCTCCTGAAATGCCTCCTCCGCGCTGTCGGTCCAGTGCCAGGTGTCGTTGAACGCCTCGATCTGGGCCGCGCTGCCGGTGCCGTCAGGGGCCTTGAACAACTGGTTGTAACTGGCGTTCGAGTTGAACGGCGGGTCGAGATAGATCAGATCGACGCTCTCATCCGCGATGCCCTCCCGCAGCACCGCAAGGTTGTCGCCGTAAAACAGGTGATTCATGCACGCGCCCCCGAACCGCCCCAGTCTGCCCCGGGGATGCTTTCGGAAAGGCTAACCCGGTCCGCCGCCCCCGGGAACCCCGCACGAAATGGTTAACGCCGGACGGCGTCCACGGGGACTATCAAACGATTTCAACATATTATAAGAGCGTCCACATGTGGACGCCCCGGCCCCGACCCCTATCCGGTCGTCCCCGAACCGGCTAAGGACCGCGGATGCAGAACCCGCCCGATCTCCGCCCCGACCTCGCGCCCCGGCCCCGGCTGTCGGACCCGGCCCGCCCGGGTCAGCCCACCATCGGCATGGTCTCCCTCGGCTGCCCCAAGGCGCTGGTGGACAGCGAGCGCATCCTCACCCGCCTGCGCGCCGAAGGCTACGCCATCTCCGCCGACTACGCGGGCGCCGATGCGGTGATCGTCAACACTTGCGGCTTTCTCGACAGCGCCAAGGCCGAGAGTCTCGACGCCATCGGCGAGGCCCTGCGCGAGAACGGGCGGGTGATCGTCACCGGCTGCCTCGGCGCGGAGCCCGACTACATCACCGGCGCCCACCCACGCGTCCTCGCCGTCACCGGCCCGCACCAGTACGAGCAGGTCCTCGACGCCGTCCACGCCGCCGTCCCGCCGCAGCCCGATCCCTTCGTCGACCTCTTGCCCGCCTCGGGCGTCACCCTCACGCCGCGCCACTACAGCTACCTCAAGATCGCCGAGGGCTGTAACCACCGCTGCAAGTTCTGCATCATCCCCGACATGCGCGGCCGCCTCGCCTCCCGCCCCGCCCATGCCGTGATCCGCGAGGCGGAGCGGCTGGTGGAGGCCGGGGTCAGGGAACTGCTGGTGATCTCCCAGGACACCTCCGCCTACGGCGCCGACATCGGCCATGCCGAGGAGCGGGGACACCGCGCCCATATCGAGGATCTCGCCCGCGATCTGGGCTCCCTCGGCGCCTGGGTCCGGCTGCACTACGTCTACCCCTACCCGAGGGTGCGCAACCTGATCCCGCTGATGGCCGAGGGGCTGGTGCTGCCCTATCTCGACATTCCGTTCCAGCACGCCCATCCCGACACGCTGAAACGCATGGCCCGCCCCTCCGCCCAGACAAGGACGCTGGAGGAGATCGCCGCGTGGCGCGCGGTCTGCCCCGACATCGCCCTGCGCTCCACCTTCATCGTGGGCTATCCGGGAGAGACGGAAGCCGAGTTCGCCTATCTGCTGGACTGGCTGGAGGAGGCGCAGCTCGACCGGGTGGGCTGTTTTCAATACGAGAACGTCAAGGGCGCGCGGTCGAACGCCTTGCCGGACCATGTGCCGGATGAGATCAAGCAGGACCGCTGGAACCGCTTCATGGAAAGGGCGCAGGCGATTTCCGAGGCGAAGCTGGCGGCGAAGGTGGGCACGACGCAGCAGGTCATCGTCGACGAGATCGACGGGGACGGCATCGCCACCTGCCGTACCATGGCCGACGCGCCGGAGATCGACGGCAACCTCTTCATCGACGAGAGCACGGCGGGCCTCTCGCCCGGCGACATCGTCACGGTCGAGGTGGACGAGGCGGGGGAGTACGACCTCTGGGGCCGCCTCGCCGTCTGAGCCGTCAGGCCGCCTGCGGCCGGAACTCCAGCGCCACGCCGTTGAGGCAATGCCGCTTGCCCGTAGGCTGTGGCCCGTCGTCGAAGACATGCCCCAGATGCCCGCCGCAGTTGGCGCAATGCACCTCGGTGCGGGGGTAGATCAGCTTGTAATCGGTGGAGGTCCCGACCGCCTCCGCGCTCAAGGGCGCCCAGAAGCTCGGCCAACCGGTGCCGCTGTCGTACTTGGTGTCCGAGGAATAGACCTCCTGCCCACAGCCCGCGCAGGCATAGAGGCCCTCCCGGGTCTCGGCGTCGAGCGGGCTTGAATAGGGCGATTCCGTGCCGTGGTCCCGCAGGACGTGGAACTGCTCCTTGGTCAACCGAGCGCGCCACTCCGCCTCGGTCAGGCTCAGGGGAAAGTCGCCGGGCGCGGCCTCGGCGCGGCCGGCGCGCCAGGCCAGTCCGCCGGTCGCGGCCACCAGGGCCGCGGCCGCGCCGGCGGTCAGGAAGGTTCTGCGTCGTTGCATCGGACGATTCCTTTCGATGATCTCCCGAAAGGCACGTATGGACCCCGTCCCGAAGTTTCAGCGCCGGCGCAGGTCGCGGTTGTGTGAGCGCCCCCGTGTCAGTAGCCGACCGTCACGCCGGTCCGGATCGCGTCCGCAAGGCTCGCGTGGGCCCAAGTGCCGGCGCCGCCGCGCCGCTCGATCTCGCGCAGCTGCACGGCGGCAAGAACCAGTTCGCCCCGCTCGACATGGCCCTGACCCATGTAGGAGCGCGCCAGATGCAGCGCCTGGTCCTGCGCGAGCGCCGCCGTGTAGGCGGCAAGCCCGGCATCCCAGTCGCCGAGGTTGCGGAGCACGAAGCCGTAGTAGGTCAGAACCAGCGGATCGCGCTGATCCTCCATCGTCGCGAGCAGCGCGAGCGCGTCGTCATGCCGTCCGGCCCAGGCGAGTTCGCGGATATCCTCGATCTTCAGGCTGTCGGCCTCGCTGGATTGCTCGGGCGGGACACAGGTCTTCATTTCCTCGTCGAAGACGGTGCCCTCCGGGCATTGGGTGGTGGTTTCGGTGGGGGTCGGCGGCTCGAAATCCTCCGATCCCACTGCAAGGGCGAGGCCGGGAACGAACACGGCCAGGGCCGCGAGCGAGAAGAAGGGCTGGCGCATGTCGCCTCTCCGATGGGTGACCTGTTGCTGACATAGCGTCACCGCATGACATGCACATCACGCTGTCGTGTGGCGACGCCGGGGCGACGCGGGCGAGGACCGGGCTAATTTTCGCCCATGACGCAGGAAACCAAAGTGCTTTACAACGGCGACTGCCCGGTCTGCTCCTTCGAGATCGGGCACTACCGGACCTATGCCGAAACCCGGGACCTCCCGATCCGGTTCGATGACCTGAACGGGCCGGATCTCGCGCAGTGGGGTCTCGACGCCGACACCGCCGCCCGCAGGCTCTACGTGCTCCACGAGGGCGAGGTCTCCTCGGGCGTCGACGCCTTCCTCGTGCTCTGGCGGCAAATGCCGCGCTGGCGCTGGCTGGGGCGCGTCATCGGGCTTCCGGGCCTCCGTCAGACAGCGACCTTCACCTACGACCGCCTCCTCGCGCCCGCGATCTATCGCTGGCACCTGCGGCGCATGGCCCGCCGCGGTCAGTCCCCGGAAAGCTCGGCCAGCCGGTCCGAGTTGCGGCAATAGGACGGCGCAGCCTCGGCGGTCTCGGTCTTGTCCAGCCATTGGCGGCAGGCGCCGGGCTGGCTGCACCCCTGACAGCGCGTGATCATCCCGGCCCATTCCTCCGCGCCGAGCTCGCCGCTGGCAAAGGCCCCGGGCAGATCCGCACCCAGCCGGTGGGCCATGCCCTGAACCAGCCAGAAATGGGTCCTCGCGTCGCCAAGTGTCTTCATCTGCCGTCACCTCCGGTAGGATGGACAGACCCTAGACCGGATCACATCCGCGCGATTTGAGCAGGATCAAACCGTGATGCCGCGTTGAGGTGTCATTCACGTTTCCGGAGGATATGTCAGACCCATGGACACCAGGAATTACAAGGCCGGCTACGACAGCGCCTATCCGGCCTACTCCCGCGCCGAAAAGGTGGCCGACGGGGTCATGCACCTTCTGGGAACCGGCTTCGCCATCACCGGCGCGGTCCTGCTGATCGTGCTGGCCTCGGGCGCGCAGCCGCCCGGCATGGTGGCGGCGGTGTCGGTCTACGGGGGCGCGATGATCGCCAGCTTCGTGGTCTCCGCCTGCTATCACATGACCCCGTGGGAGCGGCTGCGCCCGGGCCTCCGGCGGCTCGACCACGCGGCGATCTTTCTCAAGATCGCGGGGACCTACACGCCGCTCGTGGCGCTGATCGGATCGGCCTTCGCCTGGGCGGTGCTGGCCGTGGTCTGGACGCTGGCCGCGGCGGGGGCGCTGATCAAGCTCTTCGTCGCCCGCGCCCCGGGACGCCTCAACACGGTGCTCTACCTCGTTCTGGGCTGGTCCAGCCTCGCGCTGATCTGGCCTCTGGCGCAGGAGCTTCCCGCCGGCGGCACGACGCTCGTCTTCGCCGGGGGGCTTCTCTATACGGCCGGAACGGTGTTTCTCCACTGGGAGAACCTGCGTTTCCAGAACGCCGTTTGGCACGGCTTCGTCCTCGCCGCCTCCGCCTGCTTCTTCGCGGCCATCACCTGGGGCGTGGCGCTGCAGGCGGTCTGAGGGCTCAGCTCCCGGCCCGCAGCGCCGCGACCGTCTCCCGCACCGCCTCCAGCCTCTGGGCGTTCGGCGGATGGGTCGACAGGAAGGCGTCGCCCGGGTCGGGAATCCGGAAGAAGAACTCCGCGCCCCGCAGCGGATCGTAGCCCGCACGGGCGGTGATGATCGCGCCGAGCCTGTCGGCCTCGAGCTCGAACTCGCGCGAATAGCTGCGCGCGCCCACGACCGCTCCGAGCTCCTGCGCCCGCGCCACCTCGTCGGCGGTCCGCGCCCCCAGCGCCCCGGCCAGCTGACCGAAGACGACCGCCCCCGCCGTGGCGTTCTCGCGCTGCCGGTCGAGATGGCCCGCGATGTGATGCGCCGCCTCGTGGGACAGCACGAAGGCCAGCTCGTCGGCATTGCGCGCGTCGGCGATCAGCCCGAGGGTAAAGGCCACGATGGGCTGCCCCCTGTCGTTGATCGTCTGGAAGGCATTGGCCGGAACCCCCGGCCGGTCGTCGACAAGGATCAGGAAATCGCAGTCGAGCCGCGGCGCACGCGCGCGGCATTCGGCCTCGGCCACGGGCTCCACGCGCTCCACCACCTGCACGAAGGTCATGGCCGCCCGCCGTGCTTCCAGCGCGATGGCCGCGTCACGCACCGGCGCGGGGGCTTTCGCGGGCACCGGAACGCGCGTCTCAGGCACCGGTAGCGGTTGTCCGGCGCAGCCCGAAAGACCAAGCACGGCAGCGCCCGCCATGGCGCCAAGGAAGAGACGAAGCGGCATCTGCCAGACCTCGATAGGGGAAACGGAACCTTTCGCGCAGGTTAGCACGAAGCCCCACCGTGGCCACGGGGTCTCCGCCCCGCCTCACGCAATCGGCAAGTCCCCCTTCCGGCCCATGGCCGGCGCGGCTAGTCTGACTCCATGTTCACCATCGAGCACGATTTCGACGCGACCACGGTCACTCTCGTGGACGAGGGCGAGGCGCCCCTGAAGGAGGACGTGATCGTCCACGCCTTCGAGGACTGCGTGACGCTTACCCAGTATGACGCACGCCTCGACCGCGACGTGACGGTCACGCTGTCGATGGCGCAGGTCCGCGATCTCGGCGCGGCGCTGAACCTGCCCGAGGGCGTCTATCGCCTGCGCCGGGAGGGTCAGCCCCCCGGGCCGCCCGGCGTCACCTCCCGCGGCTGAGGGCCCGGCATCGGCGCGGCATGGCTTTGTCTGGAAACGTCCCTCTCCACGGGGTAGCTGGAAGCGGACGAAGTGACAGGAGCCTCCCCCATGCCCACCCGCAACGACGCCGCCCTCGACTTTCTTCTCACCCGCCGGTCGCGCCCCGCGAAGAGCCTCACGACGCCGGTGCCCGATGACGCCGAGTTGCGCACTATCCTCACCGCCGCCGCCCGCACGCCCGATCACGGCAAGCTCGAGCCCTGGCGCTTTCTCGTCCTGAAGAAGGCGGCGCTCGGGCGTCTCGCCGCCGCCGTTCCCGCCCGGGGCGCGGACCTGGGCGAGGAAGAGGAACGGATCGAGAAGATGGCCCGCCAGTTCGCGGACGCCGACCTCGCCGTGGCCGTTGTGTCCTCTCCGAAACCCTCGGAGAAGATCCCCGAGATCGAGCAGATCCACTCCGCCGGCGCCGTCTGCCTCGCCCTTCTCAACGCGGGGCTTGCCGCGGGGTGGGGCGCGAACTGGCTGACGGGCTGGGCCTCCCATGACCGCGGCTTCATCGAAGCCCATCTCGGGCTCGCCCCCCACGAGAGCATCGCCGGGTTCATCCACCTCGGCACCGAGACCTCCGCCCCGCCGGAACGCCCGCGCCCCGACCTCGAGGCGATCACCACCTGGGTCGAGGCATGATCCTCGCCGATTTCCTGAAGGCGGTGGGTCAGCTCTCCGACCCCCGCTTTCGCAAGGTCTTCTGGCTCGGCATCGCGCTGACCTTCGCCCTGCTGGTGGCGGTCTACGCGGTCCTTCTGTGGGCGATCGAGGCGCTGACCAACGATCCGATCTACCTGCCCGGGGATCGGGAGATCACCTGGATCGGCGACCTGCTCAGCTTGGGGTCGTTCTTCCTGATGATCTTCCTGTCGGTAGTACTGATGGTGCCCGTGGCCTCCGCGATCACCTCCCTGTTCCTCGACGACGTGGCCCAGGCGGTGGAGGAGCGGCACTATCCGGGCCTGCCCCCGGTCCCGCGGACGCCCTGGACCGACGTGATCAACGACACGGCGGCCTTCCTCGGGCTTCTCGTCGCGGCCAATCTCGCAGCGGTGCTGCTCTACGTGATGGTGCCCTTCGCCGGACCGTTCATCTTCTACGGGCTGAACGGCTTCCTGCTCGGCCGCGAGTATTTCCAGATCGCCGCCATGCGCCGCGAGGGCCGCACGGGCGCCAAGGCCCTGCGCGCCCGCAACAGGGGCACGATCTGGATCGCGGGCTGCCTGATGGCGCTGCCCCTGACGATCCCTCTCCTGAACCTGCTGGTTCCGATCCTCGGGGCCGCGACCTTCACCCATCTCTACCACCGGGTGAAGGCGCGGTGACCACGCGCACGGCATGGGCGCGGGCCGCGGGTCCGGTGCTGGTGCTCATGCTGGCCTGGCCCTTCGGGCTCTACGCGGTGGACCTCGGACTCCGCGGCCTGACCGAGCGGCTCTGGATCGAGAGCCGCCTCTTCGGACGCCAGACGCCCGTCGCGAACGGCGCCATCGCGCTGCACATGGTCACGGGCGGGATCATCACGATCCTCGCCCCCCTGCAACTGGTGCCCGCCCTGCGCGCCCGCTGGCCCGCCTGGCACCGCTGGGCGGGGCGCGTCACCGTCGCCGCAGCCATGGCGGCCGCGATCGGCGGGCTGTCCTACATCGCGCTCCGGGGCACCATCGGCGGGCCGCCGATGAGCGCGGGATTCGCGCTCTACGGCCTCCTGATGGGCCTCGCAGCGCTGCAGGCCGTCCGTTTCGCCCGCGCCGGGGACGTCAGACGCCACCGCAACTGGGCGCTGCGCCTCTTCGTTCTCGCGGTGGCCTCGTTCCTCTACCGGCTGCACTACGCGCTCTGGGAGATCGCCACCGGCGGCGCTGCGTCGAATGACGCCTTCACGGGGGCCTTCGACCGCGTGCAGGTGTTCGCCTTCTATCTGCCCTATCTCGCGCTGGTGGAGCTGTGGATCAGGCTGCGCCCGGAACCGAGGCTCTGACGGTCCGGCGCCCCGCCACGGCCCGAACGGCGTGATGCGCGCACCTCGAGAGGCGACGACAGGTGAGCTCCCCCGACGTCCCCCCGAGGAGCTGCCTGCGGTTCACCCGAAGAGCCCCCGCCATTCACCCGCAGACCTGCCCACCGTTCGACCGAAGACCGACCCGTTGTTCGCCAACGGCGCTGCCCCCCGTCCAGCCATGAAGCTGCCCTCGGCCCCCCTGGAAAACTGTCGGCCGCTCACCTGTCCT
>Ga0008835_100982_pt1 | contig 18022 bp, 16 predicted proteins | sample HotLakConsoUCCRE_FD_62215 | JGI IMG/M metagenome (GOLD analysis project Ga0008835, IMG submission 62215) | Hypersaline microbial mat communities from Hot Lake, Washington, USA - Hot Lake Consortium UCC-RE (Hybrid Assembly) ... | reverse complement strand
GGCGATGTCGTTGCCCCCGCCGCCGAAGATCCGGTCGGCATTGGCCTCGCCGTAAAGCTGATCGTCGCCGTCGCCGCCGTCGAGCGTGTCGAACCCGGCGCCGCCGAAGATCCGGTCGTCACCCTCGCCGCCCTCCAGCAGATCCTCGCCCGAACCGCCGAGCAGAAGATCGTTGCCGCCGTCGCCCATCAGCGTGTCGTTGCCGCTGTCGCCGAAAAGCCGGTCGAGCCCCTCGCCGCCCAGCAGCGTGTCGTTGCCCGCGCCGCCGTAGAGGTTGTCGGCCTGGTCGCCGCCGTCGAGAGAATCCCCACCATCGCCGCCGTAAAGCACATCGAACCCTGCGCCGCCGATCAGCGTGTCATCCCCGGCAAGGCCCTCGAGCGTGTCGTTGCCGCCAAGGCCGTCGAGCAGATCGTCGCCCGGCGTGCCCGTCAGCAGATCGTTGCCCGGTCCTCCGACCGTCGGCGCAAGCGAGACACTCGTGTCGGTGAAGGCGATTTCCTCGACATTCGTCAAGATGACGGTGGTTGAGCCGTCGCTGACGGTCGTGGTGCCCGCGACGGTGGTGATGGTGAAGGCGGTCGACACCCCGTCGATCCGAACCGTGTCGATGCCCTCGCCGCCGTCGACGGTATCGGTGCCGCCAAGGCCCGCGTTGATGAAATCGTCGCCAGCGCCGCCGTCGATGCTGTCATCCCCGCCGAATCCCTCAAGGTAATCGTCGCCGGACGAGCCGATGATCGTGTCGTTGAACTCCGACCCGCCGATGCCCTCGATGCTGACCAGGGTGTCGTTGCCTTCCCCGCCCGTGACGAGGCCGCTTTCCAGGTTCACGAAGACCGCCGCTGCGGCGTTGCCATACCAGACGTAGTCGAAGCCGTCGCCGCCCTCGATGGAATCGTCGCCGCCGTTGCCGCTGAAGCTGTTGTCGTCGGCGTCGCCGATCAGCGTGTCGTCGAACTGCGATCCGATGAGCCGTTCAATCGAGATGAGCGTATCCGTACCGCCCATCCCGTCGTCGGCCGTTTCAAGCGCGAGGTTGGCATACACCGCGCCCGTCGAATTTCTGTAATCCGCCCGGTCGAACCCTTCGCCACCGTCCAGCACATCGTCGCCGGCGCCGCCGATCAGGAAATCGTCGCCGTCGCCCCCGTAGATCGTGTCGTTGCCGTCATCGCCCTCGAGGAAGTCATTGCCGTCGCCGCCGTAGATCAGATCGTCGCCGTCGCCGCCGAGGATCTCATCCGCGCCCTCGCCGCCGTAGAACGTGTCATTGCCGGCATCGCCACGGAGGTCGTCGTCCCCGGCGCCGCCATACAAAGCGTCTTCACCGTCGCCGCCAAAAAGCGAATCGTCCCCTCCGCCGCCGTTCAGCGTGTCGTCGCCACTGCCGGTTATCAGCAGGTTTTCCTCGTCCCCCCCGGTGACGACCGCATCGAGACCGCCGATCAATTCGACCGCCTCGAAGTTCAAGATCGTGTCCGACAGGCTCGGGTTGCCAAGCTGGCCAAAGTAGTTTGTGACGAGGTTCGCTTCGACCGTGAACAGGCCAGGGGTAAAGGCAGACAGGTCAGCGAGCATGGTGTCGAAGCCGTCGCCGCCATCGTAGAAATCGCTGCCGGTGGTGTTGTAGACTAAGTCGTCGCCCGCACCCCCATAGACCGAGTCATCGCCGGGGCCGTCGATCAAGGTGTCGTTGCCGTCGCCGCCGTTGAGGATATCGTTGCCGCTGCCGCCCTCCAAAAAGTCGTCGCCCCCGGCGCCGTCGAGCGTGTCGTTGCCTGCGCCGCCGTCGAAACCCTCGTCCCCGTCGGTTCCGATCCAGAAGTCATCGTCGCTGGTGCTGTCGAGCGTGGGGGCATACACGTCCGAGAAGTCGAACTGCTGGCCCGGTGCCCATGGGCCGCCGGGGATCTCCGTGACGTCGAGGATGCTGCTGAAGGCGAGATCGAACGCCGTGCCGGTGTTCGGGATCAGGAGATTCGGGTCGCTGCTGCCGAGAATGAACAGGTGCGATGTGTTTGTGCTGCTTTCGTAGATGCTCAGGGCGTCGAAGGTTTCGACCGAAGCCCCGTTGAAATAGGTCACGCGGAAAAAGTAGGCTTCGTCATCCTGGTCCGCGCCGTAGGGGGAGACATAGACCGGCGAGTTGTTGTCGGGGAAGAAGGCTTCCGGGATCGGGGGATTGGCCGCGCCTTCGAAGTCGTCGGTGGAAAAGCCGGGGGTGTTCACCGAGTTTGCATACTCGTAATTGAAGACATAGGACTCGGGCAGCGTGATGGTGAATTGCGTGGTGCCGACGAAGACTCCGTTGGACGCAGAAAAACCGTTCAGTGTGAATGTCGGCATCGGAATGTTCCTTGTGTTGAATCTTGCGTAACTTTAGGCGGCATTTCGCGCATGCTCCAACAACTTTGTTGCGCGGGGTCACAAAAATATGTGCGGGCATCGCGCCGATGCGGCAGGCGGAAAGGGAGGGATGCACGTGGGCGTGACGCTTCTGGATGGCGGGGTGGGGCAGGAGCTGGTGCGGCGCGCCGGGGGGCGGCCGTCGCCGCTGTGGTCGACGCAGGCGATGCTCGATCATCCGGGCGTGCTGCAGGCGGTGCATGCCGATTACTTCGCCGCCGGGGCCGACATCGCCACCGCCAACACCTACGCGATCCACCATGACCGGCTTGCGCCCGACGGGCTCGACCATCTGTTCGGCGCCCTGCACGCGGCCGCCCTGGCCGAGGTGCGGGCCGCGCGGGAGGCGCATGGGCGGGGCAGGCTCGCGGGCGCAATCGGCCCGCTGGGCGCCACCTATCGCCCCGACCTGCACCCCGACCCCGCCACCGCCGTGCCGCTCTACGCCGAGATCGTCGGCATCCTGGCCCCGGCCTGCGACCTGATCGTGTTCGAAAGCGTCGCCTCGCTGGCCCATGCCCGCGCCGCGCTTGACGCAGCGGCGGGGGCGGACAGGCCGGTCTGGCTGTCGGTCACGCTCGATGACGAGGATGGCACGCGGCTGCGCTCCGGCGAGCCGGTGGCGGGGGTGCTGCCGATCCTGGCCGTGGGCGGCGCGGCCGCCGTGCTCGCCAATTGCTCGGCGCCCGAGGCGATGCCCGCCGCGCTCGACATCTTCGCCCGTGCGGGCCTGCCCTTCGGCGCCTATGCCAACGGCTTCGCCCAGATCACCAAGGCGTTCCTGGAACAGCGACCGACGACCGATGCCCTGTCGGCACGGCGCGACATGGGGCCCGCGATCTACGCCGATCACGTCATGGGCTGGGTCGGGCAGGGCGCGACCATTGTCGGCGGGTGCTGCGAGACCGGGCCGGCGCATATCGCCGAGATCGCCCGCCGCCTGCGCGAGGCCGGGCTGCACGATTGAAGAATTCGATTGATCTTGCCTGAGTTGATTGCAAGATCGGGCGCATGATCACCAAGCTCAACATGTTCATCGCGGTTGCGAAGGAAGGCCATTTCGGTCGCGCCGCCGAGACCTTGGGCATCACCCAGCCGACGCTGTCGACCGGCATCAAGCAGCTTGAAGAGATGTTGGGCGTGCAGCTGATCTTTCGCGGGTCGCGCTACGGCGGGCTGACGCCCGAGGGGCAGCGGGCGCTGGTCTGGGCGCGGCGGCTGGTGGGCGACGCGCGCACCTTCCGCGAGGAGATGCGGGTGAGCCGCCACGGGCTGTCGGGGCATCTGCGGCTCGCCGTCATCCCCACCGCGCTGACCTGGGCGGCACGGCTGTCGGCGCGCTGCGCCGAACGGCACCCCAAGATCCGCTTCACCATCCTGTCGCGAACCTCGGTCGAGATCCTGAAGATGCTGGAGAATCTGGAGATCGACGCCGGGCTGTCCTACCTCGACAACGAGCCGCTGGGCCGCGTCACCACCGCGCCGCTCTACACCGAGCGCTACACGCTGGTCTGCCATGCCGACAACCCGCTGGCGCTGCAATCGGAGGTGACCTGGGCGGACCTGTCGGGCGAGACGCTGTGCCTGCTGACGCCCGACATGCAGAACCGCCGGATCATCAACCAGTGCTTCATGGAGGCCGACGTGACGCCCGATGCGCTGGTCGAGGCCAATTCGACCGTGGTTCTGGCGTCGCTGGTGGAACAGGGCGGCTGGGTCACGGTGCTGCCGTCCGACACCGCGCGGTTCCTCGCCTCGGGCAAGCGGTTGGCGATCGTGCCGATCGCGGGCGGCCATGTGGAACATACCGTGGGCCTCGTCGCGCCCTTCCGCGAGCCGCATACGCCGGTGCTTGACGCGCTTCTGACCGAGGCGGGGCGGCTGGCGGCGGTCTGAGCATCGGTCTGGGCGTCGGTTTCGGCACCCGAAGCGTCGGGAAGGCTTCATCGAGAAAATCTATCAAGCAACGGAATGGCGATATTGATTGCCGAATGAAAACCGCGATGATGGAGGTCAACGTCCGGAGCCTGCCATGACAGCCACAGCCGCCCCGAACGAGACCGCCCCGGTCTCGGACCTCTCTCGCATCATCGCGGAGCATCTGCACCGCGAGGGGCCGCTGTTGCCGATCCTGCACGCGGTGCAGGCGCAGGTCGGGCATATCCCGGCACAGGCCCATGCGCCGATCGCCGAGGCGTTGAACATCACCCGCGCCGAGTTGCACGGGGTGATCAGTTTCTACCATGATTTCAGGGACAAGCCGGCGGGGGTTCATGTCGTCAGGATCTGCCGCGCCGAGGCGTGCCAGGCGGTCGGCGGGGCGGCGCTGTCACAGGCGGTGCTGGACAAACTGGGCCTCGATTGGCACGGCACCACGCCCGACGGGCGCGTGACGGTGGAGCCGGTCTATTGCCTCGGCCTGTGCGCCTGCGGGCCGGCGGCGATGGTCGACGGGGCCTTGAGGGGCCGCGCGACCGTGGACGCGCTTCTGGCGGAGGTGGCGCGATGAAGGTCTACGTGCCGCTCGACGCCGCCGCCCGCGCCCTGGGCGCGGATGCCGTGGCCGCAGCCTTTGCGGCGGCGGGGCACCGGGTGATCCGCAACGGCACGCGCGGGATGATCTGGCTGGAACCGCTGGTGGAGATCGAGGAAGACGGCGTGCGCCGGGCCTATGGGGCGGTGGCGCCGGGCGACGTGGCGGGCATTCTGGACGGGTCCGTCGACAGCCTCGGGCCGGTCGAGGACATCCCGTTCTTCGCCCGCCAGCAGCGCCTGACCTTCGCCCGCTGCGGGCTGATCGACCCGCTGGATCTGGCCGATTACGCGGCGCATGGCGGGCTGAGCGGCCTGCGCCGGGCGCTGGATCTGGGGTCCGAGGGCATCGTCGCCGAGGTGAAGGAGAGCGGTCTGCGCGGGCGCGGAGGGGCGGGCTTTCCGACCGGGATCAAGTGGGAGACGGTGGCGAACGCCAAGGGTCCGCAGAAATACATCGTCTGCAACGCCGACGAGGGCGACAGCGGCACTTTCGCCGACCGGATGATCATGGAGGGCGACCCGTTCACGCTGATTGAAGGCATGGTGATCGCCGGCATCGCGGTGGGGGCGACGAAGGGCTATGTCTACATCCGTTCGGAATACCCGGACGCCATCGAGGTGATGGAGCGGGCGGTGGAAATTGCACGTCGGAACAACATCCTCGGGCGCGTTCTTCATTCATCGCATGACTTCGACATCGAGATCCGCGTCGGTGCGGGCGCCTATGTCTGCGGCGAGGAAACCTCGCTGCTGAACTCGCTCGAGGGCAAGCGCGGGGTGGTTCGCGCCAAGCCGCCGCTGCCGGCGCTGGAAGGCTTCATGGGGCGGCCGACGGTGGTGAACAACGTGCTGTCGCTGGCGACGATCCCGGTGATCTTCGAGAAGGGCGCGCGCCATTACGCGGGCTTCGGGCTGGGGCGCTCGAAGGGCACGATGCCGATCCAGATCGCGGGCAACGTGGCGCGCGGGGGGCTGTTCGAAACGGCCTTCGGGATGCCGCTGGGGGAACTGGTCAACGACATCGCGGGCGGCACGGCGAGCGGCCGGCCGGTGAAGGCGGTGCAGGTCGGCGGGCCGCTCGGCGCCTATTTCGCGCCGGAGAAATTCGACACGCCCTTCGCCTACGAGGAGTTCGACGGGCAGGGCGGGCTGATCGGCCACGCCGGCGTCGTGGTCTTCGACGACAGCGCCGACATGCTTGGCCTCGCGCGCTTCGCGATGGAGTTCTGCGCCGTCGAGAGCTGCGGGAAGTGCACGCCCTGCCGCATCGGAGCAGTGCGCGGCGTCGAGACGCTGGACCGGATCGCCTCGGGCGATGCGGGCGCGGTGCCGCTGCTGGTCGATCTTTGCCAGACGATGAAGCACGGCTCGCTCTGCGCGCTGGGGGGCTTCACGCCCTACCCGGTGATGAGCGCGTTGGAGCAGTTTCCTGATGAATTCCAGGGTGTTAAGGAGGCTGCGGAATGACTGGGTTCGCCGCCTTCGGCGCCGACCCGCCGGGGGCTCTGCCCCCGGACCCCCGAGGTATTTTCGGCCAGAGGAAGACAGGGAGAGGTTTGGCATGAAGGATTTCATCATTCCCTGGGACGACGACCGCGACCTGGGCACGCCTGCGCGGGCGGGTGCACCGGTTTCGCTGGTGATCGACGGGGTCGAGGTGACGGTGCCGGAGGGCACATCGGTGATGCGGGCCGCCGCGCTGGCTGGGATCGCGGTGCCGAAGCTCTGCGCGACCGACAGTGTCGAGGCCTTCGGGTCGTGCCGGCTTTGCGTCGTGGAGATCGAGGGGCGGCGCGGCACGCCGGCGTCGTGCACCACGCCTGTAGGGCCGGGGATGGTGGTGCGGACGCAAACCGAGATGGTGAAGAAGGTCCGCAAGGGGGTGATGGAGCTTTATATCTCCGACCATCCGCTCGATTGCCTGACCTGTGCGGCCAACGGCGATTGCGAGTTGCAGGACATGGCTGGCGTCGTGGGGCTGCGCGACGTGCGCTACGAGGCGCCCGAGGCCGGCATGCGAACCCATTTCGCGGTGCGCGACGGCACCGGCGGGCTGAACGCAGAGTGGCTGCCGAAGGACGACAGCAACCCCTATTTCACCTACGATCCGGCGAAATGCATCGTCTGCTCGCGCTGCGTGCGGGCCTGCGAGGAGGTGCAGGGCACCTTTGCGCTGACGATTCAAGGCCGCGGATTCGAGAGCCGCGTCAGCGCGGGAGGGGTGGGCGACGATTTCCTCGCCTCCGATTGCGTGAGCTGCGGCGCCTGCGTGCAGGCCTGCCCGACGGCGACCTTGCAGGAAAAGAGCGTCATCGAACTGGGCACGCCGACGCGCTCGGTCATCACCACCTGCGCCTATTGCGGGGTCGGCTGTTCCTTCAAGGCGGAGCTGAACGGCGACGAACTGGTGCGGATGGTCCCCTACAAGCATGGTGCCGCGAACCGCGGGCATTCGTGCGTAAAGGGGCGGTTCGCCTATGGCTACGCCACGCATTCGGACCGCATCCTGAACCCGATGATCCGCGAGACCATCGAGGAGCCCTGGCGCGAGGTCAGCTGGGAGGAGGCGATCGGGTTCGCCGCGGCAAAGATGCGGGGCATCCAGGAGCGGCATGGGCGAAAGTCGGTGGGGGTCATCACCTCGAGCCGCTGCACCAACGAGGAAACCTACCTCGTGCAGAAGCTGACGCGGGCGGTGTTCTTGAACAACAACACCGATACCTGCGCGCGGGTGTGCCATTCGCCGACGGGCTACGGGCTTGGCCAGACCTTCGGCACCAGCGCCGGGACGCAGGATTTCGACAGCGTGGCCGAGGCCGACGTGGTGGTGGTGATCGGGGCGAACCCGACCGACGGGCACCCGGTCTTCGCCTCGCGGCTGAAGAAGCGGCTGCGGCAGGGGGCGAAGTTGATCGTCATCGACCCGCGCCGGATCGACCTTGTGCGCTCGGCCCATGTCGCGGCGGCCCATCACCTGCCACTCAGGCCCGGCACCAATGTGGCCGTGGTCAGCGCCATGGCGCATGTGATCGTGACCGAGGGGCTTTACGACGAGGGCTTCATCCGCAGTCGCTGCGACTGGGACGAGTTCCAGGAATACGCTGAGTTCGTGGGCGACGTGCGCCATTCCCCCGAGATGACCGAGATCCTGACCGGCGTGCCGGCGGAGGATCTGCGCGCCGCCGCACGGCTCTATGCCACCGGTGGCAACGGGGCGATCTACTACGGGCTGGGCGTGACCGAGCATTCGCAGGGCTCCACCACCGTGATGGCCATCGCCAACCTCGCCATGCTGACCGGCAACATCGGGCGTGAGGGCGTGGGGGTGAACCCGCTGCGCGGCCAGAACAACGTGCAGGGTGCGTGCGACATGGGGTCGTTCCCGCACGAGCTGCCGGGGTATCGCCATGTGAAACTCCCCGAGGCACGGGCGATCTTCGAGAGCGCCTGGGGGGTGGAGATCGACCCGGAGCCGGGGCTGCGCATCCCCACCATGCTCGATGCCGCCGTTTCGGGCAGCTTCAAGGGGCTCTACTGCCAGGGCGAGGATATCCTGCAATCGGACCCCGACACGCGGCATGTCGCGGCGGGGCTGGCGGCGATGGAGTGCGTGATCGTCCATGACCTGTTCCTGAACGAGACCGCGAACTACGCGCATGTGTTCCTGCCGGGGTCCACGTTCCTGGAAAAGGACGGCACCTTCACCAACGCCGAGCGTCGGATCAACCGGGTGCGCCGCGTGATGGCGCCGCGCAACGGCTATGCCGACTGGGAGATCACGCAGCTGCTGGCCAATGCCATGGGTGCGGGCTGGCACTACACCCATCCGGCGCAGATCATGGAGGAGATCGCGGCGACGACGCCGGGCTTCGCCCATGTCGACTACGCGATGCTGGAGGAGCGCGGATCGGTGCAATGGCCCTGCAACGACGACGCGCCCGACGGCTCGCCGATCATGCATGTCGACGGCTTCGTGCGCGGCAAGGGGCGGTTGATGATCACCGAATATGTCGCGACCGAGGAACGGACCGGGCCGCGCTTCCCGCTCCTGCTGACGACGGGGCGCATCCTGAGCCAGTACAACGTCGGCGCGCAGACGCGGCGGACGCAGAACACGGTCTGGCACGGCGAGGATGTGCTGGAGATCCATCCCCATGACGCCGAGGTGCGCGGGATCGTGGAGGGCGCCTGGGTCAAACTGGCGTCGCGGTCGGGGGAAACCTCGCTGCGCGCGCATCTGACCGATCGGGTCAGCCCCGGCGTGGTCTACACGACCTTTCACCACCCCAACACGCAGGCCAATGTCATCACCACCGATTTCTCGGACTGGGCGACGAACTGCCCGGAATACAAGGTGACGGCGGTGCAGGTGGGGCTGTCGAACGGGCCGACGGAATGGCAGGAAAGCTACGAGGCGCAGGCGGAACAGTCGCGCCGCATCCTGCCGGCGGCGGAATGAGCGCGAGTCGCTCCATATCCGCCCGGGCCATTGGGCCGGAGGGCGCGCGCGACATCGCGCGGTCGCTGCCCGAGGAGGTGGCGGTCGCCGTGACCTGCAACGGCACGACGCAGGCGGTGATGATGTGCACGCCCGCCGATCTGGAGGATTTCGCGGTGGGCTTCGCCTTCAGCGAAGGCTACGCCCGGCCCGAGCAGATCGAGCGGGTCGAGATCGTGGAGGTCGCGCAGGGGATCGAGGCGCGGCTCTGGATCGACGACGCGGCCGCCGAGGCGCTGGGCGCGCGGCGGCGCGCGATGCTGGGGCCGGTGGGCTGCGGGCTTTGCGGGATCGAGAGCCTCGAGCAGGCGCTGCGCGCGCTGCCGAGGGTCACCGCGCCGGTGGTGCTGAGCCATGCAGGCGCCGCAGGTGCGGCCGAGGCATTGCGCGCGCACCAGCCGCTGCACGACCTGACCCGCGCGGTCCATGCCGCTGGATTTTTCGTACCGGATCGGGGTATCGTTCTGGCGCGAGAGGATGTCGGACGCCACAACGCGCTCGACAAGCTGATCGGGGCGGCGCTGCGGGCAGAGATCGACCCTGCCTGCGGCGCCGTCGTGATCACCAGCCGCGTGTCCGTCGAGATGGTACAGAAGACCGTGCTGGCGGGCTGCGGCATGCTGATCGCGGTGTCGGCGCCGACGGCGCAGGCGCTGCGGCTGGCCGAGGATGCCGGGCTGACGGTCGCCGCCTTCGCGCGCGACGGGCGGCTCGAGATCTTCACCCATCCCCACCGGATCACCGACGGAGCGCCCGATGTCGCCTGAGAAACTGACCCGCATGGCCAACCAGATCGCGCGGTTCTTCCGCACCCAGCCCGGCCCCGACCAGGCCGAACGGGTGGCGGGGCACCTCAACGATTTCTGGGGCCCCGAGATGCGCGCGGAGCTGAAGGCGCATGCGCAGACGCCTGAGGCGGATCTGGACGACCTGGTCAGGCGCGCGCTGCCGCTGATCTGAGGGGGGTGCGTTTCGCCTTCGCTCACCGGCTCCATGCGCCATGATGGGTGACGGGACCGCTCCCGGCAAGATTGCAGAATGCTGACGACAGGCGCGTCTTTCAGGCTTCGGATAGACTCTGCTCGACCATTTCCCGATCGGACGGCCGCGCCCAGACGAACAGCCCCGGGATGGTGCCAATGTGGCTGTATCCCATTTCGATCAGGAAGGCGTCGCAGCTGCGCGCGTTGTCTTCGATCATGATGACCGGCGAGCTTCTGTCCATGGTTGCGCGCGCCCCTTTCAGCGCAGGCAGTTCGTGGCCCTCGACATCGAGCTGAATGACCACGATGTCCGCGAGGTTCAAATTGTCGATGGTTGTGAGCCCGACCAGCTGCCCTTTGTCGCTCAACGTCGATGTGCCGCCGCGATGCTTGCCATCGCTTCCGGCATCGACGCGGCCGATCGCCGTTTTCTCGCTGAGGCCCGCGTTCTGAAGATGGACATTCGCAAGCTGGTTCATTTCCACGCAGAGCTTCGCGAGCACGTAGTTTTCCAGCACGGGCTCAAAGGCGTAGACGGTCGCCGGACAGGAGCGGGCAAAGCTGGGCAGCATGTCGCCGAAGAACGTGCCGGCGTGGATCATGCTGCCGGGCCGGCGCTGCATCAGCGTGTTGATCAAGCGGTGCGTGGCGGGCTCGAAGAGGTTGCCCCTCAAAACCACCCGGCAGGCGGGGCGGTTCTTGGCGTATCTCGGGACGAAAAACGTTCCGCCGTCCTGCGTGATCTTGATGTAGCGCACCGTGTAGTTCGCTGTCACGCGATGATCTGCGGCTTCCTGCTGCGGCTGTTGGTCAGCTTCGGCAACCATGGGTCTACCTTTTGTTGTGCGGCAAGCGCGCTGGCCGGGAGCAGCGTTGGCACGAATGGCACCTGTCGGTTCCGAGTGAGCGGCCAGCCTTGCCGGACCATAGGCGGGCGCGGTGGATCAACTCCAGAGGCAACGAGCAAGACTTCGATCCCGTTCCCCCCCCAACGCAAAAGGGCGCGCCATGGCAGCGCGCCCTTCCGAAACCAGATCCGAAGGTCGGTCTTACATCAGTTCGATGTTCACGGCGCTTTCGCGGCCGTCACGGCCTTTCTCGAGGTCGAACTTGACCTTCTGGTTGTCAGCGAGGCCGGTGAGGCCCGAACGCTCGACGCCCGAGATGTGGACGAAAACGTCCTTCGCGCCGCCATCGGGTGCGATGAAGCCGTAGCCTTTGGTGGTGTTGAACCATTTCACGGTGCCAGTGGCCATAACCGTGGTCTCCTGTCTTATCACACTGCCCGCACCATGCGGCAGTCCGGCGTAACCCATGCAAGATCGAGAGCACAAGCTTGGCCATGAGGGCGAAGACAGGGGTCGATAGAGTAGAGATAGCGAGTGAAATATGACTCTTTTGTGCTCCGAAGTAAAGACGATTCCCGGTGCGGGGCGGCAGGAGGCGGCCGGCGGCCTGACCCATGTCAAGGCGGTGTCGTTTTCCCGCGCTAGGGTCGGGGCAAGCGGCCGCAGGGGCGCGGCTCGAGGCAAGGACCCACAATGACCCTTCTGACAAGTACGCCCTACGCCGATCTGGCAATCGGCCAGGAGGCCGCGATGACCCGCCTGTGCCGCGCCGAAGACCTGTACGTCTTCGCCCATTCCAGCGGCAACATGAACCCGATGCACCTGCCCAGGCTCGATGGCGACGGCGATGGCATGCCCGAGGCGGTGGCGCCGTCGGCCTGGATCGCGGCGCTGGTCTCGGGCGTGCTGGGCAACCTGCTGCCGGGGCCGGGGACGCTCTACCTGAGCCAGACCCTGCGCTTCGTCGGGCGCGCCCATGCCGGCGAGACCGTCGGCATCCATGTGCGTGTGGCCGAGAAGCTTGCCGGCCGCGCGGTGCGGATGGAGGCCTGGGTCGACGGGCCTGCGGGCCGCATCGCGGAGGGCGAGGTGATCGTGCAGGCCCCCGATGCGGTGCGCAGCTTCGACGGCGCCACGGTGCCCGGCCTCACCGTGCAGTCGCACCGCCATTTCGACGCGCTGCTGGCGCGGGCCGAAGGCTTGCCGCCGCTGCCGACCGTGGTCGTCTGCCCCGAAAGCCCCGATGCGGTGATGGGCGCGCTGCTGGCGCGCGATCACGGGCTGATCGACCCGGTCTTCGTCGGCGCGCCCGACCGCATCCGGGCCGCCGCCGAGGAGGCGGGCGGTGACATCACCGGCATCGAGACGGTCGACATCCCCGATCACCGCGCGGCGGCGCTGCGCGCGGTCGCGATGATCCACGAGGGCCGCGCGCGGGCGCTGATGAAGGGGCATCTGCACACCGACCAGCTGCTGCATGCGATCCTGAAGAAGGAGGGCGGGCTGCGCACCAATCGCCGGCTCAGCCATGTCTTCGTGATGGATGTGCCGGGGCTGGAGCATCTGCTGTTCGTCACCGACGCCGCGATCAACATCGCGCCTGATCTGGAATGCAAGGTGTCGATCGTGCAGAACGCCATCGACCTCGCCCGCGCGCTGGGGATCGCGCTGCCCAAGGTCGGCATCCTGTCGGCGGTGGAGACGGTGACGGCCTCCATCCCCTCGACGCTCGATGCCGCGATCCTGTCGAAGATGGCGGACCGGGGCCAGATCACCGGCGGGCTGGTGGATGGGCCGCTGGCGATGGACAATGCCGTCGATCCGGGCGCGGCGCGCACCAAGGGGCTGACCGGGCTGGTGGCCGGGCGGGCCGAGATCCTCGTCGCGCCGAACATGGAGGCGGGCAACATGATCGCCAAGGAGCTGACGTTTCTCGCCCATGCCGAGGCGGCGGGGATCGTGATGGGGGCGCAGGTGCCGGTGATCCTGACCTCGCGCGCCGATGACGACAAGGCGCGGCTGGCCTCCTGCGCCGTGGCGGCGCTGTACGCGGAGAGCCTCGCATGAGCCTGATCCTGACGCTGAACGCCGGGTCGAGTTCGATCAAGTTCGGGGTCTACGACACCTCGGACGAGCCGAAGGAGGAGGCGCGGGGCCAGATCGACGCGCTGGGCCCCGAGGCGCGGCTGGTGATCGAGGCCGGCGGGACGGTGGCGGTGACGCCGATCGGGCCGGCCGATCACGCGACGGGGCTGGAGCGGCTGATCGCGGCGCTGGCGCCGATGTTCGCCGGGCGCGCCATTGCGGCGGTCGGGCATCGGGTCGTCCATGGCGGCGCCGACATCGACGGCCCGCGCCGCCTGACGCCCGATCTGCTCGACCACCTCGCCACGCTCTCGCCGCTCGCGCCGCTGCACCAGCCGCACAACCTGGCGGGCGTGCGCGCGGCACTGGCGGCCTTTCCGGGCGCGGTGCAGGTCGCGGCCTTCGACACCGCGTTCCACCGCGGCCACCCTTGGGTGAACGACACCTTCGCGCTGCCGCGCCGGTTCTTCGACCAGGGCGTGCGCCGCTACGGGTTTCACGGGCTGAGCTACGACTACGTCTCCGGCAAGCTGGCCGAGGATCATCCCGAGCTGGCGGAGGCGCGGGTCATCGTGGCGCATCTGGGCAACGGTGCCTCGCTCTGCGCGCTGCGCGGCAGGCGGTCCATCGCGTCGTCGATGGGGTTCTCGGCGCTGGACGGGATGCCGATGGGCACGCGCGTGGGGCAACTCGACCCCGGCGTGGTGCTTTACCTGATGGACCGGGGCATGACGACGGCTGAGATCACCGACCTGCTCTACAAGGAAAGCGGGCTCAAGGGCTTGTCGGGGATCAGCCACGACATGCGCACGCTGCTGGCCTCGGACGCGCCCGAGGCGGCGCAGGCGATCGCCTATTACACCTTTCGGCTGGCGCGCGAGATCGGGGCGTTGAGTGCCGCCCTTTGCGGGCTCGATGCGCTGGTCTTCACCGGCGGGATCGGGGAACATGCCGCGCCGGTGCGGGCCATGGCGCTGGAAAGGCTGGAATTCCTTGGGCTGGAGGTGGATGGCGCGCGAAACGCAGCCGACGCGCCGATGATCCATGCGGGCCGGGTGCCGATCCTGGTGATGCCGACCGACGAGGAGCGGGTGATCGCGCGCGCGGCGTCCCGCGTGCTCTTGACCGGCGGCGCGGAAAGCCTCAGCTAGGGACATGCGCATCGCCCTGATCCTTCTCGCCGTCATCGTCGCCGTCATCCTTGGCGCGGCGATCTGGTTTCGTACGGTGCCCATGCCCGCCGCGGTCTGGCACGTCGATCCGGGCGCGGTGGCGCCGCCCGGCACGCCGAATTTCGAGCTGCTGACCGGGGACCGCGCGCCGGTCTTCGAAGCCGCGCCCGACGCGATGGCGGTGCGAATCGACGCCGTCGCTGCGGCCGAGGGCGCGGATCTGATCGGCGGCGCGCTGGCCGACGGTCACATGACCTATGTCGCCCGCTCGCGGCTCATGGGCTTTCCCGACGCGATCTCGATCAAGCTGGTGCCGGTGGCGGGCGGCACGCGGATGGAGATATTTTCGCGGTCGCGCTTCGGCCATTCCGACATGGGCGTGAACGCCGCGCGTGTGGCGCGCTGGGTGGCCGCGGTGCGCGACGGCATCGGCGCCTGACGCCGCGCCCTCGGGCTGGGCCTTGACCAAAGCCGCGCGGCCCGTCACATCGCGCCCATGTTGCCCGAAGATCGCCTGCACCAGATCACCGACCGGCTCGAGTATCTCGAGGCGCGGCTGAACGCCGGCGCGGCGGCAGAGGATATCGCCCGGATCAGCCGCGAATATGCCGAGCTGAAGCCGGTCGCGGCGCAGGTGCGGGCCTGGAGGCAACTGCAGGCCGACATCGCCGAGGCCGAGGCGCTGCTTGCGGACCCCGAGATGCGCGCCCTGGCCGAGGAGGAGCTGCCGCAGCTGCGCGCGGCCGTGCCCGAGGCGGAGGCGGCGCTGCAGCTGGCGCTGTTGCCCAGGGACGCCGCCGATGCGCGGCCCGCGATGATCGAGATCCGCCCCGGCACCGGCGGCGACGAGGCGGCGCTGTTCGCGGGCGACCTGCTGAGGATGTACACCCGCTATGCCGAGGCGCGGGGCTGGCGGCTGGAGATCGTCGACCTGCAGGAGACCGAACTGGGCGGCATCCGCGAGGTGATCGCGAAGATCGAGGGCGAGGGCGTGTTCGCGCGGCTGAAATACGAAAGCGGCGTGCACCGGGTGCAGCGGGTGCCGACCACGGAATCGGGCGGGCGCATCCACACCTCGGCGGCGACGGTGGCGGTGCTGCCGGTGGCCGAGGCGGTGGAGATCGACATCGCCGCGAACGACATCCGCATCGACACCTACCGGTCCTCGGGCGCGGGCGGCCAGCATGTGAACACGACGGATTCAGCGGTGCGCATCACCCACCTGCCGTCGGGGATCGTGGTGACAAGCTCGGAAAAGTCGCAGCACCGCAACCGCGAGATCGCGATGGATGTGCTGCGCGCGCGGCTCTACGACATGGAACGCCGCCGCGCCTCGGATGCGATGGCCGCCGACCGCAAGGCGCAGGTGGGCACCGGCGACCGGTCGGAACGCATCCGTACCTACAATTTCCCGCAGGGCCGGATGACCGACCACCGGATCAACCTGACGCTCTACCGGCTCGACCAGATCATGGCGGGCGATCTGGACGAGGTGATCGAGGCGCTGAGCGCCGACGCGCAGGCGCGGCTTATGGCCGAGATGGATGGCTGAGGCGCCCGCCGTGACGGTGGCGGCCTGGATGGCGCGCGCGCGCGGCGCCCTGGCCGCGGCGGTCGGACCGGATCTGGCCGCGCGCGAGCTGCGGCTGATCCTGGCTCACGCCACCGGCTGGACTGCGGCGCAGGTCAGCACGGCGGCGGGGGAGATCGTGCCGACGCCCGCGCTGGCACTGGCCGAAGCGATGCTGGCGCGGCGCCTGCGGCGCGAGCCCTTGGCGCAGATCCTGGGCACATGGGAGTTTTTCGGGCGCAGCTTTCGCGTCACGCGCGACACGCTGACGCCGCGCCCCGATACCGAGACGCTGGTGGAGCTTGCGCTGTCGGCGCCCTTCGCACGGCTGCTCGACCTCGGCACCGGAACCGGGGCCATCGCGGTGAGCCTGCTGGCCGAGTGCAGGGACGCGACCGGAATGGCCAGCGATGTCTCGCAAGCGGCGCTGGCGGTGGCGGCCACGAACGCCGACCGCCACGGGGTGGCCGCGCGCCTCGATCTGGTGCAGGCCGACTGGTGGGACGGGGTGACCGGGCGGTTCGATCTGATCGTGTCGAACCCGCCCTATGTGACCGAGGCCGACTATGCCGGGCTTGCCCCCGAAATCACCGACTGGGAACCGCGCGGCGCGCTGACGCCGGGCGGCGACGGTCTGGCGGCCTACCGCGCGATCGCGGGCGGGCTGGCGGCGCATCTGGCGCCGGGCGGGCGCTGCCTGGTCGAGATCGGGGCAGGGCAGGGTGCTGTGGTCGCGGCGCTGTTTCAGGCTGCGGGCCTTGACGCGGTGACGGTCCATTCCGATATCAATGACAGGCCGCGCGTGGTGTCCGGAGCGATGCGCCCGGGCCACGCCTGCGGCTGAATCGTCGCATCTGCCCGGTTTTCCCGGCGTTTCGGGAAGATTGGCACGGAATGGGCTTGTCACGCGAGCCCGCGCATGTTTACTCAGTGTCAGCGGGCGGGAACGTCGAAGGATCTTCCCCCGCGGTTCTGCCACATTTTCCGTACTGTTGGTCCGAAGGGCCGGTACGGGTGACGAGTGTCTCCGTGCCATGTGCCCGGGCGCTGCAACCCAGGACAACTGGAACCGAATTTATCACATGAGATCATCAAAAAACCGCTCGCGGTCCAAGGGGAACCGCAATCGCTCGGTCGGCAATATTGTCAATCGGGTCTTCGAGTCCTCCGGTCCGGAGGGCAAGGTCCGCGGCACGCCGCAACAGATCATCGACAAGTACAACCAGCTGACGCGCGATGCGCAGCTGTCGAATGATCGGGTTGCCGCCGAGAATTTCGCCCAGCATGCCGAACACTATCTTCGGATGCTGGCCGAGGCGCAGCGCGAACAGGATGCGCGCCAGCCCCAGCCCCAGCAACAGCAAGGTGGCGGCGGCCGTGACCGCGATGGCGACGACCGCGACGACGGCGGCAACGACCAGCAGGGCCGGCAGCAGTCCGATCAGGGCGGCCGCCAGCACGAGCCGGCAAACCGCCAGCACGATCACGGCAACCGCCAGCCCGATCAGCAGAACCGCCAGCAAGATCAGCCGGCCCGCCAGCAAGATCAGGGCGCCCGGCCGCAACCGCGCGAGGCGCGCGGCGAGTTCGACGCCGTCATCGACACCGGCGACGGATCGGAAAGCGGCCTGGTGGAAACCCCCGAGACGGCGCCGAAGCCCAAGCGCAGCCGCACCCGCAGGCCCCGCAAGGCCGAGGATGGCGGCCAGCAATCGGGCAATGGCGACGGTGCGGACAAGAGCGCGGGCGGCGACGATGCCGGCGGGTCCTCGGGCTCTCCGCAGGAAGCGGCGGAGTGAGCCTTAGAGCGCGTTGCGATCTTTCCGATTCAGGATTCCCATGAAGCTTGATTTCTGATTCCCTGTCTGCATGGCAGATATGGGGGTTTGAGATGGGCAAGCCACATCCTATGGCGCTTCGTG
>Ga0008835_100979_pt1 | contig 18112 bp, 19 predicted proteins | sample HotLakConsoUCCRE_FD_62215 | JGI IMG/M metagenome (GOLD analysis project Ga0008835, IMG submission 62215) | Hypersaline microbial mat communities from Hot Lake, Washington, USA - Hot Lake Consortium UCC-RE (Hybrid Assembly) ... | reverse complement strand
CAACCGTTCCATCTGCGCGTCGCTCAACCAGAAATGCCCGCTCATCATGCCCCCTCTGCTTGGGAGCTTGAATCACGCAGCCCGGGAAGCCTCAAGCGGATTTATGGGTCCTGACCCTAGCCACAATCGGCGCATCAGGCCATGTCAATTGCGTCGCCCACAAAACAGGAGGGCGCCGCAAGCGGCGCCCCCGATCCGTCGTCTGACGGCAAGCTCACTCCGCCGCGACGGGCGCCTTCGCCAGGTCCCGCAGCACATAATGCAGCACGCCGCCATGCTCGATGTATTCGATCTCGATCGCCGTATCGATCCGGCATTTCAGCGTGATGTCCTTCGTTGCCCCGTCGCCGTAGGTGATCGTCGCCGTCGTCTCCATCAGCGGCGTCACGGCATCCAGCCCGTGAATGTCCACCGTCTCGTCGCCCTTGATGCCCAGCGTCTTGCGGGTGTCGCCGCCGGTGAACTCGAAGGGGATGACGCCCATGCCGACGAGGTTGGAGCGGTGGATGCGCTCGAAGCTCTCCGCGATCACCGCCTTCACCCCCAGAAGCGCCGTGCCCTTGGCCGCCCAGTCGCGCGAGGACCCAGCGCCGTATTGCTCGCCGCCGAAGATCACCAAGGGCGTGCCCGCCTCCTGGTGCGCCATCGCCGCGTCGAAGATCGAGGTCTGCTGCCCGTCCGGCCCGAGCGTGTAGCCGCCCTCGACGCCGTCCAGCATCTCGTTGCGGATGCGGATGTTGGCGAAAGTGCCGCGCATCATCACCTCGTGGTTGCCACGCCGCGCCCCGTAGGAGTTGAACTCCCGCTGGGGCACCTGCCGTTCGGTCAGGTACTTGCCGGCCGGCGTCGTATCCTTGAACGAGCCTGCCGGGCTGATGTGGTCGGTGGTGATCATGTCGCCCAGGATCGCCAGCACCTTGGCGCCCTCGATGTTCGAGATGGTGCCGGGGTTTGCGCCCATGCCGCGGAAATAGGGCGGGTTCTGGATGTAGGTCGAGGTCGCGGGCCAGTCATAGGTTTCCTGCTTCGGCACCTCCACGCCCTGCCACTTCTCGTCGCCCTTGAACACGTCGGCGTATTTCGACTGGAACGCCTCGCGCGTCACGGTCCGCTCCACCAGCTCGGCGATCTCGGCCTGCGACGGCCAGATGTCCTTGAGGTAGACGTCGGTCCCGTCCTGGTCCTTGCCGAGCGAGGCCGTGGTGATGTCGACGTTCATGTCGCCGACCAGCGCGTAGGCCACCACCAGCGGCGGCGATGCGAGGTAGTTGGCGCGCACGTCGGGGCTGATCCGGCCCTCGAAGTTGCGGTTGCCCGACAACACGCTGACGCCGACCAGGTCGGCCTCGTTGATGGTCTTCGAGATCTCCGGCGCCAGCGGGCCGGAGTTGCCGATGCAGGTGGTGCAGCCGTAGCCGACGAGGTTGAACCCGATGGCGTCCAGATCGTCTTGCAGCTCCGCCGCCTCGAGATAGGCGGACACCACCTGCGAGCCGGGCGCGAGCGAGGTCTTCACCCAGGGCTTGCGCGTCAGCCCGCGCTCGCGCGCCTTGCGCGCCACAAGCCCCGCCCCGATCATCACATAGGGGTTCGAGGTGTTGGTGCACGACGTGATCGAGGCGATGACGATGGACCCGTCATGCAGCTGGTAGCCGCCCTTGCCGTCGTCCACATAGCCGCGCGCGTGGTGCCCTTCGTCGCCGGGGATGACGGCCGGTTCTGGCGCGCCGCCCTCGCCTTCCCAGCGCACTTCCTCCTTCGCGGTGGCATCCTTGCCCTCGCGCAAGCCCTTCACATAGGCGCCGAAGGCCGAGGCCGCGCGGTCCAGCGCGATGTAGTCCTGCGGCCGCTTCGGCCCCGAGATGGCGGGCACGATCGTGCCCATGTCGAGGCTCAGCGTGTCGGTGTAGACCGGCGCGTAGTCGGCGCCGCGCCAGAAGCCGTTTTCCTTGGCATAGGCCTCGACCAGCGCCAGCGTGTCCTCGTCGCGGCCGGTGTTGCGCAGGTAGCGCAGGGTTTCGGCGTCGATCGGGAAAAAGCCGCAGGTGGCGCCGTATTCCGGCGCCATGTTGGCGATGGTCGCGCGGTCGGCCAGCGGCAAGGTGTCGAGGCCGGCACCGTAGAATTCCACGAACTTGCCCACCACGCCCTTCTTGCGCAGCATCTCGACCACCTTCAGCACCAGGTCGGTGCCGGTGGTCCCCTCCATCATCTTGCCGGTCAGCTCGAAGCCCACCACCTCGGGGATCAGCATGGAAATCGGCTGCCCCAGCATCGCGGCCTCGGCCTCGATCCCGCCCACGCCCCAGCCCAGCACGGCGGCGCCGTTGACCATCGTGGTGTGGCTGTCGGTGCCCACCAGCGTGTCGGGGTAGGCCACCGTCTCGCCGGCCTGGTCCACGTCCGACCAGACGGTCTTGGACAGGTATTCAAGGTTCACCTGGTGGCAGATGCCGGTGCCCGGCGGCACGACGCGGAAATTGTTGAACGCGGTCTGGCCCCATTTCAGGAAGACGTAACGCTCCATGTTGCGCTCGTATTCGCGGTCGACGTTCATCTGGAACGCGCGCGGGTTGCCGAACTCGTCGATCATCACCGAATGGTCGATGACGAGGTCGACGGGGGCCAGCGGGTTGATCTTCTGCGGGTCGCCGCCCAGCGCCTTGATCCCGTCGCGCATCGCGGCCAGGTCGACCACCGCCGGAACGCCGGTGAAATCCTGCATCAGCACGCGCGCGGGCCGATAGGCGATCTCGCGCGGGTTCTGCCCGCCCTGTTCCGCCCAGGTGGAAAACGCCTTGATGTCGTCGACGCTGACGGTCTTGCCATCCTCGAAGCGGAGCATGTTCTCCAGCACCACCTTCAAGGCGGCGGGCAGGCGCGAGAAATCGCCCAGCCCCGCCTCCTCGGCGGCGGCGATGGAGTAATAGGCGTAGCTCCTGGTGCCAGCGGTAAGCGTGCGGCGCGTCTTGGCGGTGTCGTGGCCGACGGTAATGGGCATGTGGGCTTCCCTTCATCCGGACATGTGGGGGTTGTGATCTCGCATATCGCGATGCCACTGGCGCGCCTGCCGATCAAGCGCAAACAATGGGCTGCGACACTATTGTATGCGATTGCATACCGGAAATGCAAGCCACAGCCGCAGGCCCGGCCAAACGCAGGCCCAACGCTCGCCCAACGCACGCCCAACGCACGCCCAACGCAGGCCCGGTTGTCGACAATGCCCCCGGCTTTCCGCCGACAGTCACGGGTCGCAAACAGTGTCATGGTCTTGCGCCGGTCCGGTTGGTAGTGTCCCCCACAGACCCGGAAAACCGGGCGATTCGAGGCACACAAGATCGGAGCAGATCTGATGGAGCTTATCCACACCGTGACCCGGCAGTTGACCGGGGCGCTGGAGCATGTCGACACCGCGGCCCTGATGCCGGTTCTCGCCGTCATCGGCGTGGTCACCCTCGCCGTCTGGCTGCTGGCGCGCCGGAAGAAGAGCGACCGCGCCTGACGCAAGCGCCAGTCGGCACTATCCTCGCGGCGGTGCACCCAATGCGCAGCACATCCAACGAATGTCCGCAAAATTCGCGGTGACGGCCTGCCTGTCGCCGCAGTTTGGCGCGACGGGCAGCCGTCGCGCGCCGTGGCGCTGTCCTTGCGCCACCTTGCCGCCCAGCGCACAGGTCAATTCTTGACGAAGCGTTAAACCGCCTCTGCAAGCCCTTGATTCTGCTCAGACGCCCCCCTGTCCCACGCGTGGGACATTTCGGGACGCCCGATCCGACCTCACCTCACAACTGCGCCATCACCTCGTCCGAAATCTCGAAGTTTGCCGTCACGGTCTGCACGTCGTCGTCATCCTCCAGCGCGTCGATCAGCTTCATCAGCTTCTGCGCATCCTCGAGGCCCAGGTCGGTCGTCGTGGCGGGGCGCCAGACCAGCTTGGTCGACAGGCTTTCCCCCAGCGACGCCTCCAGCGCGGTCGACACCTCGTTGAGATCCGTGTCGGCGCACCAGACGATGTGCTCCTCCTCGCCGCTCTCCACGTCCTCGGCGCCGGCCTCGATCGCGGCCATCATCACCGTGTCGGCGTCGCCGACCGAGGCCGGGTAGCTCACCTGCCCCTTGCGCTCGAACATGAACGCGACCGATCCGGTCTCGCCCAGGTTGCCGCCATGCTTGCCGAAGGTCGAGCGCACGTTCGACGCGGTCCGGTTGCGGTTGTCGGTCATCGCCTCGACGATCACCGCCACGCCGTTGGGGCCGTAGCCCTCGTAACGGATTTCCTCGTAGGTCTCGGCGTCGCCGCCGATGGCCTTCTTGATGGCGCGGTCGATCACGTCCTTCGGCACCGAGCTGGACTTCGCCTCCTTCACCGCCATGCGCAGGCGCGGGTTCTTGTCGGGATCGGGGTCGCCCATCTTGGCGGCGACGGTGATCTCCTTGGCGAGCTTGGAAAACAGTTTCGAGCGCGCTGCATCCTGGCGCCCCTTGCGGTGCTGGATATTCGCCCATTTGGAATGGCCGGCCATGGGTTCCTCGACATGCTGGATGGTCCTGATCGGGCGCTCCATAGCGCAGGACACGCGACCTCGGCAATGCTCGGCGGCGGTCGTGCCTGCTTTCGCCTGCCCGCGCCCTGCCCTATCTAGCCTTGATGACCCCAGACCAGATCATCCTCTTCGCCCTGTTCGCCACCGTGTTCGGCTTTCTTCTGTGGGGGCGGTTCCGCTACGATCTTGTCGCCTTCGCGGCGTTGATGGCGGGCGTCGTCCTGGGCGTGGTGCCGACGGAACAGGCCTTTTCCGGCTTCGGCCATCCGGCCACGATCATCGTGGCGCTGGTGCTGGTGGTGTCGGCGGGGTTGGTGCGGTCGGGCGCGGTGCTGCTCATCACCCGCACGCTGGTGGACAGCACGCGCGGCCTCGGCGCCCATATCGCGATCATGGGCGGCATCGGCGGCGTGCTCTCGGCCTTCATGAACAATGTCGCGGCGCTGGCGCTGCTGATGCCGGTCGACATCGCCACCGCGCGCAAGGCCGGGCGCAGCCCCGGCCTGTCGCTGATGCCGCTGAGCTTTGCCACCATCCTCGGCGGGATGATCACGCTGATCGGCACGCCGCCCAACATCATCGTCGCCGCGATCCGGCAGGAAAGCCTGGGTACACCGTTCCGGATGTTCGACTTCGCCCCGGTCGGCGCCGTGGCCGCCACAGCCGGCATCGCCTTCGTCGCGCTGGTCGGCTGGCGCCTGATCCCGGCGCGCGACAGCGGCGTCGGCGACGCGCTGAAATCCATCGCGCCCTATATCGCCGAACTGGCCATCCCCGAGGATCACAAGCTGGTCGGCACGACGCTGCGCGACCTGCTGGACACCGCGGAGGAGGCCGGGGTTTCGATCATCGGGCTGAACCGCGACAAGCGCCGCCGCCTCGGCGTGCGGCGCGGGCTGACGCTGCGCGCCGGCGACATCCTGGTGCTGGAGGCCGAATCCGAAGCGCTCGACGAATTCCGGTCCAACCTCGGCCTCAGCCTTGTCGACAACGAGAACCCCGCCGCCGACCGCATCGGCGACACCGGCACGCTGGTCGAGGTCGCGATCCCCGTCGGCGCGCGCATCGCCGGACGCTCGGCCGAAACCCTTGGGCTCGGCTGGCGCAAATCCACCGTCGTCGTTGGCCTGTCGCGCCGCGGCAAGCGGATCACCCGGCCCCTCCGCCGGGAGATCGTGCGCCCCGGCGACACGCTGCTGCTGCTGACGCCCGAGGACATGGCCGAGGAGGTGGTGGACTGGGTCGGCGGCCTCGCGCTCGAGGGGCGACCGGCGCTGACGCAGGACACCAAGACCTGGGCCGCCATCGGACTGTTCGCCGCCGCCGTCGCGCTCGCCTCCTTCGGGGTGATCTACCTGCCCGTGGCGCTGGGGATCGTGGTGATCGGCTATGTGCTGATGCGGGTCGTGCCGCTGGCGGAGCTTTACACCCATGTCGAATGGCCCGTCGTCGTGCTGCTGGGGTCGATGATCCCGCTCGGCACCGCGCTGGAGGCGTCGGGCGGCACCGAGCTGATCGGCGGCGGCCTCGTCTCTCTCACCGCCGGCTGGCCCGCCTGGGCGATCCTGACCGTGCTGATGATCGTCACCATGACGCTGTCGGACGTTCTGAACAACACCGCCACGGCGATCGTGGCGGCGCCCATCGGCATCACCATGGCGCAGGCCCTGGATGTGTCGGCCGACCCGTTCCTGATGGCGGTCGCCGTCGCGGCCTCGGCGGCCTTTCTCACGCCCATCGGGCACAAGAACAACACCCTGGTCCTTGGCCCCGGCGGCTACGGCTTCGGCGATTACTGGCGCATGGGCCTGCCGCTGGAGATCATCGTGATCGCCGTCTCGATCCCCACCATCCTCATCGTCTGGCCGCTCTGAGCCCGCTTCCCCTCGCCCGGTCAATCGTTTACCGGTGCCGATCATGAACCTGCGCGTCACCGACCTTGCCTGCGCCCGCGGCCCGGCCCAGATCCTGGCCGGGGTGACATTCTCGGTGGCCGCCGGGCAGGCCCTGATACTGCGCGGGCCGAACGGGTCGGGCAAGACCACGCTCCTGCGCACGCTCGCGGGCCTGACCCCGCCGATCACGGGCCGGGTCGAGGCCGACCCCGATGCCATTGCCTATGCCTCGCACGCCGACGGGCTGAAGGCGCAGCTGACCGTGGCGGAAAACCTCGCCTTCTGGGCCGGCGTCTTCGGCATGCGCGACACCGCGCCGGCCATCGAGGCCTTTCACCTCGGCCCGCTCCTCGACCGCCGCGCGGGCGAGATGTCGGCGGGGCAGAAACGCCGCCTGTCGCTGGCGCGGCTGCTGGTCTCGGGGCGGCCGGTCTGGTGCCTGGACGAGCCGACCGTGTCGCTCGACGCCGAAAACGTGGCCCGCTTCGCCGCCGCCGTGACCGCGCATCTGGCCGACGGCGGCAGCGCGGTGATCGCCACCCACATCGACCTCGGCCTGCCCGAGGCCACGACCCTCGACATCACGCCCTTCGTCGCCAAGCAGATCCGCAGCGACGATCCCTTCGCGGAGCGGATGGGATGATCGGCCTGCTGAAACGCGACCTGACCCTGGCGATCCGGGCGGGCGGCGGCTTTGGCCTGTCGCTCGCGTTCTTCCTGATCTTCGCCACGCTGGTGCCGCTGGGGGTGGGGCCGCAGACCGCGATCCTGTCGGACATCGCGCCGGGCATCCTGTGGCTGGGCGCGCTGCTGGCCTGCCTGCTGTCGCTCGACCGCATCTTCCAGCTGGATTGGGAGGACGGAACGCTCGACCTGATCGCCACCTCGCCCGTGCCGCTGGAGGGGCTTTCGGCGATGAAGGCGCTCGCGCACTGGATCACCACGGGCCTGCCGCTGGTGCTGGTCTCGCCGGTGCTGGCGGTGCTGCTGAACCTGCCGCTGGAAGGCTTCCCCTGGCTTCTGGCCTCGCTCGCGCTCGGCACCCCGGCGCTGTCGGCCATCGGCACCTTCGGCGCGGCGCTGACCGTGGGGATCAAGCGCGGCGGGCTGCTGTTGTCGCTGCTGGTCTTGCCGCTTTATGTTCCGACGCTGATCTTCGGCGCGCTGTGCGTGGCGCGCGGCGCACAGGGGCAGGACGCACTCACACCGCTCCTGCTGGTGGGGGGCATCACGCTGGGAAGCCTGGCCGTTCTGCCTTTCGCGGCCGCCGCCGCGCTCCGCGTCAATCTGCGCTGATGCGACGCCCTGTTGCCCATTGTGAGCGCTACCGCGTCCGATTAAGTTTCGCCGCATGACCTCGATCTGGGAATACGCGAACCCGCGAAAGTTCATGGCGACCTCCGCCGCGCTCCTGCCGTGGACGGCGGGCCTGGCCGCGCTGTGCCTTGTGACCGGCCTTGTCTGGGGGTTCTTCTTCACCCCCGACGACTTCCGCCAGGGCTCCACCGTCAAGATCATCTACGTCCATGTGCCCTCGGCGATCATGGCGGTGAATGCCTGGATGATGATGCTCGTCGCCTCGCTGATCTGGGTGATCCGGCGCCATCACGTCAGCGCGCTGGCGGCCAAGGCCGCGGCGCCGGTGGGCATGGTGTTCACGCTCATCGCGCTGGCGACAGGCGCGCTCTGGGGCCAGCCGATGTGGGGCACCTGGTGGGAATGGGACCCGCGCCTGACCTCGTTCCTGATCCTGTTCCTGTTCTACCTCGGCTACATGGCGCTGTGGGAAGCGATCGAGAATCCGGACAGCGCCGCCGACCTGACCGCGGTCCTGTGCCTGGTCGGATCGGTCTTCGCCGTCATTTCCCGCTACGCGCTGGTGTTCTGGAACCAGGGCCTGCACCAGGGCGCGACCCTGTCGATGGACGCCGAGCAGAACATCGCCAACGTGTTCTGGTATCCGCTGGTGATCACGCTGGCGGGCTTCGCCCTCCTGTTCATCGCCCTCGTGCTCTACCGCACACGGACCGAGATCCGCGCCCGCCGCCTCAAGGCCCTGATCGCCCAGGAAAGGATGGCCTGATGCTGCCCGATCTCGGCACCTATGCCGTTCCCGTCCTGTCCTCCTACGCCGTGTCGCTGGGGCTGCTGATCGCCGTCGTCGTCGCCTCGATCTGGAAGGCGCGCCGCGTGCGCGCGCGGCTGGAACAGGTGGAAACCCGGCGGGGGCGCACGACATGAGGGTGAACTGGCTGATGCTGCTTCCCGTCGCCCTGACCATGGGCTTTTTCGGGATTGCCGGCTACCAGCTGATGAACAACCGCGAAGCCCTGCAGCATGGCGTCGACACCCAGGCCCTGCGCTCCGCCCAGCAGGGCCGGCCGGCACCGGACCTGGCGTTGGAGCCGCTGGGCGAGACCGCGCTCCTGACCCGCGCCGATCTGGAGGAGAACGGGCTGGTGGTGGTGAATTTCTTCGCCAGCTGGTGCCCGCCCTGCCGCGCCGAACATCCGACGCTGACGGCGCTGGCCGAGGCGGGAACGCCGCTCTACGGGGTGAACTACCGCGACCGCGTCGACCAGGCGCTGGGGTTCCTGGACGAGCTGGGCAACCCCTACGACCGCATCGGCCGCGACGAGCAGGCCCGCAACGGCGCCGACTGGGGCGTGGTGGCGATGCCCGAAACCTTCTTCATCGACGAGACCGGCACCGTGGTCCTGCATTTCCGCGGCCCGGTGACGGAACGGTCGCTGACCGCCCAGATCCGCCCCGCCCTGGCCGAGGCCGGCCACAGCCTGCCGGAGCTCGCGGGGGAAGAGGCGGTGGGGGGGTGATCGCCCCTACGCCCAGGGCGCGGCATCCTCGACAGTGATCTGGCCGAACACGTTTTCCCGATGCCAGCGCAGATTGGCCGGATGCGGCCAATCCCGCGGATCTTTCGGGTACAGCAACTTGCCGCCCGGCAGCAAAAGCCGATCCACCACCTCGCCCGGCACCTTGTTGCGGGACACGAGGATCGTCCGGTCATCCTCGGCCACCGACACCAGCCCACGGTCGAACATCCAGTGCAGCGTACCCGACAGCGCGAGGCCATTGCGCACCGCGTCGCTGCCCTGCCGCTCGACCGGCCGGATGTGGGCCGCCTGAACCTCGGGCCGCCCGCCGCCGTTCCTGAGCCGCAGGCCGGACATCGCGCAGCGGTCGTCATAGGCTGCCCGCACCTTGCGGCGAAACGCGACATCGCGAAACGGGCGGCGGGTCAGCCGCTCCAGCACGGGGCGGTCGAACGCGGCCTGATCTTCGGCAAGGCCGGGAGCGGACGGATCGTAGCGTGTCGCCTCGACCCGCTCCAGGTCGTCGGGCAGGCCCAGATTCACGATGCGCGCGAACTCCCCCTCGGGAAGGCGTCGGACAGCCAGTTGCTGGGCGCCGCCTTTCTTGGGGCGCCCGTCCGCCTCCCTCAGGGCCGCCTCGATCGGCTGCCCATCTTGCAGGCGCGCGACCTCGCGGTCGAAGGGCAGGAAGCTGCCCGGCTCGATCAGCGCCAGAAACCGGCCCTCGATGCGCGGCTTCGCGATCACCCGCGCGATCCGCGCCACCGCGAAATAGCCGCGCGGCCCGGCCTTCACCGGCTCGTAGTAGATCACCCAGTCGCCAATCGCCTCCTGCACGGGTTTCAGGTAGGATCTCGGGAAATCGTAGACGGCATCGGGCTCATCCTCGTAGATGGAGTCAGCCTTGTGCATGAGAACCAGTTTGACCATGCGCCCAGGAAACCGCGCGCCGCAAGGAGTGCAAGCCTTTTCCGGCGTGTAGAACGTCCCCTCAATAGATGTACCTGATCTGGTCCGCCCAGTAGCGCTCGATCCGTTTCAGCGAATGGTTCACCCGGTCGATCCCGTCGGTGCCCAGAACCCCGTGTTTCTCCAGCCCGTCGGCGTGGCGCGCGAACAGCCCCCCGACGACGCCGCGCACATGGCGCCCGCGGTCGGTCAGGCGCACCCGGACCGATCGGCGGTCGATCTCGCACCGCTGGTGGTGCATGTACCCCATCTCCACCAGTTTCTTGAGATTGTAGGACACGTTGGAGCCCTGGTAGTAGCCGCGGGTCTTCAGCTCCCCCGCCGTCACCTCGTGCTCGCCGATGTTGAACAGCAAGAGCGCCTGCACGGCGTTGATGTCGAGGATGCCCAGCCGTTCGAACTCGTCCTTGATCACGTCGAGCAGCAGGCGGTGCAACCGCTCCACCAGGGCCAGCGAGTCCAGATAGCCGGACAGGAACCCGGACCGGGTCGTCGCGAGGGGGGCGTGCATGCTCATCATCGGCTCCGCAGCAAGGGCTTCACCCCCTGACTGGCACGCCATTCGCAAACATCGGGTTAACCGCGCGCGGAAATCTCAGCGCCCGGCCATGAACTCCGCACGCAGCCGCGCAAGGAAGGGCTGCAGCGCCTTCGGCGCCTCGCCCTGCCCCGAAACCCATTGGTAGAGGTCGTGATCGGCCTCGGCCATCACCGTCTCGAAGGCGTCCAGCGTGGCGTCGTCCGCCGCGTCGAGGTGCCGCTCGGCCCAGCCGCCCAGGATCAGGTCCATCTCCTTGATCCCGCGATGCCCGGCCCGCATCCGCAGCCGCTTCACCCGTGTCTCGCGTGTCTCGTCCATGGTCCTCAAACCCGTGCCGACAGCGCCAGGCGCAGCCGTTTTTCCACGCGTCCCATCCGGTCGGCCATGCGCGCCTGATCCACCTTCATCGCGCGCAGCTCCGCGATGATGGCGGTCAGATCGTCGGACAGCGGCTCGGGCGTCTCCGGCCCGTCGAGCCCGTCGCCCTGCCCGGTCAGCAGCCACATGATCGACACGCCCAGCATCCCCGCCAGCATCTGCAGCTTGTTGGCGCGCGGCTCGGACTGGTCGTTTTCCCAGGCCCGCACCGTCTTGACCTTCACGCCCATGCGCCGCGCAAGCTCCGTCTGGCTCAGCCCGCTGGCCTCGCGCGCGCCGGTCATCCGGTCGCCGAAGGTGGCGGTGTCGCCATCGTACCAGCTTGGCCCCTGTTCCAGCTCTGTGATCATTCGCGTATCCCCTTCCCCGCTTGATCGCGGCTTTGGCACATCCTAATGCTGGAGCCACAGAAATGCCACCCGACACCCTGACCCAGGGGCCGGCCCAACCCGGAGCGACCCGAATGCCCTTCCTGTCCGACACGCTTGCGCGTGTGAAGCCCTCGCCGACCATCGCCGTCTCGAACCTTGCGGCCGAGCTGAAGGCGAAGGGGCAGGACGTGATCGGCCTCGGCGCGGGCGAGCCCGATTTCGATACGCCGCAGAACATCAAGGATGCCGCCGTCGCCGCCATCGCGGCGGGCAAGACCAAATACACCGCCGTCGACGGCATCCCCGAGCTGAAGCAGGCGATCTGCGCCAAGTTCAAGCGCGACAACGGCCTCGACTACACGCCCGCGCAGGTCAGCGTCGGCACCGGCGGCAAGCAGATCCTCTACAACGCGCTGATGGCGACGCTGAACCCCGGCGACGAGGTGGTGATCCCCGCCCCCTACTGGGTCAGCTACCCCGACATGGTGCTGCTGGCCGGCGGCACCCCGGTCATCGCCGAGGCGCAGGCGCAGACGGCCTACAAGCTGACCGCCGAACAGCTCGAGGCGGCGATCACGCCCAAGACCAAGTGGTTCATCTTCAACTCGCCTTCGAACCCGACCGGCGCGGGCTACACGGCCGAGGAGCTGAAGGCGCTGACCGACGTTCTGATGCGCCACCCCCATGTCTGGGTGATGACCGACGACATGTACGAACACCTCGTCTACGACGGCTTCGAGTTTGCCACCCCGGCGCAGGTGGAACCCGCGCTCTACGACCGCACGCTCACCTGCAACGGCGTGTCCAAGGCGCATGCCATGACCGGCTGGCGCATCGGCTACGCCGCCGGCCCGGTGGCGCTGATCAAGGCGATGGGCAAGATCCAGTCGCAATCGACATCGAACCCCTGCACCATCTCGCAATGGGCGGCGGTCGAGGCGCTGAACGGGCCGCAGGATTACATCGCGACCAACAACGCCACCTTCAAGCGCCGCCGCGACCTCGTGGTGGCGATGCTGAACGAGGCCCGCGGCGTCACCTGCCCGGTGCCCGAGGGGGCCTTCTACGTCTACCCCTCGATCGCGGGCTGCATCGGCAAGACGACCCCGGCGGGCACGAAGATCGACAATGACGAAACCTTCGCCACAGCGTTGCTGGAGGAAAAGGGCGTGGCCGTGGTCTTCGGCGGCGCCTTCGGCCTCTCGCCCTGCTTCCGCGTCAGCTACGCCACGGCGGACGAGGTGTTGAAGGACGCCTGCACCCGGATACAGGAGTTCTGCGCCGATCTCGCATGAGCGGCCGCGCCCGGCGCCCCGGCGTCGGGCGGGCACGCTCGGCCCGGTCGCCGCGCACCCCTTCCCCATGCCCATGGAAACCCCCCAGGCCGCCTTCTGGAACCGCGTCGCGCGGCGCTACGCGGCGATGCCGATGCGCAACCCCGAGGCGTGGGAGGAGACGCTGGCCCGCACCGCCGCGCAGCTCGCCCCCGATGCCCATGTGCTGGAGCTTGGCTGCGGCACCGGCTCCACCGCGCTCAGGCTCGCCCCGCATGTGGCGCGCTACGTCGCGACCGACGATGCCGCACAGATGATCGCCATTGCCACGGAACGCGGCGCGGGCATCGCTACCCTGCAGCCCCTCCAGGCCCGGCCCGGCGACGGCAGCCTGCCCGGTGGTCCCTTCGACGCGATCCTCGCCTTCAACCTCCTGCACCTGCTGCCCGACCTGCCCGCCGCGCTGGCCGAGTGCCATGCCAGGCTGAAGCCCGGCGGGCTCCTGATCACCAAGACCCCCTGCCTCGGCGGCCCCTGGCTTTCCCTCTGGCCGCTGGTCCGGGTGCTCGGCCTCTTCGGCAAGGCGCCGCCGCTGCGCTTCCTCTCGCCTGCCGCCCTCGAACGCCGGATCGCCGCCGCCGGCTTCCGCATCGCGGCACGCGCCGACCTTCCCAGACGCCCGCCCACCCGCTTCGTGATCGCCCGCCGGTCATGACCCGTCAAGGTTCACGCGCCCGCCCTTCTTCGTTTCGGAAATATCCCGGGGGAGGCGCCGCAGGCGCCGGGGGCAGAGCCCCCACCTTGCACCGTCGCCACAAAGCCCTAACCTGAGCTCCATGGTGCTCACCTTCACAGACGCCGGCATCTACTGCCCCGCGGCCGATGCCCATATCGACCCTTGGCGCCCCGTCGACCGGGCGCTCATCACCCATGGCCATTCCGACCACGCCCGCCCCGGCCATCGCCGCTACCTCGCGACCGAAGCCGCCGCCCCGGTGATCCGGCACCGGCTGGGCGACATCACGCTCCAGACCACGCGCTACGGCGCGCCGCACCGGATCGGCGATGCCACCGTGAGCTTTCACCCCGCCGGCCATGTGCCGGGTTCGGCGCAGATCCGGGTCGAGGTGGGCGGCGAGGTCTGGGTGGTCTCGGGCGACTACAAGACCACCGACGACGGCCTGTCGGAGCCGTTCGAGCCGGTGCGCTGCGACACGTTCATCTCCGAATGCACCTTCGGCCTGCCGATCTACAGCTGGCCCGACGAGGCGACCCTCGCCGCGCAGATCAACGGCTGGTGGGCCGAGACGCAGGCCAGGGGCCAGACCGCCGTTCTGGGCGTCTACGCATTGGGCAAGGCGCAGCGGGTGCTCGGGATGCTCGATCCGGGCCTCGGCCCGATCCTCACCCATGGCGCGGTGGAGGCGACGAACGTCGTGCTGCGCGCGCAGGGGATCGCCCTGCCGCCGACCACGCAGGTGACCCCGGATCTCGACCTCAAGCCGCTCGCGGGCGCCATGGTCCTTGCCCCGCCCTCGGCGCTCGGGTCTGCCTGGATGCGCAGGTTCGGCCCGGTCTCCACCGGCTTCGCGTCGGGCTGGATGCGGCTGCGCGGCGTGCGCAGGCGGCGCGCCGCCGATCGCGGCTTCGTGGTCTCGGATCATGCCGACTGGGACGGGCTCAATGCCGCCATCGCCGCCACCGGCGCGGGCCGCGTCTTTGTCACCCATGGCTATACCAGCCAGTTCGCGCAATGGCTGAGCACGCAGGGCTACGACGCCGGGATCGTGCAGACCGAGTTCGGCGGCGAGGATGCCGACGACCAGGACATGCCGGAAACAGGGGAGGCCGCGCCATGACCCGACTGACACGCGCCGACAGGATCTGGCGCGCGATGGCGCGCAACGTCGACCGGCGGATGCTGGGCCTCGTCGCGTCGCAGCGGGTGCTGCGCGTGCTGTTCGAGGTCGCGGCGCGCACCGGCTCGGCGATTCCGCCCGAGATCACGCCGATCACCGACCGCGATGGCGCGCTCTGGCTGCGGCCGCATGGCGTGGCGCGCGACGCGCCGGTCATGATGTACATCCACGGCGGCGGCTTCACCCTCGGCAGCCCGCGCACCCACGCGGCGCTGGTGGCGCATCTGGCCCGCGCCGCCGGGCTGCGCGCCGTGATCCCGCGCTACCGGCTGGCGCCCGAACACCCGTTTCCCGCCGCGCGCACCGATACCCTCGCCGCCTACATGCGCCTGGTCGACGCGGGCACCCCGCCCGTGGCGCTCGGCGGCGACAGCGCGGGCGGCTGCCTGGCGCTGCTGGTGGCGCAGCATGCGCGCGACACCGGCCTGCCGCTGCCGCGCGCGATGGCCCTGATCGCGCCGGTGGCCGATCTGTCGGGCGACATCGCGGAGCGGTTCGCGGCGGCCGAGGACGAGATCCTGATCCCGCCCGCCTGGGCCGAGCGCATCCGCCGCGCCTACCTGCCGGACCATGACCCGACCGACCCGATGATATCGCCGCTGAAGGGCGCGCTGACGGGCCTTCCGCCGACGATGATCCAGGCCGGCACCGGCGAGGCGCTGGCCGAAGATGCCCGTCGCGTCGTCGCGGCGATGGACGAGGCGACGCTCGATCTGTGGGACGGCATGGCCCATGTCTGGCACATCCACGCCGGGCGCGCGCCCGCCGCCGACCGGGCACTGGCGCAGCTGGGCGCGTTTCTCAGGGCACGGGTGTCCTGACGTCGGGGTGATCTGCCGGTGTCGGGCATCGTTGCGTTCTGAGCCATCGCGCCTACCTTTCCCGCCATGCACGCATTCGCCGCCCTGTTCACCGCGCTCGACCAGACCACGAAGACCGGCGTCAAGACCGCGGCGCTGGCCGAATATTTCCGCACCGCGCCCGAGGATGACCGGCTCTGGACGATCGCGCTGCTGTCGGGGCGCCGCCCGCGCCGCGCCATCACCACCACCAAACTGCGCGACTGGGCGGCCGAGCGGGCGGGCATCCCGCTGTGGCTGTTCGAGGCCTGCTATCCGGTGGTGGGCGACCTGTCGGAAACCATCGCGCTGGTCCTGCCCGAGCCGGAGACGCGGATCGAGAAGTCGCTCAGCGCCTGGATCGCCGATCTGCGCGCGCTCGACCGCGCCGACGAGGATACGCGCAAGGCCTTCATCCTGATGGCCTGGAACGGATTGCCACCCGTGGAGCGCTTCGTGTTCAACAAGCTGCTGACCGGCGGCTGGCGCATGGGCGTGAGCCAGAAGCTGATGACCCGCGCCCTGGCGCAGGCCACCGGCATCGACGAGGCCGAACTGACCCACCGCCTGATGGGCGACTGGACGCCCGACCGCACCAGCTATCACGCGCTGGTCGAGGCGCCCGATCCGGGCGCCGACCTGTCGCGCCCCTACCCGTTCGCGCTCGCCTACCAGATCGAGGACGCGCCCGAGACGCTCGGCCCGGTCACCGACTGGCTGGCCGAACGCAAGTGGGATGGCATCCGCGGCCAGCTGATCGTGCGCGGTGGCGCCCATTACCTGTGGTCGCGCGGCGAAGACCTGATGACCGACCGCTTTCCCGAACTGGCGCAGCTGGTCGATTTCCTGCCCGAAGGCACCGTCATCGACGGCGAGGTGCTGGCCTGGGACCGTGGCGGGAACCGCCCGCTGGGCTTTTCAAAGCTGCAATCGCGGATCGGGCGCAAGACCGTGCCGAAGAAGCTGCTGGCCGAGGCGCCGGTGATCGTCATGGCCTACGACCTGCTGGAATGGGGCGGCGCCGACCTCCGCAACGCGCCGCTGGCACAACGTCGCGCGGCGTTGGCCGGTGCGATTGCCGATCTGCCCACCGCCGTGCCGCTGCGCCTGTCGCCGCCGGTTGTGTCGGAGGACTGGGCCGGACTGGCGGAAGCCCGCGCCGCGTCGCGCGACCTCGGCGCCGAGGGGCTGATGCTCAAGCGCCTCGATGCGCCCTACCGCCCGGGTCGGCGCAAGGGCGACTGGTGGAAATGGAAGCTCGACCCGCTGACCATCGACGCGGTGATGATCTACGCCCAGGCCGGATCGGGGCGGCGCGCGACGCTCTACACCGATTTCACCTTTGCCGTGCGTGACGGGGATGCGCTGGTGCCCTTCACCAAGGCCTATTCCGGCCTGACCGACGCGGAGTTCCGCCAGATCACCGCCTGGGTGCGCAAGAACACCACCGACCGCTTCGGCCCGGTGCGCGCGGTAAAGCCCGAGCATGTGTTCGAGATCGCCTTCGAGGGCATCCAGGCCTCGCCGCGCCACAAGTCGGGCGTGGCGCTCCGCTTTCCCCGCATGGCGCGCTGGCGCCGCGACAAGCCGGTGTCCGAGGCCAACACGCTCGACGACCTCAAGGCGATGCTGGCGCTCTACGGCTAGGCACGATCCCGCCCGACTGCCCGAAATTCGTGCACAGGCGACCGGAGCCGCGCGGCGCGCCGTGTGTTACACTGTGCACCCCACCAGAAGGCCCCGGCCACAAACGGGGGGCCGCAACCGAACCGGAGGATCGAGATGGAGCACAAGGATCTCGTGCAATACGCCCGCAGCCTCTACACTGCGCATGGCGACAAGGCCGAGGCGGACGCCGCCCAGAAGGCCGCCGCCGCACGCGACGCGGGCGATACCGACGACGCCGAGAAATGGACCAAGATCCGTGGCCATATCAGGGAGTTGCGCGGGGCGCATCAAAGCTGATCGTCGGCACGTTCCGGCTCAGGCGACCTCGGCCACCGACACCGCCTGGCGGCCCTTTGCCCAGGCGCGCGCGGCCGCACCGAAGGCTTCGAACAGCGGGCGGCTGACCGGGTCCTGGGCGGCGCGGTATTCCGGGTGCCACTGTACCGACAGGGTGAAGCCCGGCGCACCGTCGATGTAGATCGCCTCGGGCGTGCCGTCGGGCGCGCGCCCGTCGATCACCACGCCCCGGCCCGGCTCCTTGATGCCCTGCCCGTGCAGCGTGTTGGTCATCACCTCGGCCGCCCCCAGCACGCGGTGGAACGGCCCGCCGTCGGTCAGGGTCACGACATGGCGGAGCGCGAATTTCTCCTCGATGGTGCCGTCGGGGGGCATGCGGTGGTTCATCCGCCCCGGCAGGTCGCGGATTTCCGGGTGGAGCGTGCCGCCCATCGCCACGTTCACCTCCTGAAAGCCGCGGCAGACGCCGAGAAACGGCTGGCCGCGTGCCACGCAGGCCCGGATCAGCGGCAGCGCGACGGCGTCGCGGGCGCGGTCGAAGGCGCCATGCGCCTCTGTCGGCGGCTCGCCGTATTCCTCGGGG
>Ga0008835_100966_pt1 | contig 18410 bp, 16 predicted proteins | sample HotLakConsoUCCRE_FD_62215 | JGI IMG/M metagenome (GOLD analysis project Ga0008835, IMG submission 62215) | Hypersaline microbial mat communities from Hot Lake, Washington, USA - Hot Lake Consortium UCC-RE (Hybrid Assembly) ... | reverse complement strand
GAGGTCGACCCGGTGCGCACCATCGACCAGTTGCGCATCACGTAATCCTGGATCGACGCCTTGATCCACCAGACGGCATAGGTGGAAAAGCGCACGCCGCGATCCGGGTCGAACTTGTCGGCGGCCTTCATCAGGCCCAGCCCGGCTTCCTGGATCAGGTCGTTCATCGGCGCACCGTAGCGCTTGAACTTGGCCGCCATCGAGATCGCCAGCCGCATGTAGGCGGTGATGAGACGGTGGAGCGCTTCCTCGTCACGCTCGTCGCGCCACGCGTAGGCAAGCCTCAACTCCGTCTCGGCATCCAGCAGTTCCGCCCGCATCGCCCGGCGGCTGAGGCTTTGGTCTCCACCCATATCAAGCGCCATGTCGCATCCCCCGATTTGGTCGTTCCGAAACCCTAGGCAAACGTCGTGTCATATCGTTTACGCAGCGAAAGCGCAGTCGGTTCACTCAAGGGGACACAAAATTCCGGCCGGTCGCATCTTTCTTGAGAATTGTTCCCATCACGTTTTCGCGATTGACGGAACGTGCATGAGCATGCGTCATCCAGGCCATGACGTATACACTCCTTGTCGGTGACAGATCCTACTCCAGCTGGTCGCTGCGCGGCTGGCTGCCCTTCGACGTCTGGGCCATCCCGGTGACGGTCGAGACGACGATCCTCTACCGCGACGCCTTCACACGCGATCTGGAGGCGTTCGCGCCCGGCTTGCGCACCGTCCCGGCGGTGAAGACGCCCGCAGGCGGGCTGCTGACCGACAGCCTCGCCATCGCCTGGCATCTGGCGGAGGCGTTCGCAGACCGCAAGCTGCTGCCCGACGACCCGGCCGACCGGGCCATGGCGCAAAGCCTCATCGCCACGATGCACGCAGGCTTCACCGCGCTCCGCAGCGCCTGCCCGATGAACCTGCGCACCGCGTGGGCGGGGTTCGACCCGCCCGACGCCGTCCGCGCCGATCTCGCCCGGCTCGAGGCGCTGTGGGCGGCTGCCCTTGAAAAGTCGGGCGGCCCGTTCCTGTTCGGCGCCTACACGCTGGCCGATGCATTCTACGCGCCCGTTGCGATGCGCATCGCGGGCTACGGCCTGCCGGTGTCGCCCGAGGCGCAGGCCTATGTCGCAGCCCACCTCGCCCATCCGTCGCTGCGCCGCTGGCGCGCGATGGGCATGGCCCACGGGCCCGAACAGGCCCCCTACGAGATGGGCCTGCCCCGCCTGCGCTTCCCGCTGCCCGAACAGATCCCGGCCCGCGCGGTGGAAGCCGGCCCCGCCGTCAACGACACCTGTCCCTATTCCGGCCGGCCAGTGACGGATTTCGCCGAAATCGGCGGGCGCATCTGGGGCTCTTGCAACCCGTTCTGTCGCGACAAGACCGTGGCGGACCCTGCCGCCTGGCCCGAGTTCATCAACATTTACGATTCGTAAACGCTTGCGGCGTAGCGGTTAACCATGCTTGACGCCGCGCGCCCGGAAAACCTGTCCCGCATCCACACCGTCGCCTTCGAAGGGCTCGAGGCCCGGCGGGTGGAGGTGCAATGCGCCGTCACGCCCGGCATCCCCGCATTTTCGGTGGTGGGCCTGCCGGACAAGGCGGTGTCGGAGGCGCGCGAACGGGTGCGCACCGCGCTTTCGGCGATGGCCATCGCGCTGCCGTCGAAGCGGATCACGGTGAACCTGTCCCCCGCCGACCTGCCCAAGGAAGGCTCGCATTTCGACCTGCCCATCGCACTGGCGCTGCTGGCCGCGCTCGACATCATCCCGCGCGACCGGGTGGAGACGGCGATGGCGCTGGGGGAACTGTCCCTCGACGGGACGCTTGTCTCGGTCATCGGCGCGCTGCCCACGGCACTGGCGGCGGGCGAGGACGGGCGCGTGCTCTACTGCCCCGCGGGCTGCGGGGCCGAGGCCGCCTGGGTCGGGGCGACGCCCGTGTTTGCCGCCCGCACGCTCGCGGATCTGATCGCGCACCTGACCGACCGCGCGCCGCTCGACCCGGCCCGCCCCGGCGAGGTGGTGGAGGCGACGCATCTGAAATGCCTGTCGGAGGTGCGCGGCCAGGAACGCGCCAAGCGCGCACTGGAAATCGCGGCGGCGGGGCGGCATCACCTGCTGATGGTCGGCTCGCCCGGCTCGGGCAAGTCGATGCTGGCGGCCCGCGTGCCGGGGCTCCTGCCGCCGCTGTCGGCCGCCGAGGCGCTGGAAACCTCGATGATCCACTCGCTGGCCGGGCTGTTGAACGAAGGCGGCATCTCGCGCACGCGGCCCTACCGCGCGCCGCACCACACCGCCTCCATGGCCGCCATCGTCGGCGGCGGACGCGGCGCCAAGCCGGGCGAGATCAGCCTCGCGCACAACGGCGTCTTGTTCCTCGACGAGTTTCCCGAATACCCGCGCGCGGTGCTGGAAACCCTGCGCCAGCCGATCGAGACCGGCGATGTGGTCGTCGCCCGCGCCAATGCGCATGTCACCTACCCCTGCCGCTTCCTGCTGATCGCCGCCGCCAATCCCTGCCGCTGCGGGCATCTCTACGACGCCGCGCAGGCCTGCGGGCGCGCGCCGCTGTGCGGCGACGATTACATGGGCCGCATCTCGGGGCCGCTGATGGACCGGTTCGACCTGCGGCTCGAGGTGCCGCCGGTGGCCTATGCCGACCTCGACCTGCCCGCCAATGGCGAGAAAAGCGCCGACATCGCGACCCGCGTCGCCGCCGCCCGCAAGGTGCAGCTGCGCCGGTTCGAGGCGCTCGGCGCACCCGCCCGCGTCAACGCCGATGCCGAGGGCGCGCTGCTCGACGAGATCGCGACGCCCGACGCGGCGGGCAAGGCGTTCCTGCTGAAGGCCGCCGACCGCTTCAAGCTGACCGCGCGGGGCTATCACCGCATCCTGCGGCTGGCCCGCACCATCGCCGACCTCGAGGGCGACGCCGACGTCGGGCAAGGCCACATCGCCGAGGCCCTGGGCTACCGGCTGATCGGGTCGAAGACCGCCTAGAGTTTCGCCTCGATCGCGTCCCAGATCCGGCCCGCGACGTTGATGCCGTCGAAGCGTTCCAGCTCCTGGATGCCGGTGGGCGAGGTCACGTTGATCTCGGTCAGCCAGCCGCCGATCACGTCGATGCCGACAAAGACCTGCCCCATCTCGCGCAGGCGCGGGCCGATGGCAACGCAGATCTCGTGCTCGCGCGCGGTCATGCCGATCTTTTCGGCGCGGCCGCCCACATGCAGGTTCGACCGGGTCTCGCCCTCGGCCGGAACGCGGTTGATGGCACCCACCGGCTCGCCGTCGACGAGGATGATGCGCTTGTCGCCCGCCGCCACGTCGGGCAGGAACTTCTGCGCGATCAGCGGCTCGTTGTTGATGCCGGTGAACATCTCGTGCAGCGAGTTGAGGTTGCGATCGCTCTCGGGCAGGCGGAACACGCCCGCGCCGCCGTTGCCGTAGAGCGGTTTCAGGATGATGTCGCCGTGCCGCGCCTTGAACTCCCGCAGCACGGCAAGATCGCGCGCGATGGTCGTGGGCGGCGTGAGGTCGGGGAAGTCGAGGACCAGCAGCTTTTCCGGTGAGTTGCGCACCCAGAACGGGTCGTTCACCACCAGCGTGATCCCCTTCAGCCGGTCGAGCAGATGCGTCGTGGTGATGTAGCCCATGTCGAAGGGCGGGTCCTGCCGCAGCCAGACCACGTCGACATCCGCCAGATCCAGATCGACCGGCGTGCCGAGCTGCGCATGATCGCCCTTGACCCGCTGCACGCGGACCGGTTGCGCGACGGCCATGATCCGCCCCTCGCGGTAGCTGAGCTGGTCCGGCGCGTAGGTCCAGATCTCGTGGCCGCGCGCCTGCGCCTCTTCGGCCAGGCGGAACGTGCTGTCCGCGTCGATGTTCACCGACCCGATCGGGTCCATCTGAAAGGCGATCTTCATGGCGACAGCTCCCGGCACCTGCTTTGCGCCCTGTTTGGCGCGCGGCGGGCCCGGGTGCAAGGCTGCCCGCTCAGGCCGCGTGCAGCGCGTTGGGGATCACGTCGATGCGGCCCGCGCGGTCGACCAGCGCCACGTCGAAGCGCATCGGCGTGAGCGACCCCTTGGCGAAGAACCCCAGCGCGGCCTCCGCGCTCGCCAGCAGGCGGGCGATCTGGCGGCGCGACAGGTGGGATGCGGCTTCGGCGAAACTTCGCGAGGTCTTCACCTCGACGAAGATCACCTCGCCGGCGTTTTCCAGCACCAGGTCGATCTCGCCGCCGGGGCCGCGCCAGCGGCGGCACAACAGCCTGCAGCCCTGCGCCGAATAGGCGTTCAGCACCGAGTCCTCGGCAGCCTTGCCCGACAGGTAGGATGTCAGCCCGCTCATTCGCCCGCTCATTCCTCCGGTCCGTTCTTCATCGCCAGCGCCCGCTGATAGACATCGCGCCGCGGCAGTCCCATCGCTTCGGCCACTTCGGCCGCGGCGTCCTTCACACGCAGGCGGCCCAGCGCTTCGGCCAGCGCCGCATCCACATCGACCGCCTCGGGCGCGACCGCGACCGGTCGTCCGACCACCAGCACGATCTCCCCCTTCACCGCCGCGTCGCCGATGCCGTCGCGCAGCTCCGCCAGCGTCCCGCGCCGCACCTCCTCGAATCGCTTGGTCAGTTCCCGGCACAATGCCGCCGGTCGCATCTCGCTCCAGTGCTCGCACAATTCCCCTAACAGACGATGAACGCGCTTTGGGCTTTCATAAAGGATCAGCGTCGCGGGGATGGACCCGATCTCGTCGATCCAGCGCGCCCGCGCCCCGGCCGGCGGCGGCGCGAACCCGGCGAAGAGGAACCGGTCCGACGGCAGGCCCGACACGCTCAATGCCATGATCGCGGCTGTCGGCCCGGGTGCCGCGCTGACCGGGTGCCCCGCCTCGATCGCCGCGCGCGCCAGCTGGTAGCCGGGATCGGCCACCACCGGCGTGCCCGCCTCGGAGCAGTAGGCGACGCTGCGTCCCTCGGCCAGCGCCCGCAGGATGCGCGGCCGCGCCTCGGCGCCATTGTGGTCGTGATAGGCGATCAGCGGCCGGTCGCCCGGCTTCAGCCCGTGGATCTCCATCAGATGGCGCAGGGTTCGGGTGTCCTCGGCCACCAGCACCTCGGCGCTCAGCAAGATGTCGAGCGCGCGCAGCGTGATGTCGCGCGCGGCCCCGATCGGGGTGGCGACAAACCACAGGCCCGGCGCCAGCGGCACCGCGCGCGCCACCCCGGCCCTGCTGTCGGAAACATGATCCATCGGTGACTTCCTGCCTGCGCCGCGGTGCGTTGACCGGGCATCGTTTACTTGCCTTGCCGGACGCTCTAGCCTAGGCCCGCAGCAACCGGCACCGCCCCACGGAGGTCTGACACACATGTTTTCCGCTTTGCGTCTCCTGCGCAACCCCATGCGCTTCCTGAGCCTTCTGGGTGTCACCGCGGCCCTTGCCGCATGTCAGGTCGCCGCGCCGGGCGGCGGCGCCGGGCCAAGGGTCGGCGGTGAGTCGGTGCAGGTGGCGATGCTCCTGCCGATCAGCTCCACGCAGGGCGGCGACGCCACGATCTCCCGCAGCCTCGAGAACGCGGCGCGCATGGCGGCCTCGGAGCTGAGCGGGGTGACGGTCGAGATCACCGTCTACGACACCGCCGGCGAGTCGGCACAGGCCGCCTCGGTCGCGCAGGAGGCCGTGCAGGCCGGCGCGGATGTCATCGTCGGGCCGCTGCGCTCCGACGTGGCCGCCGCGGTCGGGGTGGCGGTGGCGAATTCCGACGTCAACGTGCTGAGCTTCTCCAACAACACCGGGATCGCCGGCGGCAACGTCTTCGTGCTCGGCCACACGTTCGAGAACACCGCCGCGCGCATGGTCAGCTACGGCGCCGCGCAGGGGCGCACGCGGATCGTTGTCGCCCATGCCCAGAACCTGGCGGGCGAGGTGGCCCGCGATGCGGTGCTGCGCGCGGCGCAAGGCTCCAGCGCGAGTGTCGTGGGCACGATCCCCTACGAGTTTTCCCAGACCGGCGTGATCGACGTGGTGCCGCAGATCGTATCCTCGGTGCGCGACAACGATGCCAACGCGCTGATGCTGACCTCGGACAGTTCGGGCGCGCTGCCCTTTTTCGCGCAGCTGCTGCCGGAAAACGGGCTCGACGTCGAAGAGGTGCGGATGATGGGCCTGACCCGGTGGGACACGCCGCCACAGACGCTGGAGCTTTCGGGGCTGCAGGGTGGCTGGTTCGCCGTTCCCGATCCGCAGGCGACCGAAGATTTCAATGCCCGCTATGAGGCGGCCTATGGCAGCCCGCCCCACATCCTGGGCGCGCTCGGCTATGACGCGATCCGCGCCGTGGGCGAGACCGCGGCGGCCTCGGGCCGGCTCGGTGCGGCGGATCTGACGGCAAGCTCTGGTTTCCAGGGTGCAAACGGGGTATTCCGGCTGTTGGCCGATGGCACCAACGAACGCGCGATGGCCATTGCCCAAGTGACCGACAACCAGGTGCAAATGATTGACCCCGCCCCAAGACGCCTTGGCGGTCTCGGTTTCTGACCGGAACCCGACGCTTCCCCCGACCCCCTCCGAACCGGGCGAGTTGATCGCACCGGCAGAGGAGATTCTGGACGAGGCCGCGCTGCGCGACCGGCTCGACGCCGCCGTGGACGGCCTGACCGATGCCGGCGCCATCCGCGCCGCCGCGGTGCGGGTCTTGCAAGAGGCGCAGGCGCAGGGGCGAACCACGATCGAGACCGCGGTCTCGGCCCTGCCCCTCACCGCCCGGCGGATCACGCGGGCCTATACCCATCTGACCGACGGACTGGTGCGCGGCGTCCTGCATGTGGCGCAGACCCATCTGCACGAGAACCTCATGCCCAGCGAAACCGAACGGGTGGCGGTGATGGCGGTCGGCGGCTACGGCCGTGGCGAGATGGCGCCCTATTCGGATGTCGACCTGCTGTTCGTCACGCCGTGGAAGATCACGCCGCACATCGAAAGCGTCATCGAATCCGCGCTCTACATGCTGTGGGACCTGCACATGAAGGTCGGCCACGCCAGCCGCACGGTCAAGGAATGCCTGCGGCTGGGAAAGCAGGACATCACGATCCGCACCAGCCTGCTGGAACAGCGCTACCTGTGCGGCACCGAGGCCATCGCCGACGAGCTGCGCGCGACCCTGCGCGACCAGCTGTTTCGCGGCACCGTGGGCGAGTTCATCGAGGCGAAGCTGCTGGAACGGTCCAACCGCCACAAGAAGCAGGGCGGCCAGCGCTACATCCTCGAGCCGAACGTGAAGGAGGGCAAGGGCGGCCTGCGCGACCTGCAGACGCTCTACTGGATCGCGAAATACGAGCATGGGGTGCGCAAGGCGGGCGAGCTGGTCGGCCTCGGCGTCTTCACGCCCGGCGAGTTCGCCGCCTTCGATGCGGCCGAGCGGTTCTTGTGGGCGGTGCGCTGCCATCTGCACCTGATCGCGGACCGCGCGCAGGACCAGCTGACCTTCGACAACCAGGTGCAGGTGGCCGAGCGCCTGGGCTACCGCGATCACTCCGGGCGCCGCGCGGTCGAACATTTCATGCAGGATTATTTCCGCCACGCCACCCGCGTGGGCGAGCTGACCCGCATCTTCCTGACCGAGCTGGAGGCGCGCCACGTCAAGCAGGAGCCCGCGATCCTCGGCTTCCTGCGCGGGCGCAGCCGCCGCAAGAAACTCCGCTCCGGCTATGTGCTGAAGCAGAACCGCCTCGCCATCGCCGATGACGCCGCGTTCTTCGCCGACAAGCTCAACATCTTGCGGATCTTCGAGGAGGCATTGCGCACCGGCTACCTGATCCACCCCGACGCGATGCGCGCGCTCTCGGCGCATCTGGGCCTGATCGACGACGAGATGCGCCGCGACCCCGAGGCCTGCGGCATCTTCCTCGACCTGATGCTGAAACAGGGCAACCCGGAACGCGCCCTTCGCCGGATGAACGAGCTTGGCGTCCTGGGTGCCTTCCTGCCCGAATTCGCGCCGATCGTCGCGATGATGCAGTTCAACATGTACCACAGCTACACGGTGGACGAGCACACGATCCAGGTGATCTCGACGCTGGCGCAGATCGAGCGCGAGGAGCTGATCGAGGAGCTTCCGGTCGCCTCGCGCATCCTCAAGAACGGCGTGAACCGAAAAGTTCTGTATGTCGCGTGCCTGCTGCACGACATCGGCAAGGGCCGGAAAGAGGATCATTCCGTGGTCGGCGCCCGCATCGCGCGCACCGTCTGCCCGCGGCTGGGGCTGAAGCCGGCGGACTGCGAGACGGTGGAATGGCTGGTGCGCTATCACCTGCTGATGTCGGACATGGCCCAGAAGCGTGACATCGCCGACCCGCGCACGGTGCGCGACTTCGCCAAGGCGGTGAAGACGCGCGAACGGCTCGAGCTTTTGACCGTGCTCACCGCCTGCGACATCCGCGGCGTCGGCCCGAACGTGTGGAACAACTGGAAGGCGACGCTGTTTCGCGGCCTCTACCGGGCGACGGCGACCGCACTCGATACCGGGCTCGAGGACCTCAACCGCGACAAGCTGGAGGGCGAGGCCAAGCGCGCGCTGCGCGACGCGCTGGCGGGCTGGCCCAAACCGGACCTCAGGATCGAGATGGATCGCCACTACGGCCCCTACTGGCAGGGTCTCGACCTCGCCACGCAGGTCGCCTTTGCCGGCATGCTGCGCGGCATCGGCACCGACGAGATCCGCATCGACACGCAAGAGGACCGCGACCGTGACGCGACCCGCGTGTGCTTCGCGCTGAACGATCACCCGGGCATCTTCTCGCGGCTGGCGGGCGCGCTGTCACTGGTCGGCGCCAACGTGGTCGACGCGCGCACCTATACCTCCAAGGACGGGTTCGGCACCGCCGTGTTCTGGGTGCAGGATGCCGATGGAAATCCCTACGAGGTCCGCCGTCTGCCGCGCCTGCGCGACATGATCGACAAGACGCTGAAGGGCGAGGTCGTGGCCTCCCGCGCCCTGGAAGGCCGCGAGAAGATCAAGAAGCGCGAGCGCCCCTTCGCGGTGCCGACCAACATCACCTTCGACAACGAGGGCTCCGAGATCTACACGATCATCGAGGTCGACACCCGCGACCGCCCCGGCCTGCTCTACGATCTGACCAAGACGCTGGCGGCCTCCAACATCTACATCTCCTCCGCCGTCATCGCGACCTACGGCGCGCAGGTGGTCGATACGTTCTACGTCAAGGACATGTTCGGCCTGAAACTCTACACCCGCTCCAAGCAGGTCACGCTGGAACGCAAGCTGCGCGACGCCATCGCGCGGGTCGCCGAACGGGCGGGCGCCTGACGTGGCCGCTCTTGCCCGGCCGATCCGGCTGATTTCGGGCTTCATCACCGTCGGCGTCTGGACCCTGGGCAGCCGCATCCTGGGCTTCGTGCGCGACATCTTGATCGCCGCCTACATGGGCACCGGCCCGGTGTCGGAGGCGTTCTTCGTCGCCTTCTCGCTGCCAAACCTGTTCCGCCGCTTCTTTGCCGAGGGCGCGTTCAACACGGCCTTCGTGCCGATGTTCTCCAAGAAGTTCGAGGCCGGCGAGAACCCGCTGGGCTTCGCGCGCGACGCCTTCGCCGGGCTGGCGACGGTTCTGATCGCGCTGACGCTTCTGGCGCAACTGGCGATGCCGTGGTTCGTGCTGGCGATGGCGGGCGGCTTCGCGGGCGATGTGCGCTTCGAGTTGGCGGTCGGCTTCGGCCGCGTGGCCTTCGTCTACATCCTGTTCATTTCGCTTGCCGCCCTCCTGTCCGGGATGCTGAACGCCATGGGCCGGTTCGCGGTCGCCGCCGCGGCCCCGATCTTGCTGAACCTGATCCTGATCGCCGCGCTCGTGCTGGCCGAAAGCGGCCTGATCGCGGGCGCCACCCTCGACGTCGCGACGGCGGGGCCCGGCGACGATCTGACCGGGTTGCATCACGGCACGCTGCTGGTCTGGGGCATCGCGGTGGCAGGCGTGGCGCAGATGGCGCTGGTCTGGGTCGCGGTCCGGCGCGCCGGGTTCCCGATGATCCCGCGCCTGCCGCGTCTCACGCCCGAGATGAAGCAGCTGGCGGTCATCATGCTTCCGGCGATGCTGGCGGGGGGCGTGGTGCAGATCAACCTGCTGGTGGGCCGCCAGGTGGCGAGCTTCTTCGACGGCGCGATCGTGTGGCTGAGCCTCGCCGACCGGCTCTACCAGCTTCCGCTCGGCGTGGTCGGCATCGCCATCGGCGTCGTGCTGCTGCCCGATCTGTCGCGCCGGTTGCAGGCCGCGGATGCAGTGGGCGGCCGCTATGCCCTCAGCCGCGCGGGCGAGATCTGTCTGGCGCTGACCGTGCCTGCCGCGGTGGCGCTGTGCGTGATCCCGACACCGCTGGTGTCGGTGCTGTTCGAGCGCGGGGCCTTCACCGCCGACGACACCGTCCAGACCGCGCTGGCGCTGGCGGCCTACGGCCTCGGGCTGCCCGCCTTCGTGCTGCAAAAGGTGCTGCAACCTCTCTATTTCGCGCGCGAGGATACGCGCAGCCCGTTCCGCTACGCGCTGGTCGCCATGGTGGTGAACGCCGTCGTCGCCGTCGGCCTGTCGTTCTTCATCGGCTTCATCGGCGCGGCCATCGCCACCAGCCTCGCCGGCTGGACAATGGTCTGGCAGCTGCTGCGCGGCAAGCGCAGCATGGGCGAGGTGGCGACCTTCGACGACCGTTACCGCCAGCGGATCGGGCGGATCGTGCTGGCGGCGCTGGGGATGGGCGTGGTCCTGGTGGTGGCGTCCACGCTCATGGCCCCGCTCCTCGGGACACCGGGCTGGCGCTACCCGGCGCTGGCCGTGCTCGTGGTCGGCGGTATGGCGGTCTACTTCGTGGCGGGACAGGCGCTGGGCGCCTTCCGCATCTCCGAGTTCAGCAATGCGCTGAGACGCGGCTGAAGGTCAGGTCCGAATGGACAACCTAGTGAAGGCCCACATCTAGCGAGTCCGCATCTTGGCGACCAGGCGCCGCCAGCCGCCGGGGCTGACCACGAAGGACATCACGAAGCCGGCGGCAAATCCGCTCAGGTCGGCCACGACATTGCCGAACTGCCCTTCCAGCACGCCGAACAGCAGCTGGATCGCCAGCAGCATCCCGATCAGCCCGAAGGCGCGGTAGCGGTTGCCGCCCCGCAGGCTTTCGCGGGTCCACAAGATGAAGGTGAAGGCCCCGATCAGCCCGTAGACACCCGGGTAGCCGCCGGTCAGCGGATAGGGGCTGTTCATCAGTCCGACGAAGCCCAGCGCGCCTGCAATGGCCGACCCCAGGAACAGGGCCACGAAGGCAAGCGGCGAAAACACCTCCGCCACCATCTTGCCGATGGCGAGGATGAAGACCACCACGAACGCGGCATGGACAAAGCTCGTGTGGATCAGCGGATAGGTCACCAGGCGCAGCAGCTCCGCCGCGGGATAGACGCCGGTTTCCCACATGTGGCGCGCGACCGCGTCGAAGATGCCGTAGTCGCGGATCGCGTCCAGCCGCCAGCCGACCCCGCCCTGCCCGCCCAGGACTCCCGCGGTCGCGGCCTGAAACAGCACCTCCAGCCCGAAGATCACCGCCGCCAGCGCGACCACCACGGGCGGCAGCGCGTTGAAGGGCGAAAGGTTGTGCTGGTCCATCGCGGGCTGCCCTCGGTTGACGCCATCTGCCCCCGTGGGTAAGCGAAGCCGCAGCGCTTGGCCAGAGGGGCCGGGGGCGCGCGCAGGTCCAGAGGACGATCATGGCACAGACGCAGTTCACCCCCCGCGTGTTCTCGGGGATGCAGCCTTCGGGAAACCTGCATCTGGGGAACTATCTCGGCGCGCTCACGCGCTTCGTCGACTGGCAGGACCGGGTGTCGGACCCGATCTTCTGCATGGTCGATCTGCACGCCATCACCGTCTGGCAAGACCCCGCCGACCTGCGCCGCAGCACCCGCGAGCTCTGCGCGGGCTTCATCGCGGCGGGCATCGACCCCGAAAAATCCATCCTGATCAACCAGTCCCAGGTGCCCGAGCATGCGCAGCTGGCCTGGATCTTCAACTGCGTCGCGCGGATGGGCTGGATGGGCCGCATGACCCAGTGGAAGGACAAGGCCGGCAAGAACGCCGAGGCCGCCTCGCTCGGCCTCTTCGCCTATCCGGCGCTGATGGCCGCCGACATTCTTGTCTACCACGCCACCCACGTCCCGGTGGGCGAGGACCAGAAGCAGCATCTGGAGCTGGCGCGCGACATCGCGGCGAAGTTCAACCATGACTACAAGGTGGATTTCTTCCCCCTCACCGAGCCGGTGATCGAGGGGGCGGCCACGCGGGTGATGAACCTGCAGGACGGCACCAAGAAGATGTCGAAATCCGACCCGTCCGACAAGACGCGCATCAATCTGACCGACAGCGCCGACGAGATCGCGAAAAAGATCCGCAAGGCCAAGACCGACCCCGACCCGCTGCCCGAGGCGATGAAGGGGCTGGAGACCCGCCCCGAGGCCCGCAACCTGGTGAACATCTACGCCGGCCTGGCCGACATCGCGCCGCAAGCGGTGCTCGATGTCCATGCGGGCGCGCTGTTCGGGCAGTTCAAGATGGCGCTTGCCGATCTGGCGGTCGAGAAACTCGCCCCGATCTCGTCCGAGATGTCGCGGCTTATGGCCGACCCGGCCGAGATCGACCGCATCCTCGGCCGCGGTGCCGAGCGCGCCCGCGAAATCACCGTGCCGATCCTGGAGCGGACCTACGAGATCGTGGGGATGCTCAGGAGCTGAGGCGCCTCACCCGAGCATGAGATGCCCGGCAAGCCCGAGGCCGAAGCCCAGCACCGCGCCGAACGCCGGCCTGTAGGCGCGATCCTGGTGCGCGCCGGGCGCGACGTCCTGGAACAGGATGTAAAGGATGCCACCCGCCGCGAAGGCCATGGTCGCACCGAGGATTGCGGGCTTGTCATCGAGCACGAACAGGCCCACCGCCGCTGCCGCCGGCCCAAGCGGCACCATCAGCGCGAACAGCAGGAACAGGTGCCGTTTGCCGGCGCGGTGGTCGTCGGTCATCTCGCGCCACGCGCCGAAGCCCTCGGGCAGGTTCTGCAGCGCCATCAGAACGGCCGTCAGCAGCGCCGCAGCCGGGTCGGCGGTGACGAGCGCGCCCAGCGCCATCGCCTCCGGCAGGTAGTCGAGCATCATCGCAAGGAACTGCGCCGCCTTGCCGCCGCGTCGCGCCAACGCCCGGTCGACGACCAGGAACACGACGCCGCCCGCCATGAAACACGCGATCACGATGGCCCCCGGCGTGCGATCCGCGGCCTCGGGCACCAGAACGAGCGCGATGGCGGAAAACAGGGCGCCGCCGCCGAAGGCCATGACGGTGTGCTGCACCTCGATGTCGAGCTGCCGCGATTTCAGATGTTCCAGCCGCGCCAGCGTCGCGCCGAGCGGCACGGAGAGACCCGCCAGCGTCGCCAGAAGCAGCCCGGCGAACACCGGGTCAAGTCCGGACAGGGTCATGGCGGGGTGTCCCGTGTCACGGTCGCGGCGTGACGCCTCACCCCATCTCCACCGCGTCGACCGACAGGACCGTGGGCAGGTGGCGCGCGATCTCCTCCCAGGTCTCGCCGTCGTCGCAACTGGCGAAGATCGAGCCGGTGTTGGTGCCGAAATAGACGCCCACGGCGCTCCGGCGGTCGGTCGTCATCGCCTGCCGGAGCACGGTGAAGAAACAGTTCTGCTGCGGCAGCCCGTCGCGCTGCGCCGCCCATGTGGCGCCGCCGTCGCGCGACGACCAGACCGCGGCGCTGGCGCCCGGCGGGTAGCGCCCGGCGGTGTCGCCGTTCAGCGGCACGGTCCAGAGCGTCATCGGGTCATGCGGGTGCACCGCGATCGGAAACCCGAAACGCGAGGGCAGGCCATCGGTGATGTCGTCCCAGTGCCGCCCGCCATCGCGGGACCGCCAGACACCGTGGTGGTTTTGCTGGTACATCAGGTCGGACCCCGGCGCACGCACCATGTTGTGCACGCAGTGTCCGGTTTCGCCGCCGCGCGGGGCCGCGGGATGATCGTGCCCTTCGCAGGCCTGCGCATTCGACAGGCGGTTGCGCCGCTCCCAGCTCTGGCCGCCGTCCTCGGAGGCAAAGACACCGGCGGCCGAGACACCGAGCCAGATCTTGCCCGGCTCCTCGGGCGCGGTCACGATGGTATGGAGCGTCAGGCCCGCGGCGCCGGGCGACCAGCCGTCGCGGTCGGGAAAACGCGCGAAGGCCTCGTTGATCGCCCAGTTCGCGCCGCCATCGGTGCTGTGCAGCAGCGTGCCCGGCTTCACGCCAGCCCAGAGGGCGCCATGGGCGCTGTGCAGCGACCAGACCGAATGGAGGGTGTCTTCGAAGGGGGCGGGCCTGTCCTCCCACCCGATCATCGTGGCGAAGTCGGGATCGTTGGCGGCCCACTGGTCCATCTGGCCGGTGGAGAGCTTCGACAGCTCCCAGGTCTTGCCACCATCGGTCGACCGGAACACGCCCGCGCCGGTCCAGTCGCCGCCACCGCCGGCCCAGAGCGTGCCGGTGGCGGGATCGCCCGTCATGTGGTTGATCGTCCAGCCCTCGCAATGGGGGCCGCTGACCGCCCAGGTCAGGCGGTCCTCGCTGCTGAGAATGAAGGCACCCTTGGTGGTGCCGACCAACAGATGGACAGTGCCCGACATGGTGATCCTCCCTCACACGGGAGGCACGGTATCACCGAATCGACCGGACCGGGTCCGAAATCATCTGCATCGGCGCATGCGGAAACTCCACATACTGATCATCCGCCATCACCGGTTCGCGGACGGGCGTGTAGTAGGCCCAGACCTCGTCCAGCAGGCTCAGGGCCGTATCAGGGTCCATGGCGTCGTGACGCGGGTCGTGTACGGTATGCTGCTCGGGCATCGCAAAACCTCCAGTGGGTTTATCGTGCCTCCCCTGCGACAAGAGTTAGGCCCGCCCGAGCGCAACGACACCCCCGGTATGCCGCATGGCCCCCATGACGACAGCGCAGAGCGTCCCGCGGATCGGGCTCAGACGATCGCGGGATCAGCCGCCGCGGTGATGGGAAAACGCCGGGTTGTCGAAGATCGGGCGGTGCACGACCGGGCCCGGCGCGCCCCCGCGCGCGGTCATGACCTCGTGCCAGAGCGCATCGCCATGCGAGAAATGCCACCATTCCTCGGGGTAGTTCACCAGGCCCTGCCCCTCCATCACCTCCAGCAGGATTGCGCGGTTGGCGGCCTGTCCGGGGGTGATGTCGGGGGAATGGGTGCGCAGCGGGTTCGCGGTCGCGGTGATGTCCGAGAACGCGGCCCAGCCGCTGCCCATGTCGAGCGGCACGCCGGCATCCAGGATCGTGACGTCCACCGCGCTGCCGCACTGGTGGCCCGAGGGCGTATCGACCGGGTCGGCAACGGTCACGCGGGTCGCCTCGCGCAGCGCGCCGATGTCGTCGGGAGCGCTGCGAAGGGCAGCGATGGCGCTGCCCGGATCGGTGCCCGCTGCGATGGCCGCCTGCACCGCGTCGAGCACGGCGAGACGCGCAAGCTGGACAAGCCTCGCGTTCCACAGGGCGAACTGCCGGGCCTGGGTGCGGAACGCCTCGATCACCAGAAGCGTCATCCCCTCCGGCAGCGCCTCGGCGGCCCTGTGCAGGCGGTCGTGGATATCGGGCAGCAGCAGGCGCGCATCGCGGGGCAGATCCTCCGCGACGCGCAGATGTCGCGTCTCGACGATCGGGGTCAGGTGGACCGGCGTCATTGCCCCTTCCCCGCCCCGTCAGATCTGGCGTTCGACCATCATCTTCTTGATGTCGGCGATCGCCTTCGCCGGGTTCAGGCCCTTGGGGCAGGTCCGGGCGCAGTTCATGATCGTGTGGCAGCGGTAGAGCTTGAACGGGTCTTCAAGATCGTCCAGCCGTTCGCCCGTCGCCTCGTCGCGGCTGTCCACGATCCAGCGATGCGCCTGCAGCAGCGCCGCCGGTCCCAGAAAGCGGTCGCCGTTCCACCAGTAGCTGGGGCAGGAGGTCGAGCAGCAGGCGCACAGGATGCATTCGTAATCGCCGTCGAGCTTGTTGCGATCCTCGATGCTCTGCTTCCATTCCTTGGCGGGCGCCGGCGTCTTGGTCTCCAGCCAGGGCTTGATGCTGGCGTGCTGCGCGTAGAAATGCGTCAGGTCGGGGATCAGGTCCTTGACCACCGGCATGTGCGGCAGCGGATAGATCTTCACGTCGCCCTTCACCTCGTCCATGCCGTAGATGCAGGCGAGCGTGTTGATGCCGTCGATGTTCATCGAGCACGAGCCGCAGATCCCCTCGCGGCAGGACCGGCGGAAGGTGAGGGTCGGGTCGATCTCGTTCTTGATCTTGATCAGCGCGTCCAGGATCATCGGGCCGCAGGTGTCCATGTCGACCCAGTAGGTGTCGATGCGCGGGTTTTCGCCGTCGTCGGGATTCCAGCGATAGATCTGGAACTTGCGCAGGTTCGTGGCGCCTTCGGGCTTGGGCCACGTCTTGCCGGTGCGGATGCGGGAATTCTTCGGCAGGGCGAATTCAACCATGGGTCATAACCTCCGGGTCTGGTCGGATATCACAGGACAAGGGGCCGCGTCGGCCCCGCGCCGGTGAGATTTCTGAAACAGGTATCGTAGACGACCTGAGGATCGCGGCCCCTCAGGAAATCGCTGGAAACGGTCACGTCGACCCCGCCAAGCGCCCGCCCGCCGGACCCGACCCCCATCTCCACCCGCCCCCGCGGACGCTCCGCCAAGCGCGCCCGTTCCGAGCATTGCGCGTAGGCGCGCTCGGGGCTGACGGGGGTGTCGCAGGCCGCGAGCAGCGGAAAGGCCACAGCCACCATGACCAGTGCGCGTATCAATACACCCGCGCCTTCGGCTTTATCCGCTCCAGGTCGATCCCGCCTTCGTTGTGGCCCATCAGCGGGTTCAGGTGCACCGGGCGGTAGGACAACTCCACCTTCGGGCCATCGACCGTGGCCAGCGTGTGCTTGCGCCAGTTCACGTCGTCGCGGTCGGGGTAATCCTCGTGCGCATGGGCGCCGCGGCTTTCCTTGCGCGCCTCCGCCCCCACGATCGTCGCCATCGCGTTCGGCATCAGGTTGGTCAGTTCCAGCGTCTCCATCAGGTCGGAGTTCCAGATCATCGAGCGGTCGGTGACATGCAGGTCATCGAGCTTGCCGGCGATGGAGGTCATCTTTTCCATCCCCTCGGCCAGCGTCTTGTCGGTGCGGAAGACAGCGGCGTCGGCCTGCATCGTCTTTTGCATCTCGAGCCGCAATTCGGCGGTCGGCGTGGAACCCGACGCGTGGCGGATCGAATCGAACCGCGACAGCGCCTGGTCGAGCGAGGCGCGCGGCACTTCGGGCACGGCGCTTTCGGGATCGACGATCTTGCCGGCCCTGATCGCAGCGGCGCGGCCAAAGACCACGAGGTCGATCAGGGAGTTAGACCCAAGCCGGTTGGCCCCGTGCACCGAGGCGCAGCTGGCCTCGCCCACCGACATCAGGCCGGGCACGATGGCGTCGGGGTTGTCGGCCGTCGGGTTCAGCACCTCGCCCCAGTAGTTGGTCGGGATGCCGCCCATGTTGTAATGCACCGTCGGCAGAACCGGGATCGGCTCCTTCGTCAGGTCGACGCCGGCGAAGATCCGCGCCGACTCGCTGATGCCCGGCAGGCGGAGCGCCAGCGTTTCGGGCGGCAGGTGGTTGAGGTGGAGGTGGATGTGATCTTTGTCGGCCCCCACGCCACGGCCCTCGCGGATTTCCAGCGTCATGCAGCGGCTGACCACATCGCGCGAGGCCAGGTCCTTGTAGGTCGGCGCGTAGCGTTCCATGAACCGCTCGCCCTCGGAATTGGTGAGGTAGCCGCCCTCGCCGCGCGCGCCTTCGGTGATCAGGCAGCCGGCGCCGAAGATGCCGGTGGGGTGGAACTGCACGAACTCCATGTCCTGCAGCGGCAGGCCCTGGCGCGCGACCATGCCGCCGCCGTCGCCGGTGCAGGTATGCGCCGAGGTGGCCGAGAAATAGGCGCGGCCGTAGCCGCCCGTCGCCAGCACCACCATCTTGGCGCGGAAGACATGCATGGTGCCGTCGTCGAGCTTCCAGGCCACCACGCCGACACACTGGCCCTCGTCGTTCATCAGCAGGTCGGTGGCGAAATATTCGATGTAGAACTCGGCCTTGTGCTTCAGCGACTGCCCGTAGAGCGTGTGCAGCATGGCGTGGCCGGTGCGGTCCGCGGCGGCGCAGGTGCGCTGCACCGGCGGGCCTTCGCCGAATTCGGTGGTGTGGCCGCCGAAGGGGCGCTGGTAGATCCGCCCGTCCTCGGTGCGCGAGAACGGCACGCCGTAATGTTCCAGCTCATAGACCGCCTT